>Ga0307380_10005225_pt1 | contig 17270 bp, 5 predicted proteins | sample UN3MG_FD_202239 | JGI IMG/M metagenome (GOLD analysis project Ga0307380, IMG submission 202239) | Soil microbial communities from Risofladan, Vaasa, Finland - UN-3 | ecosystem: Environmental > Terrestrial > Soil > Coastal area > Acid sulfate soil | place: Finland: Risofladan, Vaasa | collected...
GACGAGAACCTGGCCGAGGACGTGAAGGCCACGGCATTCGTAGCAGGCGGAGCCATTGCTTCCCTGCTCCACTACCGAAAGATCAATGACCTCGACATCTACTTCACGGACCCCGACGTCCTGGTCCGGGTCTGTAACTACTGCCTTGCCCGGATCCCGGGCCCCAAGCCGGGAGACGTAAAGAACATCGGGGCAACCGTGAAGCGGGACGGGGACGACATCTCGATCTACATTCCCTCTGCCGGAGTCGAGGGCGGGGAAGATGGGCGCGGGGACTACACGTTCTTTGAACAGCGTCCCTCGGGACAGGCCGACGAGTTCCTCGATACCATCACATCGGGTGAGGACGTGGATACCATGGCCGATCTGTACGGGGATGAACTGGCGGCCGAGATCAATGCGCCGACGGTCGAGCATCTCACTCCCGCCCCATCGGACGCCCGGTACAAGGTACTGATGGTCACGGCCAACGCCATCTCGATCTCGAATGGGATCCAGATCGTAGTCCGGTTCAACGGCAAGCCGTCGGAAGTGGTCAAGGAGTTCGACTTCGAACACACCAAGGCCTATTGGATGCCGAAGCATGGACTGACCATCGGGAAGGCGGCGCTTGAATGCCTGCTGACAAAGGAGCTCCGGTACACCGGGACCAGGTATCCGCTCTGTGCCATGTTCCGGGTACGGAAGTTCCTCCACCGGGAGTGGTCAATCACGGCAGGGGAACTGTTGAAGATCGGGTTCGACATTTCCCAGTTGGACCTGACCAACTTCGAGACCTTGAAGGACCAACTCGTCGGAGTGGACACGGCCTACTTCTCGCAGTTGCTCTCCCTCATCTCGAAGGATTCCAAGCAGGGCGAGATCGACCGAAGCTACGTGGTTGGCCTGATCGACAGGATCTTCAACTAGCGCCGGCTCGCCTGATCCTTCTGCCAGGACTTGTAGAAGAGATCGTTAGACCCCTTGGCCCCTAGCTCTTCCATTGCGCGGAAGAGGACATGCGCGGACTCAGCACGCATGGCTTCATCAAACTCTTCCAGTGGGTACTTGCCCGCCCGATCTTTCATGGCGGTGGTAAAGGACTTCCACTGGATGTGCAATCGGATGAGCGACCGGGCCGCGGCGTCTAATTCCTTTTGATCCCCATCCCGATAGGCGTGCCAGAACTTCTGGTAGAACTTACTCCGCGAGTTGGACATCGCGGTCCCGAGTTCCGTTTGCCAATCGATCCCGTTCCGCTCGGCGGCTACGATCAGTTCCTTGTGCATCTGCTCGAGTTGCGGGTAGTAGTCCGGGTGCTGATGGTCATTGTAGAATGACGGATCCGCATAGGCCATGGTCGTGGCTTCCGCCCACGCCTTGAATTTATAGGGCGTCATGCCCTTCCCCATCGGTGCCGTGAATGCGAAGTTGTTTTCCCTGAATGAGAAGGGAATCAACTGCTTCTTGATCCCCTGCGGGATAGCCGCCCACATCTTCAGATCGACATGCGGGTGCTCGTACTTGGCATTCCTCCGCATGGCCACAGCACCCACTTCCTGAATGACCTTGACTGCAGGCGAGGCCTTACTCAGGAGCGTCGGGAGGAAGGATCTAAACCAGTTCTGTACCTCTCTCGCCTGTTTACCGAAGTGGATGTAGAACCGTTGATTCGGGTAGTCCTCGAGCGAGCGACCCATGAACGGGATGTGCTTGTGAACATTGCGGACGATCGGTGTGACGTCGATGTCCGTGAACGGCAGGTCCCCGTGGCCCGCCTCATTCTGAAATGCCCACATCATCATGCGGTCGATCTTCTTGGACTGCTTCTCGCCTTCGGAATCCTCGAACTCCACCTCTTCGGGGTCAGGACCACTGGCTGCATAGATCAATAGCTGCAGTAGATGGGACGAGAGCGGGAGGATCACGATCATCCTGGGCCAGTACCGTTTCATCTTCTGCTCGAAGACAATCTTATCCGCGGCCCGTTCCTCGTCCGTGCGGATCCGTCCGGTAGCGGCCCGGATCACTTCATCAATCCCAAGTAGTTCGGTCGGGGCAATGAGCGCATTGGCCGACGTCCAGTCCAGAGCGAGCAGCATGTTACGCAGATACCGCTGTACATTCGGGGCTGCCCACCACTGGGTCTTCCATTCGAGACCACCCATCCCGCGGTTGACCACATCGGCCACGGCTTCCTTGATGAGATCGAGATCCATGTCGGGATTCTTTTCGGCCACGGCCTCCACGATCTGATGATAGGCAAGAGCCTTCCAGCCGTTGTGCATCCGGTCCCATAACAGGCTGTCGAATCCTTCCTCTGCCTTGATCCAAAGGCGCACACCATTCCCGACCACCGGTATTCTCGAGACCTTCTTCTCCAGTGCCTTGAGTGACTGGGTCGTCTTGGCGTAGACCTCGGTGGCAGGCATGCCGAACTGGAGGCCGTGCATCTGTGCATCGTGCCGCCACATATCATTCTCCATGAGCCGCTTGCCGAGATTGAATCCGTGACCCGTGTAGACCAGGCCATCGACCTCAATGTTCAGCTTCCGTGCCGCCTCCGAACCGAGCAGGGCCGTGGCCGATTCAGCCAGTGCAAAGTGATGGAAGAACGAGAAATACAACTGGATCCGCTTGGCCCAGATGTTGAACATCTCGACCCCGCGGAAGAACCTGCCGGGATTGCCGGCGCTGACCATCATCATGCGGACCACATTGGCCACGTCCGGGTGAACCATGACGCTCCCGCCCTCAACCAGGTCGGTCTGGATCTGGACATAGGGGCGTTCGGGATTCTTCCACGCGCCCTCGTTCTGCGTAGGCTCACGCTTGAGGGGCTCTCCCTCCGTGCGTGGGTTGCGGAAGTTCCTGATCCGGGTACGGAGATTATTCCCGCTGGCCATGGGGACCGGGGCGGACGGGTCGGCATGGCTGCCGAGTACGGCCATGGGCTGCCCGTTCTCCATCTGGAGCTTATCCAGCGTGAAGGCGAAGTCCCGGGCGGTCACGATAGACCAGTTCATCTCGGTGTACATGCGTAGCAGGTCAGTCACATCCAGAGACTTGGGGACCAGGCCCATCTTGATTGCCCCGGCATAGGTCATAACCCTGCGGGTCTGAGCGGCCCGGATCTTCACGTTCGTACCCTGATCGCCGAACACATGCCCCACGCTCTCTCGCGTGAAGTAATGCGGGACGTAGTTCTTGAAGATCCGCAGGTACTCAGCATCCCCAATGGACTTGAGGACGTCGTTCAGTTCCATGCGGATATTGGCAAAGTATTCCTCGAGGCGGAGCAGGTCATCCAGACCGTGCTGCTTCTGGGCGATCACGGACTTCATGTCATCCGGGGTCATGCCGATCAGGTCCGGGTGGTCCGTGTCCTCCAGAATGTAGGTCATCAACTCACGCTCATAGGGCGTGTACCGCCGACGGAGATCCGCGGCCAGCCGTGCCATGTCGAGAACCTTGACGTTCACGATCCGGCTCTTGAGTTTGGCGAGGCGCCGGATGCCGGCCACGCCGTTGTATTCCCCGTAGCCGATCATCGGTCGACGGAGCCACGCGGAGGAACCGGACAGCATCGAGACCGACGCACCGGTCTTAGGCCCACGAATATCCATTAAGATTTGCCCAAGCTGATTTTGCCCTTGCCCGTCGACCATTCCCCAGAACTTATCCCCCCAAGAATTACCTTCTTCCAATCTCCCTGTTGTGGCTTGAAGTTGGGCCATCAACTCCGGATGCTGAGCAAATTTTGCAGCAACCAGACTACGCATAACGTCAACCCGCTGTGCATTCCAACCGTCCCTGAGCGGGGCTTGTTTGCCAAGTCGCTTTGCCTGACCGGGTGTATTTGCCAGTCGGATTCGTTCCTTCCATTCTTCGCTATCCGTTTTGGCTGCTTGGAATGCGTGTTCGACAGTCGGATATACCTTCCCATCCACGGTGATTGGTGCCTCGTGGAAATTGGACAAATAACGATGTTCGCCTTGAAACTCAGTAATTGTCGGCCCCGCGACTTCCCCATGAAAAGGCAATTGGCCCCGTGACTCTGCAACGATAGTGACAGCCTCGTTCCAGATCCGGTCGAGATAGTCGGATGTCCGTTCCCCCGGCTGTTGGAGCAGGTGCTCGGACTGTTGGGAGTCCCGCAGGATCCGGGCCGTCTGTACAACGCGGATGACCTCTGAGTCCGTGGCCTCGGGCAGGGCGATGTCGAGATTGGGCACGAACTCCCGGACTGCACCGATCTGATCGGCAAGCAGGGTAGCCAGTTCCCGCGCTTCTTCCTGGCGGTCCTGTGTCTCGATCTCCGGCTGCAGTTCCTCGGTGTAGTTGATTTCCTCTCCCTCGTGTTCCTGTTGAGAGGGAGCCTTTTCCAGTGAGGACAGCTGGGTCGGAGTATTGGTCTTCTCGTTCCACTCCGCCCACTGGTCGGTGACATCCTGTCGGGATGTACCCGACATGACCGCCTCTATGATTTGCCGAGCGCCGTGGAGATATTGTGCCGTAGCTCCCTCGTACCCGTAGGCGGTGTCGTCCAGTTCGTGGACCGCGAAATTGATGATCGGCTGATGATCGGGAAAGCGTCGGGCCAGGTAGCCGCGGATCTGCCGGACGGCCTCATCCTTGTTCCGGGCCATGATCGTAATCGCGGGACGGTGGACACGGTGCGGGAAGTCCGGTGCTTCCTCTGCCGTGGGTTCCATGGTCCCGGCCTGGTCATTGGATCGGGTCCATGTTCCATCCGCAGCGAAGGACCGCACGAAGTCCGCGAACCGGGAGTACCGCGATCCACCGAGTACGATGGTCACATCGGCATCGTTCACGTTCTGTTGAGCCGTCTTCCGTAGTTCCGCTTCCCTGAACTCTGCGTCCGGTTTGGGATGGGGTAGAGAATTGGGGTACATGTCCCCTGCCTGCCCTGCAGGGACGATCTCTGGACGGGACACAAGGAAGGGTGAACCTCCGGCAATGCGGGCCTTTTCGAGAGCTTGGCGGCGTGCGGTAGGCTCACGACCAACCCGGCCGATCGGAGCCTCCGCCGCACGTTGTTCCGCTCTCTCACCCTCATTCTCTTCCGTGGCCTCTGAAGTCTCCTTCTCAGCCCGTGCTTCCTCCGCCCCCGTCGTAGCGTTGAAGGCCTGTTCCTGAATCAATGCCTCATCTTCCACCGAGAATGAGGTCTGTGGTTCTACCGCTACGCCTGTCCGGTCGAGGTAGGTCTCTTCGAAGAAGGCATCCTTGTCCATCGGTACGATGTCCCCGGATTCTTCGAGTACCTGGGTGTAGTTCGCGCGCCTGCGGATGGTGGCGGACACCCTGCGATAGTGCCGCTTGAGCTCGTCCCGTATGGTCCGTTCGGCCTCTTCATTCGAGGACACCTGGAACCGGGACCCCTTCACATAGACTGACAGCTTGGTCCGGACACCCTCTTTCTGGCTGTCCCGGATGATGTAGACACCACGGAGGCCGGGGCCGAACAGGTCGAGTTGCTTGCTCCCGTCGGGTTGGGACTTCTTGATCTTCACTTCGGTCCAGAACTCGTAGGCCCCGCCCAGTGCGGTACGCACAGCATCGGGAACCTCCCAGTCCTTGAGCCGTCCGTGCGGTGGGTAGATCACGATGTCCTCATCCACCAGGTCCTCTGCCTCGCGGATCTCATCGAACACATCAATCGAGGGACGCTTCAATGTGTCCTGCAATTCCCGTTCGAAGACATCCCGGACCACGCTCTCTCCCCGGGTCGGGACAAGGAAGTTCCTATGCACGAGGGCAAATGCTTCCTCAGGTTTGAGATCCCGGATACGATTCGTTGATTCTACCGTGCCGAACGGGACAGTCAGGCCACCCTCACCCTTCTCATTCTTGAAACCCGGTGCGCGAGAGACATGCTTCCCCTTGAGTTTCTCTCCCCCGGTCACGCCCTCGGCCGCCTGGATGATGCCGCGAGCATTCACACGGATCATGCCGCCATCCTCGAGCAAGTACTCGGTCTGCTGCCCTTCAACAGCAAAGGTCTCTCCAAGGATGTGCAGGGTCCAGCGGCCCGTACGCCGCTTCTGGGTCAGGGTGATCCATGGTTGGTTCCGGGAACGGTAGACATCGAGACCACCCTCAACAATGGGGCCATGCCACGCCAGTACCGGGGCACGTTCGGCAAAGAGGGCAATGGCTTTGCGGAGGATATCCCCCTTGTTTGCACCACGCTTCAGGCCAAGCACGGCCTGTGCCGGCGACTGCAATTCCGACTGTTCCCGTAGGAATGTCCCGGCTTCGTTCAGTTGGGGATTGGTCTTGTTCAGGATGTGGGCGAAGGCCGTGGCCGGATGGAAGAGATCCAGTGTGCCCGCGTCGGGATTGGCAAGGAATTTGATGCGTCCTTCGGTCGCGGCATCCACGGCAGTCCGTAGCCGCTCGAGTACCTCGGGGCGTTCTGCGAAAAATTCTTCCCATGCTTCAACGTAGAATTGCCATGCCTGCTCGTTGCTGGCCTGGTTCCCTTCCATGTCGACTTCAAGTTCATAGTGCTGGAGATGTGCCCTGAACCTCTCCCTCACACTGGTCCCGCGTTTCAGTTGTGCCCGGTTATCATCGAAGTCCGGGTCCTGCGCCTGCTCCCCTACGATCAGGACATCCCCTCGTGTGGCCGATGTGCTGCCGGATGTGAGTGTCCTTTCACCGACGGTCTGTGACCGGGTGTGGAAAGGATCAGTCGCAGCGATCTTCACGAACCCATCGGGCAGGCTCATGTTGACGGAGGGATCCTCGTAATACTGGAGTTCCAGTTGATCCCCACGGGCACCCAGGTCCGCCACGGTTTCCTCGACATTGGCTACTTTGTGAGGGCGGGTCCGGACAGAGACTCGGCGATCGGGACTGGGGCTGTCGGATCCAATGCCTCGGGTCCCGCGGTCCACACGGACCTTCTTCTCACGTTCATCCTTGGCATCCCGGCCACGGTTCTTCCCGAGCTGCTCGGCGGAGGCCTTGACGTTGGCCCCTCTCTCCCGCATCACGCGGTCGTTATATTCCATGTGGCGCCGGCGCGCGGCCTGCGCTTTCTTGGACCGAAGCCGCTTCCGTAGTTCCGCATATTGCTTGGTCGAGGTGCCACCGGGTTTGGTCTGAAGTCTCTGTAGCTCATCCAGCAGCCGCAGATAGTGCTGATCCTCTTCGATCTGTTCCAGGCGGGAGTGCATGGCCCCGGCCCCTGTCGCCTCGATTTGGCCCCGTAGCGCCTCTGCAATGGCCGCTCTCACAGCCACCGGATCCGAAGACCATGCCTCGAACTCCTCTGCCGTCATGCCCGCAGCAATCGAAGGATTCGGAATGAGGGTCAGATCCAGCCGCGGAGAGCCCGTGCCCGCCCCGGCCAGTATGGTCTCGAGACGGTACGTTACCTGCGAATCATCGTAGTGGTAGACCGCCACGTTGATCCCGCCCTCGGGCCAGAACTCCAAGTCCTCATCCCATGAGACATTGGCAATCGTGGAGAGCACGCGCTTGCGGAAGTTGCTTCCTTCCTGGATCTCGCCAAGCCGGACCTGATCTGCCGGGACAGAGAAGAAGGGACTGTCGGCAAAGGTACGCAGACTCGATCCGGTCTGGGGTCCGGTCGGGGCTTCCACGAACGTAGCGAACTTGGCCCCTTCCTCGGTGGCGTACCAGATCCCGCGGAAGTCGGTCGTATCCTCGAAGCCGAATAACTCTGCGTCCTGTACCGCTGCGTGTACCCGCGTCCAGAACTCGCGCAGTCCATCAGGGAGATCCGACTCATTGAGTACCGGGGTGCTGTTCCCGATCTGCGGCTCATGCTCGACTATGCTCGGGTCACTCTGGTTGGTATCCCGTTCCGAGTCCCGGTTCAGATACCGGGCCATGGCATAGTCTTCGGCCAGGAGCATCAGGCGCGTGAACTCTGCGGCATCCTGCCTGTTGATCGCGTCCTCTACCTGCCTGTGCCACCGTCCACCAATCGAACGGCTGTGCCGATAGAGGTGTCCGCGGATGGTCTCGGCCAGTTTCGGGTCGAGGTTCCCGAGGTCGATGGTCCGGGCCAATCGCTCTGCCCACTTGCCGAACGCATAGTCCCTGACATCCGGGAAGTCCTCCATCTCGTTGAGATCGTATGGCGCCGGGGCAACCGACCGATGTTCCACACCACTGGCTGTCCGAACACTGAACCCGATGGGGCGGGAATAGTCGTGCAGGTTCGCGTGGTCCGGGCCCAGAGGCATCTCTCCCCGTTCCATGGCCGAACGCACAGCAGGCCGGAACTGCACCGGATACTGCGCTACCGTGTTCTCGGTGTCGTACAGGATGGTCCGGCCACCACCAAGCTGCGTCGATCGGTTGATGGCCGATGAGATCCCAGGCTTACCCAGTTGCCGGCCAGCCTCTTCCTGTTCCACGCGGGCCTGTGCATTGGCGCGCGCCCTCTCACTCAGATCGTTGAATCGGGTCTGGGCCCGGGAAATGGTCTCTTCCACTTTCTGGATGTAGGCGCGGGCCTGCTCCGCGGTGGCACTGTCGGGCGGGCGGCTGTTCTTGAGTCGGGTCAAGGTCCCCTTGGGCAGAAGGGTCTGTCCGGCCAGGGACGGGGCCGCATTCCCGATCACGTTGTCGAGCTTGTCGAGTAGTGCGCCGGTCTGTCTAAGCAGTCCACTACGGATAGCACGGGGGCTCTCAGCGCGGGCCACCTGGTCCTGTGCCTCTGTCGTTATCTCAGCGAGGCTCTCTCCCACGGGGGTCAGGGTTTCATCCAGTTGCTTTGCTGCGTCTTCGGCTCGCTTCTGGAGGCCTTCGCTTGTGGTCAGTGTCGGGCGGATGGCTTCCCCTGCAGCCCGGAGACTACTGAGTTCAGTGTCGGCGGGCATCCCTGCGATGAAGTCAGCCTCCACACGCTGCCGGATGTGGGCCGGGAGTTCGATCAACCGACCGAGGCGCTTGTCCAATTCCTCGGTCGTTCGGTTCGCATACCGGAGGGCATTGAAGACCATGGACTTCGAGAACAGTTCCAGATTCTGGGCCTGTACGTCCCGGACCCGGGCCATCTGTGCCTGCTTCTTGACTCCCGTGAGCCACGCGTCTATCTCGCTTCGGAGTGCGGGATCCGTTTCTGCGAGCCGTTGGTAGTAGTTTTCAAAGGCTTCCTCGAGAACAACCTCTGGAGACTCGACTCCGTAGAGTGTGATCCGCCCACGCCCGGTTGCAGCGATGATTTCACTCTTCCCCCGCCTTTGAACGATCCGTTTGTCGACCCCTTGTTCATAACCCTGATCTCCTGGTTGGACCCGTGGTGCGGCCGCAATGGTCGCAGCATCGTAGCCAAATTCTTTCCTGAGGTTCTCTTCCGTGTCCGCGACCACCATGGCCGGAGCGATGACCACATCGGACCCGAAGTCCCCGGTGTGCCCCTGAATTGCCTGAATGACCCGTTCGGTTTCCTGGCTCACGCCTGCCTGCTTGCGTACCTCAGTGACCGGGCGGCCATTGAAGATCGGGTTCGCATTGGCCTCGGCCACCGTGCCACCGAAGATCACGCCACCCGTGCGGCGGTTGATCTCCATGACTGCGGAACGGTTGGCATCGGTGATTCCCCGGCTATCGGCCACGGGCACCAGTCGGCCGCCCTCGCTCTCGATAGTGGAGAACACGACGTCGGCCACCTGCGGCGCCAGTTCCCGGACCCGGGCGATGTTCTCTTCATCCCCCATACGACGGGCCTCGGTCACACCGTTCTTGAGATCGAGTAGGAGGTTCTCCCTCTCTTCCTTGGATTTCCCTTTGAGTTCATCCTCGGAAAGCATGCGGAGATCCGGGAGTTCCTTCCCTATGTCCTCGAGGTCGGCCTCGGTCGCATCGTGCAGTAACCCCTGCGCCTGGTCCGCGAGGTTCTTATTCAGGGTCATGGAATTCGTGACCCGATAGATCCCCTCGATGTTGGTCCGTTGACTTGGGGTTAGGCCTTCAAGTTCCTGCGGGATGCTTTGCTGCGACCGTGCCAGCGCAGTAATGATCCCACCCATGAACCCGCCGTAGATAGCGAAAGACGCCACTTCTACCGCAAAATCCCCGGGAGAGGGGAGAGACTTCATCAGACGATTGCCGATTGTATTCTCTTCCCCCTCGAGGCCGAAGTCATCCACACCCGTGACGGCCCGGAGCACTCCGCCTACGCGTTCCTCGAATGGTTCCTCGATGAGCCCGTTGTACCCAGTGTTCCAAATCACCTTGGTGTACTGAGCCAACGTGCGTTGCCCATTCTCATTGAGCCAGCGTCGGGCCAATGCCCCACCCAGACCGACCTCGCGCATCTTCTTGGTCCAACTCCCGGGCACGAACTTCTCAAGGATGACGCCCGACCGTTCGGAAAGCACCTCGATGTACTGGTCCCCGTAGGCGCGCCCGATGGCACCGAGGATCGTGGAGGACGTTGGGTCATCAAGGATCAGATCATAGGCGTCCCGCTTCTCGTCATAGGTCAGGGTCCGGTGCGGGGTGAGATTCTGTAGAGCTTGTCCCGCTGTCCGGTGACTGAGACCCACAGTCTGATAGGCCGTGCCGACCCCGAACTCCGCGGCCTTGCGAATAACCTTCTTGGTCCCCTGAGCAACAGCCACATTGTCCGTTAGGTCGGCAATCAGTTTCAGGGTGCTGCGACGGGCGAGGATTTCCGCGCCTTCCGTCATTCCCTTGACCGCTGCCTTCCGGCCCGCCGTGTAGAGACCACCCGTAGCCAGGAATTCCAGACCGAACGCCGGCAACTGGTAGGCCACGTTCGCAACCTTGTGCATGAAGGAGACCTTGCCCTCTTCGTTCAGTTCGGCGTACTGCTGGTTCTCCTTCTGTTCCCGAAGGACCATGCGCCAGTCGTTCGAATTGGCCTCCCCGTTCTTGATCCGCAGCGAGGCCAACAGGAGGTCCTTGGCGTGCCACGCATCCACTGCCCCTCCCACAAAGGGGAGAACCCTGTGCCAGTTCTTACGGGCATTCCGCAGGCCGTCCATGGCCGTGAGTTCTTCCTTCTCTTCGAAGCCGATCAGCTTGTTCTGTTCGTCCTCGATGAACTCGTCCAACCATTCCCCGCCGAACTCGGGGTCAGCGCCCATGCTGGTCTTGGCTCGGATATTGCGTTTGTAGACCTGAAGGACATTCATCTGGTCCAACGGGTTCATCTCAGCGAAATCCGGTCGATCATAGAGGTCCTCGGTCAAGTCCTTCATCAGGACATTCCGGGCCATCCATTCCCGCTGGTTGTACGCAAAGGCCTGGAAGTCCTCGGACTCTTTGACCTGGCCCCAGTTGTTTTGTGCAATCAAGGAACCGCCCCTCCGCGGATGGCAGCCACGTCAGGGACTGCGGGGTTTTCATAGACCGTGATGTTCTCGGTCTTGAGGTAGGGTGATTTGGAGTCGGGATCGGCGTCGGGCATTTTACCCGTTGAGGGGTACATCCCGTCCTTCATGGCTTTAGCCTCTTCCAGCATGTTGCTGACGCTCGCGTCCTCCCCGTCGAGCCTCATGCTTGATCGGGTGCCAAGTTTCGAAGTGGAAATTGCCGAGGAAGTGTCGAGGTGGGATTGCTTGTCCAATAGTTTGGCATCATCCCCGGGCGAGCGACCGTATTGTGAACGGTAGGTCCGGTCGAGATCCGCGACTGCCATCTTCATATTGGCCGGATCTCCGAGAACGCTCGGGTTGTCGAGCAGATTGGTCCGCTTCTCCCAATAGGATTCGATTGCCTCAAGCGGGAGTGCCTGGACCTGTCCAACAGAATTGCCCCGCATGATGTTTACGTCCATCAGGCCGGCAATGCCCAACTCGTCCACACCAAGGTCTCTCATCTTGCCTGCCCAGAACTCGTGCGTGTCAGGGTCCTGCAGTCCGCGGATGATGGTCTTAACCGACGTGCCTGTCTCTGCATGTTCGGGGATTCCCAGATCCATTACTCCGGTCTGGAGATAGGCATTGAGGGCATTCCCGTAGGGCGCGTAGGACTTGGCTGTCCTAAAAGCCTTACGGTTGTCCGGGGCATGTACCAGATTCCACGCATCGGCAAATAGCTGGAGCTGCGAGACCTTATCCGGATTCCCACTCCCAAGGGGGGAGAGGTCGGTGGCCTGTAGGTTCATCTTGGCAATGCCGAATTCCTTTTCGGCCATGGCCATCGAGAATGCTTTTCGATCCAGAAGTTGGGTCTCTTGAATCTCAGCTATGTCAACGATGTGCTGTAGACCGATTCGTTCCTTCTCGGCTTGGTGCCCGGCATTGAGATGATCGAGATTTAATTTTGCCTGTCTCTCGATGTAATCGGTCTTGATCCTGCTGATATGTTCTTCGACCGCGATCTCGATCCCGGCCAGCCGGACAGTTGACTCTTCCCTGGACTTGAGTTCCGTGAGGGCCGCGGTGTGCCTGAGGCGCTGCAGCCGCTCGGTTGAAGCCATCTCTTCCCGGCGCACCTGGTTCTGTTCCCGTGCAGCCATGAGCTGCATGATGTCGCCCTGCTGTCGAAGGAGTGCTTCGGAGTATCGGAGACCCTGCTGCAGGTCTGCACGGTGGCCGGCCCGACTACTGGCCCGGACATCCGCGCCCGTGAGCATCTGTCCCTGCGATGCGCGGGGCATGGCAAGTTGCTGCCAGCACCGGACAATCGGAACTTGATTCAGTATTACCTTATTCATCCGAGTAAGCCCCCTCGCTTCACTTGATCCCAAAACAGGTTCCAAATCAGGTCAGGCTGCGATCCCGGATTCAGTCCCGCGAAGGGAGTGCCCCGCGTGGATCCGGTCCCGACTGCCGCAGTCGCAGGTGGGACGGTGGCTCCCGTGCGGCTGCTCGTACTCCCGGGCGGGAAGTAGGGCGGCGTGCCCGATGTGCCTGTACCAAAAACCGGAACGCCTGTAGACCATCCGCCTACGCTGGTTGTCCCACCTCCACCACCTGAGCCTGTTCCCGCTGGCGTAGACGGAACGACTACTGGTGCGGGACCTGTCCCTGCGGGCGGGGCGGTCGACGTGCCGGGAGATCCGGGTACGCCTGTTGTCCCTCCCCCTCCGGGAGTGGTCGTACTGGCCGTTGGGGGAAAGAGGATCTGATTGACCCACTGAGATTGAGTGATCGATGCCGCGGTCCCCTCATTCCCTCCGCCAGCAAAGTCCCCTGCAGCCCCGCCGATTGCCCCCCAGACTTCGGATCCACCGGGAAGGAACATTCCAGCAACGCTGCCGACCACGCGGCCGACCGTGCCCCAGACCCCGCTGTCATCTTCGTTCAGTTCCTTCAGCCGATTGTTATAGTTCGTGAGGGCTGCGTTCAGATAGTTGTTGTCGTTGAAGTACTCCGCTCCCGCCCGGTCCACGGCCACCTTGTAGTTTTCCTGCTGCTCCATGACCCCGAGATTGGAGTTGAACATGTTGGCCCGCAGATCAATGTCCCGGTTCTGCTGCTCGTTGTACGCGGCCTGTGCGGGAGTGATGAAGGATCCCTGATTCAGTTGGCTGTGGAACGAGGCGGTATGGGCCTGTGTGTCGAACAGGAGGTCCGCGGTCAGTTGGGCATCGAACTGGGTACGTTTCTCCGAGGCATCAATCCCCTTCTCGATAAGCGCGAGAGAGGTCAGTCCCAGGTCCCGGGCCGACAGGTTATCAGTCCGTACGCCACCGAGGCCACGGCTGTTCCCGCGTTCCGCACTACGGATCCGGATGAGCTCGGCCACATCATCAGGAACTTCCCCGTCCAGAAAGGAAAGGATCTGATCGGCCGATTTGCCGCGCAGGGTCTTGAAGTCCGGATCGATGTCACTGACGTACCGATCGAACTGATTGAACGTGAACTTGTTAATGACTGACCCGGTGAACAGGGAATTGAGCAGGGACGCTACGCTGTTCTCACCGAACCGCTCGAGATTGAACTCCGAGGCCCGCTTGCCCAATTCGAAGATGTCGACGTCCTCGGGGTTCTCAAGCAGGAGGCCGGAGAAATCGAACTCGAAGTCCGGGAAATCGTAGGTGGCCACAAAGTCCGTGGCATTCACATTCCGCCCGGGATAGTAGAGACCATCATCTCCTTGAACGATGCGGCCATATCCAGCTGATTGAGCATCCTCGAAGGAACCGACACCCGGTCGAGTGTAGTCCGGCTGGGACTGGTCAGGATTCAGGCCGCGATTATTGGCGGCACGGTTGGGCGCATGGGCCTTGGCGTGCGCGGTTCCCTTGGGATCATTGGGGAATGAAGCCTGATGGTGCCCCCAACGGCGCCCGATACCGACAGCCCTGAGATTGTTAGCCTGCATCGGGCACCGCTCCCCCGTACACCCGTGGATCAAATTGGATTTTGACATCGAAGCCCTCCGTCCAGGCTAGTTGCTCGTTCAGGATTTTGAATGCTTTGTCTTCGAAGTACTGTGCCCGCACCGTGTCCTCTCCCTCTTCCGAGGACAGTGCCTTGAGCATGAGCCGCAGGGCGGCCTGGGACTGAATAACCATCGGTTGATCGTCATGTACCAATGGAAGCACACGCATCCGGGTCACGGCGTCCACCGTGCAGGATGAGTACCCGTGCGGGACCACGTAGGTCTGATAGTCCGGTTCGGTCTCGTAAGCCGCATAGGTGGCAAGAATCACAGCGTCCGTGGTGGCCGGATCGTAGTGAGCGATCGTCACGTTCCCGGCTGTGATGGGCTTCTTGATACCCGTGATTTTCAGGAATTCCTTGGTCGAGTACTTGGTTGGGTTCGATTCTACATGGCCATGGACGATCGGGACCTCTTCAGTCTGGAACTGCTTGTACTCGTTCAATCCGATAATCGTGATAACGGCATCATCCGCTTCCCAGGTATCCGAGAGCACCCAGATCCGGCCTGCCTCGATAGGCATGTCCCGCTGGATCGGGGTCCGGTCCCCCTCCACGAGGGTGATACTCCCTCTCGCCGGGTATGCGCCACCGGGACCATTGGCCTGGAACTCGAAGAACTTGCCCCGGACGGTCCACGAACTATTGCCGGCCGCGCTCACAATTGAGTCGCAGGCCTCGGGGAGGATGATATGCCCGCCACAGAGGACATTGAAGATGCAGCGGGAGAGAGTGCCCCGCCATCCTGCGCGTTCAATGAGCCGCTCTTGCGCCTCAAAGAGCCGCTTGCCTACACGAGGACTGTCGGCACAGAGACCGTTCCCAACGTGCTCAGCGAGATTCACTCGGGCTGTACCAAAGGAAAGCATCAGGGATACCCCACCCATTCCGCAAACCCGAGGACGTAAGTGGTCTGAACGCCCGTCGGAGTCATTGCTGTCGTACAGTCATGTGTAGATGAGCCCGTGCCATCGGCCAGTACGAACCCCGCGACCAGATCCGCAACCGCTCCCGAGAATGCCCGGACATCCCCGATCTCGAGTGCATAGTCCAGAACCCACGAGCCGTCATAGAAGATCCAGGTCCCCATTGGTCGGCCATCGGCATCCGTGCGGATCCAGGGCTTATCCACGTTCCCGGCATCCGGTTCGTCCGGCCCGTAGTTGGCGAGACTCAAGGATGGTCCGCCGGCAATGGTCAGGGCTTCCGACATTTCCCGGATCATGGTCCGCCAGGAAGGTGGGAACGGTGTCGATGGGTCCACCGATGAAGGTACGAGAACAAGATTCAAGTCTGCCATGAGCCGTCTCCCGGTGTGAGTTCGTAGCTATAGGTATAATGCCGTGTGCCCGTTCGGGGAAGGGCCGATACCTCGTCCTCCGTACAGCCCCCGAGATCCTCATTGGCTCGTTTGGCGAATGCCCGGATCCGTACCAGCTCCATGTGCCCAGTCCATACCAGCATGACCTGAGCGATATAGAACCCTTCGGTATCCCGGCCACGCCCCGGGGGACAGTACTGGTTGGACATCTCTCCGAACCGGATAGCTATGCGGTCCTGGGTAAAGACTTCTGCCGGGCCATTGCTGGACGTGGCTGGTGCCTCCATCGTGCCGCGGAGTAGAACAGGCGTCTTCCACTCGATCCATTCCTTCGTGCCGTCAGGACGCCAATACGCCTTCACAGTGACATCCCCCCGAATGTCCGCGACCCATACATCGAGGCCGCAGATCAGCTTGAGGGTCAGTTCATTCCCGAAATCCATTTGCCGGGTCACGATCTTGGACTCGATCTGCTTGTCGAAGGCATCCAGACGGAGCCAATCGTGACTCTCTTCCTGCAGCCGATAGAGCCTGTTGATATACCCGTTGTCCTTACTCCAGACCCACAGGTTGTCGAGGCCGTCAAGACTCCCGGTCACAATGGATGTGGGGAAGGGTCCGGTGTGCAGGCCATCGAAAGCAGGATTCCCGCTCTGAGTGATGGTGCTCACGGGATCGAAGTCGAGCGTGACCAGTCCGCGGTGCCGGATGTCCCGCCCCGCCGAGCCGTCAGGATTCTCCTGTGTGACATTTTCGGGATGAGCCGTCATCCAGATCCGGTTGTCATGCAGCTCCACTGATGCAGCATGAAGGAGCCAGGACGTGTCGGGATCTAGGATGGCATTCACTTCCCGGGAACTGGGGGAATTGGAGAACTTGTTGAACTCATCCCGCGTGACCCGGAAGGACCGGAGCCCCTCGCTCCCTCGAAACCAGATGTCCGAGTTCACGATAGCAGCTGAACGGTGTCCCATGGATCCGGCGTTCATCATAACCACGGCGCCGATGTCCGTATCGAGCCACTCGTCCCGGAACACGTCGATCGCATAAGCCATCATCCCGTGCCGGCCACTGACCATGAGCGGCCCCAGGCCGATGCCCTGATCGAGAATCGGGAGTAGACTCATCATGGTTATCTCGCCCATCCAGTAGGGCAACAGGAACGCCCCGCTCTCGTTGAGATAGGTCTCTTCCGAGAATCGCAGGACATCCAACGGAGTCTCCCGCTTGTCGATGTCCCCGGCTATGAAACCATTGGCGATGGAAGCAACAAACAGACGTCCGTGTCCGAATGCCATCTGTTTCCCCACAGGCACCTCGGGCACGACTTCCCCTGCATCTGTCGGGTGAGGCTGAGTTCCTGCACGCCGGGCTCCACCGTCCCCCAGAATGATGGGCTTGTTATAGCCATCCTGAATGACCATGTACCGTTGGGCCTGCTGGAAGTACATTCGCGGAACGCCCCAGTGGTTGAGAGAGAGAGCCCCATCCCCACGCATCAGGGACCTGGTGGCCCCATTCAATAGATCCGTGATCCAGATTTCCCCGGCCACAGCCGAGACCATCTGTCCGCGGGTGCCTTGGGAATAGAACGCCGCGCCCTG
>Ga0307380_10005226_pt1 | contig 17269 bp, 17 predicted proteins | sample UN3MG_FD_202239 | JGI IMG/M metagenome (GOLD analysis project Ga0307380, IMG submission 202239) | Soil microbial communities from Risofladan, Vaasa, Finland - UN-3 | ecosystem: Environmental > Terrestrial > Soil > Coastal area > Acid sulfate soil | place: Finland: Risofladan, Vaasa | collected...
CAAGCTCTTCTCGTAATTCCTTGAGTTCTTGTGTTAGCTCTTTTTTTGTCATATTTTTTCACCACCTTTTTTGCCCTGGCCGTTTTCTTCAAAAAGGGCAACCTGCAAATTCTTTGTTGAGTATTCATTTGGAGAAGGCTCTGGATGAACTGCCTTAAAAAGAAAAATAGGAAGAATGGCTACTTTTCTACCATCCCTATTTTTCCAGATCGAATTGGCACTAACAGCAAAATCAATCGCCAGTGATGTCTCTATTTCGTAATAAGTTTTTTTATTTTTACCCAAAAAGCACCTATACTTATCCGTACTTTTTAAAGCAACCATATCAAGGCCAATACAAAGAGTCTGCTTACCCTCTGTAAACTGGCTTCTTCTACTCATAAACGGCGCTCTAACAGTGTGAATATTCATTTTTGTAGTCATTTAAGCCCTCCAGGGTGCTGTTTAGTCCTCTAAAGTCACTTTGTGGGAGCTGCACAGCACCTACCAGGGTTTAAAAAGGTCTATCATCTACCTTTCTTGTTCCACCGGAAGGGGTACTTCCTCCCCTTGTTCCACAGCCTGCTCCGTTGATCTAACAGAAATCAAAGATTCGATTGTATCTTCAACAGTCTCCACACAATCCTTCAAGTATTGAAAGCGCCCCTGATCAGTCACTACCACCGGAAACCCGTTTTCGTTTTTCAGAATCTTAAACTTAATTACCCATGATTTACCAAAATCGTGACTGACTTCTTCAGTCGTCAATTTTACCTTCAACGCAAACATTGGAATTGGGATCGGTTTTGCATTGGTATATTTATGAGCCTCCTTGCCAAACTCCCACATTGGGGATAGTTTTAAGCCGGTCAGGTAAGTAATAAAGGGCTTAATATCACCATTGTTAATAATCACACCGGCCATTAATTGATTAAAAACATCTTTCTTGCCCTGCATACCTTCTGCCCTAAATCCCTTACTGATGGTTAAAATATGGCATTCAATCGTTTCAAACTGTTCTTGCGTTGGCCTGTAGAAAAACCAACCATCTTTAGGCTCACTCCCATCGGCCAATTCATTTTTAGTGCTTTTGCCAATCTTGTGAATTTTTAACAAAGGTAATTCGCCAATCAAATTTCGCGCACCTACCTGAGCATTATCCTCATACATTTTGACTAACTCTGGGTTCTGCCGGACTGTCACTAAAGCATTTTCTGCCGCTTTACTCTCTACTTTTTCTTCGGCTTTTTTTTCGGCCTTCATCAAATCAACTTTTTTTCTTAATTTGTCTCTTGCGGTCATATTTTTCACCCCCTTTCAATAGTTCTGGATTCTCCATAATATTGCCGATGACTTCTACTGATGTATCTAATGCTGGCCCTATTCCTGCCCAATTCACATTATTTGTTTTATCTTCTACCACTAAACCATTAAAACGCCACTTAACTTCGCCAGTAAATTCATATTGTTGGTCATCAGTTTCAACATTCATTTCCACAATATATCCTTCGTAAATCTCAACCCCTTTTGAGTCTTTGAGGCCAGTGAATTGAAAAAGGATAACATCATTCTCATATCCATAGATAAACTGACCAAAATCAACAAATCCATCCGTAATTTCAAAAATTGAAAATGGATTAGACATAAACTTCTCCTCCTTATGCCAAGCTCGGAATTTAATTTCTCTCATTTTATTGCCCATAATTCCGATGGGTGCGGTTCGGTTTTGTAAAACTTTTGATATATTTTGGTAAGGTGATCGTTGGATTCTCCCCGGAGTTTCCTTATTAAATTAGAGGCTTCTTGAACTGACAAACCAGAAAGTTTTTTGTAGCTGTACATCTTCCCTATCGAAGTGTGAAGGATTATTAGATGTTCTATCTGTTTCAAACTAGCTTTACTCATAACCTATCCTAACTTGACTAACTTTTAACTACTTTTGGGAAACTTTTAATTAACAAATCAATCGCTTCGCGAACAAGCGCACTCATTGTTTTCCGGCTGACATAGGCCATTTTTCTTAATTGCTCGGCTTGCTTGTCGGTGATGATAAAAGTCGCTGGTGTACCTTTCATTGTGTTAATAGTAAAACAATTAAATAAGTATGTCAAGTACCAAAATGAGGCTAGATTTTAGCAGTTTTTAGTTTTGCCGGTTTTTTATGAATTTATTCTTTTCTAAGAATCTTTTCTTATAAGTATATTCTCTCTTATAAGTATATTGTATTAGTATTAATTAAGTTATTTAATATAGTAGTAGGGGAAAAAACGACCGAGGCTAAATCTTGCCCCTTATGTGGATAACTCTTAAAAATAGGTTTAGGTTTCCTTTGTCTATTGTGGATAACTTTGTGGATAAGCACCCTTTTTTTGTGGAAAACTTTCTTATTAGCTACGCTTTTTTACATCACCAAAAAGTATTTCTTCACCTTCTTTCCATTCTGTTTCCCAAAGTGGCTCGCCAGCTACTCTCTTAACTGGCTTACGAACCTTTACTGGTGGTGAAGGAGTAATGTGCTTTTTCAGATCTTTATCCGTTTCATAGAAAACATCTCGCATAAACTGAAAAGGAGTGTATCTTTCTTTTGGCATAAAGTTCCCTCAAAGCTGGGGGCAACCAAGTAACCAGTCTAAGTCGGTAATCTTGGCAAGACCACTAGGTTGCTTGTGGTTTCATTTTATAGTGCCATCTCTATTTTCAATTCCCGACTATCCACCCCAGCTTTCAAAGAACTTTAAATTTCCTTTCTGGTCGAATAATTGTTGTTTCCTCTCTAGTCTCAAATTCTCCACTCAGGGTTTGATCAGGTTTAATAATAACACCATTGGCGTGTTTGCCTTTCCACCACCGCCTAACTCTTTTAAAAGCCCCATGTTCTTCCAAAGTTTCTTCGTGGAGCAGTTCTTTTCTCACTTATTTTGGATTGACATAAGGTTTTTAAACCAGTAATCTAATTATCATCCAGTCTTGACAGCTCACAAGGCGACTCTCGACTGGTTTTTTATTAGAAAGGTAATTTATGAATCCAACTTTTATAATCCCCTTGCGCCACAAATTCTCTAAGCGCTTTGCCAAGAGCCTCTAACCCTGCTGAGAAGCCGGCCATAGCAGCTAAAAACAACCACATACCAAGTTCATCCGGTTGAATCGTTATGGCCGCCCCTAAAAACGCGACAACAAAGACTCTCGCAAATCTCCAAGCCACTTTCTTATAGCTTGAATAAGCGTTTTTATCACCCATTCTTTTTCACCTCCTTCTTGGGATTCTTTAATTTCTTTTGGCTGATCAACTTTAATTTTTCCGGTAAGTTCTAGCTTCCTCAAAGCCAACAAACGCTCTCTAAGGGATTTTTCAGTCTTTTCAGGACACTGTATAAGGTTGCATAGTGAATCAATTAGCTCTTGTGGTTTGGCGACCGCTACTTTAGTTTCTTTTTTAACTTCAGGGATAATATCCTCTTTTGTTAAAAGCCCTTTTATTTCACTCTCAATAGCTCCTTCATTCGGCTCGGTCTTTAATGTTTCAGCCAACTTTTTAAGAAGCTCATTATACTTTTTGCTTTTTTCTTTAAGAATAGCCAACTCTGCTTCCGGTTCTTCATCAGTCTTAATTTCCTTATGCTCATCAATAAACTGAAGTGGATCGCAAAAATATCTTAAAATCTTATCTCTTACCCAATTAGACGGATAGAAAAAGGGGTTTTTACTTGCGTGTTGTTCCCAATACTCTTTGGTAAAAATCTCCAAATGAAGATGGGCATACTTCCAACCGCCGGACTTACCGCACTCTCCAATTCCCTGCCCACACTCTACATCCTGCCCCTCGGCGATCCACCGCTTGTTTAAATGAGCATAGCGAGAGTAAAATTTACTTTGATCGGGTAGCTCGTGTTCAACTATTATTTGGTTTCCATACGAAAGACTTCGTTTAGAATCTTTTGAATAAACAACCCTACCGGAAGCGGTAGCGTTTATCTGAAGCCCTAAATCCTGATCACCCCAGCCAACATTATAGTCAAAGCCTAAATGAAGTTTTCCATCAGTCATTTTTTGCAAAAATTCATACCCATTTCTACTCTTCCTGTTCATTGGATCTTGCCATTTATCAGCTGTCTTCACTTTACTTTCCTCCTATGACTTGCTATAATGTAGTTATGAGAAAACGGGATAATAAAGGGCGGTTTATTAAAGGTGTTACGCACAAAGGAGAGGCTTGGCTTGGTAAACACCATACTAAAAAAGCAAAAGAAAAAATTAGCCAAGCCCTGAAAGGCAGAGTCCCTTGGAATAAGGGCAAACGCCCCTCGATAGGTAATAGAATTAAATCTAGCGGCTATATTTTTGTTCTCCAACCTTTCCACCCAAACTGTAATAAACGAGGCTATATTTACGAACACCGCCTTGTAATGGAGAAAAAAATTGGCAGGTATCTTAAACCCAAAGAGCAAGTTCATCATATAAACAGAGTAAGGGATGATAATAGACCAAAAAATCTTTTGTTGATTCTTCCAAGGAAACCCCATCTTGTAAAGACAGTGTGTCCAAAGTGTGGCTTTGTTTTTGGTATCGGTCATTAACCTATCCATTGGGTCTGTAAATTTATCTGCTGTTTTCATTTCATCAGATAATTATTGATCGTATCTACCCTTCCTCTTATGTATTTTAATTCTTCCCAAATTTCATTTTTAATGTCTTTATAAGTTATTTCAGAATTTCCGATACGCTCTTCATTAGCCAACACCTTACCTCTAATAAAATCAATGTCTCGTGCAATAGGAGCAAGCTTAGAAGCAATCCAAACATTAGCAAAAGCCACAATAACAGCCGCAATGGCAAAAAAGTTTTGTAGTAGCCATCTTTTAATTGTGACGCTATTTTTTTTAGCCATATCATTCTACTTTCACTATATCATTTAAATGTATTGTTTTACCAACCAATAGTCAACCTTTACCATTCTCTACTTAACCACCAATCGAGTGAATTTGGTATAAATATTGATAAAAAGATGAGCGTCCAAAAGATTGCGATTAATATTTTTGCGGTTATTTCTATACATTTATTAACCAGTCCCCTTCTCCACCGATCGGGGAGTGCCTTTTTGTGCCTAGAGTGAGACACCTCCCTAATAGGGTAGGGCAGGGGAGTGATCATTTCATTTTCTTGGGCAGAGCCATTCCGGGGCAGAGAACCAAGCGCACCAGCCCTGCTCGCTATGAATAATCTGAGCCATGCGAATATTTTTCTTTAAAACAAGCATATCATCCCATTTGGTAATTCCATACTTTTTAAGAAGTTCCGGCTTTCTTTTTAGAAAATCGTAGAAGGTTCTGTTATTGATCCTGAAAATTCCTCTGTCAACCGAATTTTCCAATTTGCCGGTGAATGGGTTTTTTATTTGAACAATCGGAGCATCACTATCCCAAACCCATTTTTTAGATTTTTCATCAAACCTAATCCTGTTAGGAATATCCATATCCTCATGTTTAAAAGCAGTATTTTCGCCTTGAACTTTGCCCTCTTTGTCGGTGTGGGATAAAATCTGAGTAGCATTTGCCCAGTCTTTTTTAAATGCGTCTTTGATCTCTTCATCGTATGGGGTAGGGGTTGGTTTAGTTTTACTTGGCAGAATTACTTTTTTTGGTTCAACAATAGGCCATTCGCCTATGGTGTGTCCAAATATTGAGATTTCGCCTGCCTTGCCAATGTGTTTAGTGTACCAGGCAGGATTGTTTTTTCTGTGTTCAATGGCTATTCCATACCACCTTTTTCTGTCTTCCGGGTTGGCAAGTTTTTCCGCAGCATAAGCCGGCTTCACTAATAAACCAAGAAGCGATTCGCCAAGATTAAGTTTCATTGACTGTTTTTGCTCTTTTTTCAATTCCTTGATTACATTTTCACTGATTATTTTTTCACTTTTGAGCAACTTAATAAGATCGTTGTACTCTCCACTATCCATTTGAGTTTTGATTCGTCTTAGAAGCTCCACTTTTTGAGCATTGGTATCGGCAGCAATTATGGAATTGATATTTTGATCCGCTTCACCCCTTATAATTCCTATTTTAAATTTTTTAAGCACATTAGTTTGTTTAGTTTTTCTTTCTTTTTTATAAGGAGCATCGCCCACTATATCTTTAACCAGTTTTCTTTCTATCGCTCTTCTCCTGACCATATTCTGAGTACCAGCTTGGTATTCTTTAATAGCATCATTAATTTTTTCTCGCTCTTCGATTCTTCGTCTAGCTTCTTCGCGCCCCACTCCTTTAAGGATTGCTTTGTTTTTCTCGTTCTGCCCATAGTTAGAAACTTTGATCCACCGGCCAATGATGTTGCTTAAAATTGGGGTTTCAACCACTTTTTGAATCCATGTTTTATCTTCTGGCGCTTGCGTGGAAACATAACCCTTCCAAAATACACCAGCACCTAGTTGGTTAAGCTGCCAAGTTAAAAATGGTTTAAGAGAATATTTGCCACCGGCTTCAAAAGCGTCATCCGGTATCACACTTCTACCTCTGAAAAAATCATAAGGATTTTTGCCAGCCAAAAACTGTGCTGTGGAAGTTAGGGCTTCAATCACCGGTGTTACGCTTGGAAGCTGGCCGCCTGTATAACTGAGCAAATCACTCACATCAGTCATTATTGGTTTATTGTTGCTATTGATCCTTAATATTTTCCACAAGATACCGCCCATAAGCCTGCCGGTTTCGTCTTGCGGTATTCTAAGATAGGTCGTTTGGTTGTTTTTTCTGCCTAGCGGTAAAATTGTATAGTTAGTTTTGTCATACTCGGAAACATCCTCAAGCATTTTTTTCAATGCTGCCCCAAACAAACCTGAAAGCCCGGCAAACATTATGACTTTTGGCAAGAAACTAAGCAGAGTTGTTTTCCACCAAAAACCGGCTCTGGTTTTGGGGTTTTTAAAGGCAACATTAAAATCAGCCCTAACGCCCTCTTTAATAGCGTTAGAGAACAAAAACGCTTCGTTATACCATCCATACCCTGCGCCTCTTCTAAGGAAGTCTGGTGAGCCTACAGAAGTCCTAATGAAACTCCCTAACGCTTTGCTAGGCATTTTTCCATTTAATTCTTTATAGCCAGCCACTTTGGGTATGGTTTCAATCATGTCCCCCATCCTCTCGATCGTATCGAGAATTTTGACAAACGGCTTCAAAAAGAACTTAGTTTTTTTACCTTTTAGCGCACTCAAGCCAACTTTTTCAATCACTTTTTCTATTTGCTTATCCGAATTAGTCCTGCCAGAAATTATGTCGTTGTAAGTCATTCCCAATAGTTTTGATTTTTCCATCTCCTGAATGGTTTTGTTTGGAATATCCCAACCACGAGCTTTTGCTGCCGGCACTGCTTCCGCATATCTTTTAAAAGCCCTAAGCAAACTAAGCTGAGGAGTATTTTTGTAGAACCGCGAAAAATCTCTCATTAAGTTGAATGACTGAAAACCCAAGTTAAAAGTAATAAACATTGGTCTGAAGAGTTTGCTGTTGAAAAACCGCAATAGGCCAACAACCGCATTGTTAGTTCCGGTACTCAAATAATCAAAAGTTGAAGCAATATAAGGGTCAACATAATAGCCTTTGACCTTTCCTTTTTCCATTAAGGTAAAGAGTTTTTGATGAGGCTCTCGGCTATCAATCGGCTCATGGAGTTTGCCGGTCCAGCGAGTTCTCGCGGCGGTAATTTCCTTGCTGGCAAATTCTTTCAGAAAACCTGTCAGCTTTCCTTTAGCCATATTTCTCTCGGCTGCCCTAATAATGCTGATACTCTTCATAACAGTCGCGGTCGCCGGGTTGGTGATCTCTTTAAGCGTTCCCACTTGCCTTTTAACCGAAGCGGAAAGATACAAGTCCATATAATCAATGACCTGGAAGGTGGCATAGGCGGGGTTAGCCTTCATTTCTTTTATTAACTCCGGGCTATACAATTCTGCTTCCTCAGCTTTTTCAGTAACCTCGCTTATAGCTTGGCGAAATTTTGGTAAATTTTTTTGAAGCACCGACCACTTCTCCTTACCTAATTTTCTTTCTAAATAAGCTAGTTGCTGCTCTGAAGTTTTGGGATTAAAACCAAGAGGGTTAGCCAGTTCGCCCCTCTCATTCATTACTCTTTCGTGAAATAAAACCTCACCAAAATCTTCCCAAGCCAATTCAGAGTCCATTATCTCTTTATAAATAGGCTGTACTGTAGTTTCTACCCAACTCTTAACCACTCCGCCTAGATAATTTTGTTCTTCAAGCCAGTAAACAGGATTGTCGTCATCATTTATGACTTTACCCTCTTTTTTAGATTTTTCAACCAAATCAATAACTGCTTGGTTTTTATCTATCAACTCGTACTTTAACCTGAAAACAAAATCCTTTCGCCGCCTTAGCCTCTCTTCTTGTAAAAGAATAAATTGATCTTCTCCTCGTGTGAACGAATCCCTTATGCTCTTTTGGCGCTTACTTAATACTGCTTCTTCACCCTCTGTTAGCAATTCCCAAATGGCAAAAAAGTTTTCTTTTACTTTTGGCTTTCTGTCAATGTAGTCAAAAAACCCTTCCCAGAAGTTAGGGGCTTCCTGTTTTAATCTTTTTGGATCGTTGAACAAAACGCTGATAGCGTCTGCATAGAGTTCTTTTGAGGAATAACGATACTTGGTGTAATTTTCCGATTCATACTCATCAAAGGGCTTCCAGACCTGGCTAAGCCTTTTTAGTTCATCCCTTATTACCGGATCTTCAAGTTTCCCGTATTTATGCTTTAAATGGCGGTTAAGACTGGCTATCCTGCCAACTACATTACCGCGCTGCATCATTTTTTGAGGTAGAAAATCAGCCAAATGCCCTAATTCGTGAGCCAATACTTTAGCTGCCGTTTCCGGATCTTTAAAAATCTCTGGCCTTAGCCTTATTCTTTCTCTGGCCGGTAAAAGGCTAGGATCAAAAGTACCCGCGCTTCTTATTCTTTTACTGATTTTAGGAATACCATCTAACTGTCTAGCGATTGTTACCAATTCCGGGAACTCAACGATATTGATTTTGTTGCCTTCGATTGATAAGTTTTCAAGCTCTGCATACTCACCTTTATCGGCATAACCTGATGGGGCTTTGACAGGTTTTTCAACCTTTTTTTTTGGTGGGTAAACAGGTTCTTCCGCTACATCAGAAATGTGTATTGGAGATTGGCTAAGAACGGTTGCTTTTACTTTTTTCTTCTTGACTACTCTTTCTATTTGCCTCTCATTCAAGTGCAAAAATACTTCATCTCCATCTAAATTTTTCAGCGAATCATTGAGATACCTATAATTCAAAGCAAAAGACTTATCCCCTAAATCCTCTGTCTTGACTGGCATTATTATTGAACCTTGGTAGAGTCCGCCTTTTTTGAGTTTGATTGATTTTCGTTTCTTAATTGGAACGGAAACTTTCTTTTCTAATTCTTCCCTCTTTGCCCGCAAGACTATTTCTTTTTCCTCTAAATCAATCCTGACAATATTTGCCATCTCCTTAGCGTAAGGTTCAATATCTTTTACTGCTTGAAGTAGAGCTTTTTTATCAACCACCAATTCATGCTCAAATGATGGAGCAATCCTCGCATAATCAGGAAATTCCCCTTCAACTTTTCTAACCGTAACCTCAGATACACCATCGGTAAAAGTAACCATATCTTTACTTTCAAGGATCTCAACCACACCCTCTTTTAGAATAGATAAAATTGAGGCTAGAGTTTTAGTTTCACCTACAACAAAGGAAAAAGGTTTGTCAATTTTCATCCCATACTTTTGATGAAATAATCTGAAACCATCGGTAGCAGTAACAGTTAGCAACCCCTTCTCAGTTTTAAATTGCAGTCCTGTTAGAATTGGTCGCATCTCATCTCTGCTAACAAAAGTTTTAAACTTGCTATAAATATCCGCCATGTTTTCGAGGAGGATTCTACCCACTCTCTTTTTAGCTCCGGGAATTACGGGATAATCCTCTGCCGGCGCAACCGATTCTCTGAAATCCTTACCAATTACCCGGTACATTCCGTCTTTTAATTTAGTGGGTGTGGTTACGGAAACGCTCAGATCAGTAAAATGTAGCTTGCCATCTTTCGCTTTTACATTCTCCTGAATGATAGGCAACATTCTATTTTTCTTATTGATCTGGGTGTATAGCTTGGCTGTGTCTGTTTTAGGTAGCCTTCTTAGTTTTTTGGGCGGCCTCACAACAGGTTTTGGCTTCGGAGGGGCTGGTTTCACTACTTTTGGCGGGGCTTTTTCTACTGGTGGTTTAATTTCAGTAGCTTGGGTGTAGAAGTCATCTGATTTAATCTCTGTGCTTTTAAGATTTCCTTTTTCATCTAAAATTGCCACCCTATACTCAAAAGTTCTTGCTTTTGGATCATAAGTTCTAATACTAAAAAATGGTTCTAATTTTCCCTCTCCTAATGCTTTTCTAAACTCCCCCGCACTCCCATACTTCCTTGCTTCTACTGCTAGAGGTTCTAGTTCTTTGGGGATGGCTGGGACTTTTTCCGGTATGCGCTCACCCCTCAGTATATCCGTAGGAACTTCCTCTGCTTTCGGTTCTACTTTAGTTGGTGGGACTTCTGCTACTGGTGGAACTGGTTTTTTAACTCCTATTTCCTCTGGTTGAACAACTATTTCAAAACCAGTCTCGTCTCTAAGTCTTATACCTCTTATTTGAGTTGGCGTTGGTTTTTCAACAATTTTTTTGATGGTATATTTTTTGCCCTCCCACTCAACTTTTTGACCAACCTTATACTCTGTAATAGGTTTTACTGGAACTTTTTCTACCGGTGGCTTTTCCACTTCCGGTTTTAATTCTTTCTCCATTTTAATCATTCCCGCTTTTTCTTTAGCTCCTTCAACTACCACATATCCCTGCTTTTCCCAAAATCCCTGCGCTTCTACAAAAGCCCCGATTTCAACTTTTTCAACCCCTTTATCTATCAGTTTTTTCTCCAGTTCTTTTGCAACCTCTGTGCCAAGTCCTTTGCCCCTTGCTTCCTTTTCTATTTCAATCACCATGCCAGCAGTTCCATCTGGCTTAATGGTTGCTATAGCTGATTTTACCCCTTCGGGCTTTGCCTCTACCTTGATAATTTCCCTTTTTTCAATCTCTTCAGTAATTACCGGCGGCACTTCTGGCCTCGGCTCAACTGGCTTAACCGGTTCTTCTGGAGGCACTACCTCGGCAACAGTGGTATCAATAGGAATAGAAATTACATCTTGGTTTTTACCCCTTCTGGAAACGGCCTTATTAATAACCACATCAGAAACCTTAGCTATCCCGGAGAAAGCGCCAATCCCTAAAATTTCAACAAGTAGCCTTTCCCGGCCTTCTGGGGTAAAAAGAGGATCAAAATATTCGCGCTCTTCGATTATTGCCTGTAATGGCTCGGCAATTTCTTCCTCAAAAATTTCACCCACCATAGAATTAAATTGTGAAGCACGCAAAGCACTTTTAATAATATTTGGACCGGCAACTTTACTAATTCCCCTTTTTGCCAGCCACTTACCAATAATCGCTTTTTTAACAAAGGGTAAAGCATCATCAATATAACCACCCGCGCCCTCGGAAATATACTCAACTAAGTTAGATAAATAGGCTTTGCGCTTAGCTTTCATAGGAGCATCACCGGGCTTTAATTCCTTTAAAATATCATCAGAATTAATTGCCTTTTCATAATCAGTCGAGGGCAACATATATTCGGCCGTTCTGGCATCAAGGCCGGGAATGTTTAAATTAGAAGCCAATGCCAAATTGATTGAGTTCTGAAGAATTTTGCTAACCACCGAATTAGCTTTTCCCGGAGGGATTTTGGCCGTGATCAGCGCTTCAGCCTTACCGGTTATTGGCTTAACGGCCGAACTGGTCATCCAAATCAAAAGGGCATACTTAGGAATTGATGCTGTGGTTTCAGCCGCTAACGGCGCTAACCCTTTTTTGATCAACTCGTTGTACTTTCTGGCTCGGAACGAATTGATATAACCCTGCTCTTCAGGAGTTATTTCTTCTCCCCGCGTGTATCTAATTAAGGCTTTTCCTTGTTTAGTGGCAACAAGATCCTCATAAAAGTCTGGAGTAACACCTACTCTTTTAATATGTTTAAATAATTCCCGGAAAAAGCCCCTATTAGTAGGTTCGTTTCCTAAAAACTCATCATAATCTTCAACCGCCCACTCAAGAGCAGCAACCCGTTTTTCTAAAGCAGGATCAACTTGTTTTATTCCCTGTCTGTAATATTCATCCCTTGCCTTTATAGCATCTTCAAGTTGCCTCATCGCTTGTTCTTTGTATTCCATGACCGAACCAACAATGCCAACATATTCTTCATCAGATAATTGAACGGCAGTTGGCCGCCCTACGACAGTTGTTACAACCTCTTCGCCAAATAAAAATCTTCTAATTCCAGCCACAACTTCAGGAACTTTCTCTTTAGCTTTTTTAAGGGCTTTTTCAAGAAATGTAGGTTCTTTTGGTGGTTCAGGTTCAGGAGTAGGTTCAGGATAAAGAGTTTCAAAAAGACCTTTTCCCTTTGCCTTTTGCGATGGAGTTAATTCTTCTTCTTCTTCCTCTTCCTCTTCAGGATAAAGAGATTCAAAGATTCCCATGTTTAATCCTCCTCTTTTCCTCTAGCCCTATCGTAAATTCTCTTTATTTCGGCTGGATCTTCTGAAGGAGCGCCGTACTTTTTGCCTAAATCTGAGTCCAGATAAATTCTATAAATTTCTTCTAAAGCCATGAATGGAGCATATTTTTGGACTAGCAACGGAAATTCACCAACCCATGTGCCGCCAATACTGCGCCCTGTAATTGTTTTTGCCTCCGCTAAGAAATTTTCTCTTGACGCTGCCTCAGTACCAGGTTTAGCACCTTCAGTTGGGGTTGGCCTCATTCCTGTCTGAACAACCCTAAACTTTCCATCCTCACCTATCATTAAAGCCTCGCCAGTCTTGTCATTAACGCTCAAAAGTCTGTCTTTAAAGCTCATTTGCAGGCTACTCGTAAACCCTACTGGAAGTCCTGATTGCACTTCCAGTTTGCTAACCATTAATTTTTGATCTGTTGACATATCTGCGTAGGTTAGATTTCCTTCCGTAACGGCATTAACAAAAATTTGCAGGTTGGCTCTGGCTGCCGTTTGTTGATATTCCCATGCGCTCATTGCCCTTTCTTCTTGCTGCAAAATAATGCCATACATTTGAACATTCCGGCTAAATTCGTCATCGTATCTTTTAACAGCGTCACCATAATCAAGCCCCATGAGAGTCATGTAGGTGTTTACCAGTGAGTATTTAGTGTTTAATTCATCAGTGATCCGCGCTTGTTGCCTTCCTAAAAAATCAATTCTCTCTTGGGCAGTTCGCTCTTCCTCTGAAATTCTACCGGCAATAACACCTAAAGGAACTGGTTTGCCTTCTTCAATCCCTCTTTGTGTTCTGAGAAGAGCAAACTCCTCATCTATTTGGGCTTTTATATCAGAGAGGCTTGTTTCTAACTCGGCCACTCCATATTCCAATCTTAACTCTTCAAATTTTTCTACACGCTTTAGGGGTTCAGGATAAGCAACTCCAGGAGTAAGTGTTTTTTTAAGTTCCTCCATCGTAGGAACTTTGACTGCCGGCATTTCTTGAGCTTTAAATAAATCGCCTTGGAATTGGTTTAAAGCGGGAGTAACTTCTTCCTGGGTTTTTGGTTGTTCCGCAGCTCTTAGACTCGCTATATAGGCAACATTTGTGGGGTCTGTTTGAGCCATTACTTCCTGACTAACTAGCTGGCCGGGTTGGTGTTCTCCTGGTGCAAGGAGTTTTCCACCAAGATATCTTTGCCCGGAGTAATACGCTCCTTCAACCGGCTTACCACCAGTTGTAGCATAGAAGCTCGATGGTTTTCCTGCGTAATCAGCCATAGTTTGTTTTTATTCTATCAAGTTTTAGGCTTTTTAACAAAACCTTCCACTTGCCCTTTTTCGTTTAGCTTCATTTTATAATCATAAATTCTCTTTTTGCCTAATTCAAAATCATAAATCAAATTGGCAAAAGGAACATCCGGTTTCATTCCCGCACCCTTTTTAACCATCCTCTTTCCAATAACTACATTTTCAACCCTCATTGTTTTTTTATCAACAACTCTCATTTCAGTAACCTCTTCTTCTACCATACGAAAATTGGTTTTAAAAGGAACAATGTATCTGCCAATATCTTTTTTAGGAGTTTTTTCTGGCTTAATAAACGATTTAAGATGCTCTTCGGGGTGGACTCGGCCATTGATTGTCCCTATTATTTCGCCAGTTTTTTTTAGATAGAAGATTATCATGGATTTACCTCATTCAAGTATATCGTATATTTGTAATCCATTAAAGTGTTGCTTTTTAAAATGCGCATTGATGAAGGGGAACAATATGGATTACAACTTGCAGGAGCTTCTCCTATATAGACATCTTCTGCTGTCTCGTTATCAAAAAAAAGCCAACCCATCGCATTACCAGAACCCCAGCCAGCTCGTGAAGTTATCTGCCCAACCATATCTGCTATATCTATTTGGACTGTAGTACCAGCACCTTCCCCAGTCTGCCAAGTACGAAAATTGGTGGTTTTGCCCCTAACAAACGCCTCACTCCCTTCATCAAACGGAAGAGTGTTGTCTTCATTTATTCCATACACTTTCGCTTTTACATCCCCTGCCCCACCTTTTACGGCTATATAAAGAAGAAGATCGGCTTTATAAAAACTTTCATTTTTATTTAAACGGATATTAGTAAATCTAATTGCTCCATCCTCTCGCCCCCACCAGTTTCCAAAATACATATACCCAGTAGTATAAGGACCATCACTTTCGTCAGCATAATCTGCACCTACACATCTAGTATAACTGTAGTACCAGCCAAAATCTGGCCGGACTTTAATATAAAGATTGGCTGTATCAGCCCAGGAAATTATAGCTCGGTCAATATTACAAGCCCCAAATACTCCAGGGCTAACAGGATTGATGAAAAAATCGCTTGCATCACCCCAAAAGTCGGTTTCATAAACAGGATCAGAAGTGGTGTGAACTAAAAACATTGGTACATAACCGAGATTATGGGGAATAGTTGCGGTTCTACCACCATCATGGGTAATTACTCCTGAACCTTGCTGCTTTACTTTTAATGTTTGATATTTGGAACTAAAAACCAACTGGCTAGGAGTAGCCGTTTTTACATCAAATCCTGGCTGTGATACTTTAATTCCGTGATCGCCCATTAGTCTCCTGGATCAACAAAAATAACAAAATAAACTTCAATCGCTGCCGAAACATTACTGCCAATTTGCAAATATAATTTTGTTCCATCAGACCTTGGATTTACAACTCCATTTTTACCAGAATAATCTTCTTGCGTATAAGCAGGATACCATTTGCCACTATTATCAACTTGAAACCAGGCAAAAAAGGCGGGAGTCACATCTAAACCATGCTCAATTTCAATGGTTCTGTAGCCAGAGGCCGTTGACGAAACAGAACCTTCACCATCAGGAGCAGCAATTTTTAAACAGTTTTTTTGGCTATTAAAAGACTGGTCTAAAATGCCAGCCGTAGCTACATCATATCCATCTTTGGTAACTTTAATTCCGTAATCAACTGGTGGCATTATGCTTGTTCATAAAATATATAATAATAGGCGGTATTCCCAACATTACCTGGCGAAATATAAAGTTTAGTAGTGTCTGCTCTAGCAATAGTAACAAGTTCAAAAGGACCTCTTTTTCCAGTACAAAGAAGAGCATACCCCCCTGCATTTAAGTAAGCTAAAAATTGAGGCACATAACCCAAATTATGAGTGATTTCTGTCCAGACAGTTGTACTAAGATTAACTGTTCCGGAAAAAGCTACTTTAATAAGTTGAGAGTCGCTTTTGAAGATTAACTGATTACCGATGGCCGTTGCAATATCGAATCCAGCCTTTGATACTTTGATTCCATAGTCAAGAGGCATTTAGAATCCTCCAGACTGTTTAATATCTCGCATTTTTTTATCAAATCGGAAATCTTCTTTTATATGACAAGACAAACATAATGTAATTAAATTTTCCATTGAATTATCCTTTGACATTTTCCACGGTTTTATATGGTGGCATTGGATTAATTTTTTTCCTGGCTTTCCTGAACATTTGACTCCACATTTTTGGCAAATATAATTATCTCTTTTATAAACTGCTAATCTAATCTTTTTCCACTTTTTCCCCCTCCAGTATTTTGCTTCTCTTGTAATCCCACCTTTCCAGTTCCAATGATTTGTGCCAGACAACTTCCTCTTTGCATACGCCTCTGGTGAAATAGGTTTCTGCAATGCTCTTCTTTCTCTAATTTTTTTCTTTGTCTCCTCTGTGTGATGAAACCCTATCTTTAGTTTGCCTACTTCTTTATCAGCACATTTTCTTGAACAGAAAAATTTTCCTGTCTTATTTCTCTTTTCCCTAGACGGCCATACCCATATTTCTTTTTTGCAAGAAAAACATCTGTGTTTATTACTTGTCTTAATAAATAGTGTTCCTGAACATTTCAAAGAACAATAAACTTGTTTATTCCAATATTTCTTACTGTAATAATAATTTTTAGTGAATTTTTTACCACAGGTTGGACAAACCTTATAATTTTTCATAAGTTAATTATAAAGTTTATTGGTTAATATGTCAATGGGTTCTAAAATCCTGATTCTTGATAGCCAATTAATATTCTGTCATTAGTTCCGTCATTAATAAGAATCCTTTTGTTAGCGCCATCTATTACCACATTTCCTACTCCAACCTGAATGTCTCCGGTTAAATTCTGGGCTGCTCCGGCTTTCAGCAAAGCATCTGCGGCACGCTGGTCATCCACAATCTCCCACTCGCCGGCAGTAATTTCGTTAGCGCCAACGGAAGCCGCCCGGTATGGTTTGTTTTCATCATTCGTGTCAAACCATAAATCGCCAACGGAAACAGATGTTGGAATACCATCTTGCTTGAAAACATTAATCTTGCTATAACCACTCCCTACTGTTACAGTCCCATCCATAGCGACTCGGAAAGGAGCGTCTGCCCACTTGTGAGCGCCGAGCCAGATGCCACTTTCGTCTGCCTTGAAAGCTCTAGTTCCTATCCCAACCTGCAAGGCGGCTATATCGCGAAGATCATTAAAACCGCCTATCCCTTCTCTTTGGGGAAGTGGCCGTCTGGGTATGTCATTAAAGGCTTGGATTGGCATTTTAACTCCTAAAAACTCCGGCCGACTCAATAGTAGGCGCATCGTTACCACTAACTGTTGGTG
>Ga0307380_10005227_pt1 | contig 17267 bp, 17 predicted proteins | sample UN3MG_FD_202239 | JGI IMG/M metagenome (GOLD analysis project Ga0307380, IMG submission 202239) | Soil microbial communities from Risofladan, Vaasa, Finland - UN-3 | ecosystem: Environmental > Terrestrial > Soil > Coastal area > Acid sulfate soil | place: Finland: Risofladan, Vaasa | collected...
TATTTGCCTTTCTTCTTCAGGGCGTCGAGCTCCGCCTGCGCTTCTTTCTTGTTCAGGGAGCATTTGGAAGTCGTGTCCGGCAGCTCCAGGGTCTTCTGGAATTCCTGTTTCGCCAGGTCGTAGTTCTCCATCGCCAGATAGGTCCGGCCGAGCTCGAGATGATGGTTGGTATATTCCGGGTTGAGCTCGATGGCCTTCTTGAGATATTTCTCGGATTCCTCGTTCGTTCCCTTGGGAATGCTCCCGTAGAGCATTCCTCCCAGGAGTCGCTTGGCTCCGCCGATCTCGGCCATGGTGCGGTGCCATATCCCGAGGGCGTGGTAGGCGAGATCGTTTTCCGGGTTCAACTCGATGGCTTTCTCGATCTCGTCCTTGATGGTCTTGGAGGCATTGATCTGCTCTTTCTTTCCTTGGGTCAAGACGTATTTGCCCTGCGCCGCGGAATAGAAAAAATGCCCCCAGGTGTCGTTGGGGTTCGCCCTGACCGCCTGCCTGGCATGCTTGTAGGATTCCGTGAACAGCTTCCGCTGTTCTTCTACGGCGTTCTTGTCCTTCGGCTCCATCAGGTCTCCCAGGTCGAAATAGGCCCGGGCCGTCTTCCACAGGGCTTCGTAATTCTCCGGCTCGAGCTTGACGGCGGCTATATATTCCTCCAAGGCTTTGGCGTCATCGAATTGAGAATAGTACTCATCACCCTGGCGGATAAGGTCCGCGGCCGTTTGAGCGGAGAGAGGAAACGAAGCGGCCATCAGCAAAGCAAGGGCAGCCACTCCGGCGAACGCTACATTTTTCATTTTTCCCTCCTATCCGGAAAGTCGATCTTGACGCCTATATAACACAAAGCCGGGGGCAAGGCAAATCCCTGCAGGAAAATTCGGGGGGAGCTAGGCCGAGCCTGAGCGGAAGCGATGATGTTCCCGCATGGCTGTCAGCAGAAATGGGCGTCGGCCTCGGCGTCCAGCGCGCTGAGCGCCTGCTCGACGCGCTGCCGTTCCCTCTCGAGATCTTCTTCGTCCAGGGCGGGTCTGACGGTCAGGGGTTTCCCGTAGATGGCCACGATCCGGGAGAACGGGTAGAAAAACAGGAAGTGGTCCCAGCTCTTCAATCGTGTTTTCCGCGAGGCCGAGTAGCTCCAGGGAACGAGCAGGGCGCCCGTTTCCTGGGCCAGCTTGAGGGCTCCCGGCTTGAGCTTCCGGTCGGGCCCCCGCGGTCCATCGGGGACGATGATGAGCTCTCCCCCCTTCTTAAGATTTTGCTTCATTCCTATCCAGGCCCGGACCATCGAGTGCGATCCCGAGCCGCGGACGATACGGAACCGCCAGCCCAGCCCGATCTGGGCGATAATCTCCCCATCCTTGCTTGGACTGACGAGCGCGGCGATCCTCCGCTTCCGGAAAAAAAAGGGGGCGAGCATCAACCGGCCGTGCCAGATAAGAAGAATGATGGATTTCCCTCCCTCCCTGGCCCTGCGGTATTCCTCTTCGCCCAGGACCGACATGCGGGAAGTTTTTGCCCATGTCCGCAGGAAGAATCTTCCCAGGACGCCGACGGCTTTCCAGCGGGCCTTTTCCCAGACCGACATTGTCCCTCAATATATCACGAAGCGGCCGCAAAATCGAATAGGCTCGGGGCAGTGGCATCGAAACCGCGCCCGTTTTCTCCCAGCGCGGAAATTGTCATTGCGAGAAACGAAGTGGTTGCGAGGCGAAGCCGAAGCAAACCCGGAGATTCCTCGCTTCGCTCGGAACAGGCTCTGCAATCCGGCCCCTTGGGCCGTCCCGAGCATGGCGAGGGATCTCATCATCCTAGGGTGAGATCGCCACGACATCTTGGATGTCTCGCGACGACTTCGTCGGATCGCCACGGCGCCTTCGACGCCTCGCGACGCCCGCTCACTCCTCATACGGGTTTCTCATGCCACTCCCCCTCGCCTTGGTTGACGCAGGTGGGTTCGTCAGCCCGTTCGGCTCCCCAGCGACTTTTTGGAGGGGGGAAGCTTTGCTCCGCAAACCAGCAACCTCACTTCCACTCTTTCTTTTTCCCCGGGCTCGGGATGTATGCTGAGAAGTCCGTATGAGCGACGAGCGGGCAGGGATCCGCGAAGCGGAGAGCGAGGAGCGAATCGAGCAAGATTTCCTCGCCGGGGAAATCGCAGCGTGACTTCGAGGCATATATCCCGAGCCTCCTCGATGGACTTCCTCACCCATACCCTTCGCCTCAGCCAATAAGAAAGGAACGGCTTATCTCGGCGCTGCTTTTTTGGGCCGAGAGCTTATAAGCCGGTCGATGAGGTAACCCGCGGCAAATCCGAAGATACTAAGAGCGACTCCGTAGGGGACGGACTCAGGCCATTGGGGAAGAGACAGGGGCCAAATTTTCAGGGCCGAGAGAAACCCGAGCATGGCGAAGCCCCCCCCGAACAGGAGGCTTAGCCCCCCCGCCAGGGGCCGTTTCTTCCGGAGGACGAACATGGCCATCCCGGGCACGAACAGGCCTTCGGCCATGATCTCGGAGGCCAGTCCGAGGGTCTGGAGGATGCTCTGAAACCGGGTGGCGATGCCAAAGGCCAGGAGGGCCACGAGACACGTGGCCAGGCGCCCGGCCTTAACGGCCGACGCAGAATCGGCCCTGGCTTGAGGCGAAACCTCGTAATAAATGTCCCTGGTCAAGGTCAGAGCGCCGGTGTTGATGGCCGTATCCATGGTCGAGAGGACGGCGGCGACGACCGCGACGAACAGCAACCCGCCGCCCACCATTCCGGCTTTCGAAGCGATGATCTCGGAAATCAAAGGATGAGAGAGGGCTCGACCGGAAAAAAGGGGCAGGGAGCGCAAGCCGATGAATACGACCAGGCCGTATAGAAAAACGAAGGCGGCGGCGGCGGCCAACAACCCCCTCCTGGCTTTCTGGACGGAGCCGGCCGCCTGGATCCTCTGCCAGGCAATGGGCGAGATCGTCCAGGCCAGGATGAAGGACAGGGCGATGAGGGCGTTCCTCTGTCCGTCATGGAAAAAGTCGAGATAACCCGATCTGCCGGTCTGGCTGACCATCTCGACGACGGCCCCAACTGGAGAGCTCCGGGCGAGATAGATGGACAGTCCGGCCATCCCCGCGCCGAGCAGGAGGCACTGCAGAACATCGGTCGCGATCACCGAGAATAGACCGCCCCTGATGAGGTAGATGAGGACGACCGCTGTCCCCAATCCCAGGCTCCAGATAGAGGATAGCCCCAGAAAGGGCTTCAGGAATTGGCCCAAGGCGACCATCTGGGAAGAAGCCAGTACGATCATATACCAGAGGATCAAGGAGGAGGCGAAGTGCCGCACCGTCTTGCCGTAGCGGGCCTCAACGAGCCCGGGCAGCGTCTGAACATCCAGGCGGCGGATAGGCCCGGCCAAGAAGGCTGCGAGGAAAAGAACTGTCGCCGCCGCCGGAACGCCCATCAGCCAGAGTGCGCTCAAGCCGACACGATATGCCTCGTCGGTGGTGACGATGATGGAGGTCGCTCCGAACCAGGAGGCGGTCAAAGAGAGGAAGACGAGAAAGGCCGACAGGGACCGGGAGGCCAGGAAGAAACCCTCCAGGTCTCTCTGCCGCCGTGAATATTTCAGGCCAACGCCGAGCAGGATGGCCAGGTAGCCGGCCAGAACGAGGAAGAACTCCGGGCGCACGACCGAGTTTATAACAGAAACGTCCCGGCCAGTAAAACGGGAGCCGATCAACGTGCCGGAGGCATCTCCGGACAATTTGAGATGGGACGCCGAATCATTTATAATTCTGGGCGGATGAAAAGGACCTTCGTTACACTCGGCCTCGTTCTCCTTTCCCTCTGTGCCGGCTCTCTACCCGCCTCTATCTCTCCCCAGGAAGCTGCCCGGAACATCGAGAAAGCCTTCGCCTCGCTTCGCTCACTCCAGGCCGACTTCGAACAATATTACTATTCCGCCTCGCTGGCGACGCCGCTTCTCGAAAAAGGAAAGCTCATCCTTCAGAAGCCGGACCTGATGCGCTGGGAATACTTGGAGCCGGAACGCAACATCTATATTTATAAAGGAGGCGTTTCGCTCGCCTATTTCCCTGAGGACAACCAGCTCTTCCGCCACACCTTGTCTCCTGAGGAGAAGGATTGGGCCGTCTTCTCTCTGCTCACGGGCAGAGCCAGGATCATCGAGACCTACACCATCGAGGCGGCCAAGTTCCCCACCGATAAAAAGGTGTCCGTCCAGCTCAAGCTGATCCCCCTGGAAGAGGGGGAGCTTTCTTACATCCTGATCGAGGCGGACCCCCGGACCTGGCTCCTGGAGAAAGTCATCTTCCTGGATTGGGCGGGAAACAAGCAGGAGTTCCACTTCAGCGGGTTCAAGCTCAATCCCCCCCTCGACGCCCGGCTGTTCGAGCTGGAGGTTCCCCCCGGCTGCGAGGTCATCGACGACCTTCCGCCGGTGAAGAACAGCTGAACCATTTGCGGCGCCGTCCGTATGAATCCTTGAGGACAGGATGTCCTCGATGAATGAAGAAAAAGACCAGGATCTCGTCAAGCGGACCCTTCGAGGAGACAAGAAGGCTTTTGAGATGATCGTCAGGAAGTACCAGCAGCCGCTCCTGGGTTACGTCGGCCGGATGGTCGGACAGCGGGAGACGGCTCTCGATTTCACCCAGGACGTCTTCCTCAAGGCTTATGCCTCCCTCCGGTCCTTTGATCCCCGGTACAAGTTCAACACCTGGCTGTTCAAGATTGCCTCGAACCTGGTCATCGACCACTGGCGGAAGAAGAAGCTCCCCGCATTTTCTTTAAGCGAACCCCTGGGCCGGGACGACGACGGCCTGACCCTCGAGGTCCCCGATGACGAGCCTTCGGTCTCCCGGACGTTCGAGCTGGCGGAGCTCCGGCAGAGGGTCGAAACGGCCATGGAAAGACTGCCCGGCCCGCTGCGCGAGCTCTTCGTCTGGAGGCATGTCAACGAACTGAGCTATGAGGAGATGGCCGAGATCAAGGATCTTCCGCTCGGAACCATCAAGAACCGGGTCTTCCAGGCCAAGGAGATGATCCGCCGGCTGCTGGAGGAGACGCCATGAGCTGTCTCAAGATCAGCGACCTCTATGACTATCTCGAAGGAGGGCTTTCTCCGGAGCAAAGGAACAGCATCGAAGAACACCTGCGCGTCTGCCGGAGATGTCGGCGGGCGGTCGAGGAGCGGAGGCTCATCGCCGAGGCTGCCTCCACCTTGCCCCCGTTCGAGGTCCCGGAGAATTTCCCGGAGCGTGTCATGTCCCGGCTCTCCCGGTCGAGGGCCCGGAACTCGGGATGGCTCATCGCCCTGGTCTCCGTTTCTTCTCTGTTCGCCCTGATCTCGGTCGCTTTGATCGCCTCGGGAAGGAGCGCCCTGGAATTCTTCGCCAGTGCCAGCCAGACCTTCTTGGAATCGGCGAAGAACGCCGCCGTGCTCACGGCTAAGCTGGCCGTTCTTGTGTCGCTCACCGGGAGAACCCTGCGCTCTCTGCTCGAGGCCGGTACCAAGAGCCTGTCCGTGCTGACGTCGTTCCTCCATCCGGGGCTCCAGATCTTGATCCTTGTCCTGGCGATGGGTCTTGTGGTCAGCCTCTTTTTCGGGTTGAGAAAGAAGTTTTCGTTGGGAGACTAGCCATGAGGAAGAGAACCTTGGTCATTTTCCTGGCGTTGTTCCTCGCCGGAGCGCTGCTCCCGCTCTGCGGCGATGAACAGATCGGCTTTAAGGAGGATATCTACGTCGCCAAGGACGAAGTCCAGGACAATATTATTTCCTTCGGCGGCCAGGTCACCGTCGAGGGCAGGGTAAGAGAAAACATCATCGTTTTCGGCGGGTCGATCACCCTGAGCGGTGAAGTCGGCGACTCGGTCGTAGGTATCGGTTCGGCCATCACGCTCAAGTCGACCGCGGTGGTCAAAGGTGACGCCGTCTCGCTGGGCGGGACACTCCAAAAAGAACCCGGCTGCGCCATCGATGGGGACACCATCTATTTCAAGGGAGGAGAGGCTCTCTCCAGGCTTTTCCGCGGGGGCATCTTTTCCTTCCCCTTGATGCCGCTTATCCTGATCATCAAGCTGGTCGGCTTTTTCATCTGGCTGCTCATCGCCCTGGTCGTCGCCGCCCTTTTTCCCCGTCAGCTGGTCCTCGCTTCCTCCCAGATCCGGACCGCCTTCTGGCCGGTCGTTGGGACAGGATTCGTCGCCATCATCCTGTTCGGCGGGCTGGTCCTCGTTTTCGCCCTCCTGTCCCTCGTCCTGATCGGGATCCCGTTCCTGTTGATCCTGGGGGCCATCGGCCTGGTCGTCAAGATCTTCGGGCAGGTGGCGCTCTTCACCTTTTTCGGTGAGAGCCTGGGCAAGTCCTTTAGCCATCGGAGCCCGGCGCCGCTGGCGGCGGTCGTCATCGGGCTAGTGGTCGTCAGCTTTATCAAGTTCATCCCCATCCTGGGTTTCCTCTTCTCGTTCTGTTTGAGCGTCATCGGCTGGGGTGTGACCATCCGGACGAAGTTCGGCACCAAGGAAAACTGGCTGAAGAGGAAGGCTTAAGAGGACAGGGATTCTAGTTCGGGGGACGTGGGATCAGCGTTCGAGGATCTCTTTTTCCTTGGCGGCGGCGACCTCTTCGATCTTCTTGGAATAATCTTCGATGATCTTCTGGAGTTGCTCCAGGCCGTTGAACTTGTCGTCCTCGGTGATCTTTTTGTCCTTCTCGAGCTGCTCGATCTCGTCTTTGGTCTCGCGGCGCATATTCCGGAGGGTCGTTTTCTCGTCCTCGAGCATCTTTCCGATCTTCTTGGCCATCTCCTGGCGTCTCTCGTCGTCGAGCGGCGGGATCGGGACTTTGAGCGTCTTCCCGTCGTTGATGGGATTGAGCCCCAGGTCGGCCGCGCGGATGGCCTTGTCGATAGTCTCAATAAGGGAGGGATCCCAGGGCTGGACGGTGATCAGGGTCGGATCAGGAATGCCCAGGCTGGCCAGCTGATTGACCGGGGTCAGCGTCCCGTAATACTCGACCTTGATGTCCTCGAAAAGACTCAGGTTGGCCCGGCCGGTCCGCAGTTTGCTGAGGTCCTTGCGGAAGTGTTCGGCCGAAACCTTCATCTTGGCTTCAAGAGCGCGCAGCGCGTCCTTGACCATACGTCCTCTCCTTTAATGGACCAGAGTCCCGATTTTCTCGCCCATCACGGCTTTCTTGATGTTGCCGCGCCTGTTGAGGTTGAAGACCACGATGGGCATGTTATTGTCCTTGCACAAGGATATGGCCGTCGAATCCATGACCTTGAGGCCTTTCTTGATGACCTCGAGATAGCGGATGGTTCCGAACTTCTTGGCTTTCCTGTCGAGCATCGGGTCGGCGCTATACACCCCGTCCACCTTGGTGGCCTTCATGATCACCTGGGCCTTGATCTCCAGCGCCCTGAGAGCCGCGGCGGTGTCGGTGGTGAAATAGGGGCTGCCGATCCCGGCGCTGAAGACGACGACCCGGTCCTTTTCCAGGTGCCGGATCACCCGGCGCCGGATGAAGGGCTCGGCCAGAGCTTTTATCTCCATGGCCGCGACATGGCGGCTGACCAGGCCCACCTTCTCCAGGGCTTCCTGGAGGGCGATGCCGTTGATGACCGTGGCCAGCAGGCCCATCTGGTCGGCGGCCGCCCGGTCCATGCCCGCCTCGGTGCCGCGGATGCCGCGGAAGATGTTTCCCCCGCCGATCATGATGGCCACCTGGACTCCCAGGTCACAGACTTCCTTGATCTCCTGGGCGATGGCCATGGCCCTTTCGAGATCGATCCCGTAGGAGTGCTTGCCCAGCAGGGATTCTCCCGAAAGCTTGAGAAGAACGCGCGTGTAAACCGGCTTTTGGCGAGCCATCGGCCTATCAGTTCTTGCCCAGTTCGAACCGGGCGAAGCGTCGGACCTTGATGTTCTCCCCGAACTTGGCGATGGTGGAGGCGATGAGTTGTTGGATCGTGGTCTTGTCATCCTTGATGTAAGGTTGGTCCAAGAGGCAGACCTCTCCGAAGAACTTCTTGAGCTTGCCTTCGACGATCTTCTCGATGATCTGAGGCGGCTTCTTGGTGTCCTGGAACTGCCCACGGATGATCTCCTTTTCCTGTTCCAGCTCCGCCTCCGGGATGTCGGCCGAGGAGACGAAGCGCGGGTTGGCGGCCGCGATCTGCATGGCGATGTTCTTGGCCAGTACCTTGAATTCTTCGTTCCGGGCGACGAAGTCCGATTCACAGTTGACCTCGACCAAGACGCCGAGCTTGCCTCCCAAATGGATATAGGAATAGACAATTCCCTGGGAGGCTTCCCGGTTCATTCGCTCCTGGGCGCGGGCGGCTCCCTTCTTGCGGAGGACGGCGATCGCCTTCTCGATGTCGCCCTGGCTCTCGGCCAGAGCCTCCTTGCATTCCATGACTCCGATCCCGGTCCTCTGCCGGAGCTCCTTGACCATTTCCGCGGTGATTTCCATCATGCTCTCCTTGCCGGACTCCGGGGCTCAGCTTCTCTCGACCTCGGGTGTCTCCTCTTCCGGGGCTTCCGCCTTGGCGGCTTCCAGCTCCTTCTCCAGTCGGCTCTTCTTCCCCTCGATCACCGCCTCGGCGACCTTGGAGGTGAACAGCTCGATGGCCCGGACGGCGTCATCGTTGCCGGGGATGGGATAATCGATGTTCTCGGGATCTCCGTTGGTATCGACGACGGCGACGATCGGGATACCCAGCTTTTGAGCTTCCGTAATGGCGATCTCCTCCTTGGCCGAGTCAATCACGAACAGGACGCCGGGAAGGCCGATCATCTTCTTGAGTCCCCCCAGGGTCTTGGACAGCTTGCGGTGGAGCTTCTCCATCTTGGACTGGTCCTTCTTGGAGAGAAGCTCCCAGCGGCCGTCCTCCTTCATCTCGTCCAGCTCGACCAGTTTCTCCACGCTTCCCCGGACGACCCCGAAGTTCGTCAGCAGGCCGCCCAGCCAGCGCTGGTTGACGTAGCTGCACTCGCACCGGTTGGCCGTGTCGCGGATGATGTCCTGGGCCTGCTTCTTCGTCCCGACGAAGAGGACGTCTTTGTCGCCCTCGGACACGCCGCGGACGAACTGGAGCGCCTCTTTGAAGATCTTGATCGTCTTCTGCAGGTCAATGATATAGATCCCGTTGCGCTGGCCGAAGATATATTCCTTCATTTTGGGATTCCAGCGCTTGGTTTGATGGCCGAAATGGACCCCGGCCTCTAAGAGCTCTTTCATCGTCACAGAAACCAACTTCGATCCCTCCCTTACCGTTTGTGATACTGCGGCGCCTTTCTCGCGCCCAGCAGCCCGTACTTCTTTCTTTCCTTGATCCGGGAATCCCGCGTCAGGAAGCCGGCGTTCTTCAGGGTCGGTTTGAGCTCACGGTTGAACTCCACCAGCGCCCGGGCGATGCCCAGCCGGACTGCTTCGGCCTGGCCTTTCAGGCCTCCCCCGCTGATCCGCATGAAGATATCGAACTTGCTCTCAGTATCGGTCAGCAGGAGCGGCTGACGGATGATGTATTTATACGAATCGAGATGAAAATATTCGGCATACGGACGGGGTCTCTTGTCGACAATCAGGGTGATATCCCCCTTCCCGGAGCGCAGGAAGACTCTGGCCACCGACGTCTTTCTTTTTCCCGTACCGTAGTATTGGATCAGACTCAAGAGCGCCTCCTAAAACTGGTATTCCCGGGGTTTCTGGGCTTCATGAGGATGACTGGACCCGCGGTAGACCTTGAGCTTCTTGAAGACCTGCCGGCCGAGCTTGTTCTTGGGGATCATTCCCCGGACCGCCCGGCGGATGACCTCTTCTGGCTTGGCCTCGAGGAGGTCCTTGAACTTCTCGCTCTTCAGGCCACCGGGATATTGCGAGTGGGAAAAATACATCTTTTGTTCGGGCTTCCGGCCGGTGACCCGGATCTTCTCGGCGTTGATCACGACGACGAAATCACCGCTATCGCAGAAATCGGCAAACTCCGGCTTGTTCTTGCCGCGCAGGAGGACGGCCACCTCGGTGGCCAGACGTCCCAGGATTCTCCCTTCGGCGTTGACAAGCCACCATTTCTTGTCAACATCATCCTTTTTAGGGACAAAAGTTTTCATCACTATTTCCTCAGAGATAAGGATTCAGCTAAAGCTAATAATAAATGATGCCCTACAATACAAGATATCGGGGAAATTGTCAATCTCGGCGGCCCGGCCGAAACCCCTCCAAGTGCATGAAAATCGAGTGAGTTAGGCGGTCCGGCTTGGCGCGTCGGGTTTTCACCCCGGAGCGGGATAAGCATTTATCCGCCGGCGGATGAGAGGACCTGCCAAGGCAGGCAGACAAGAAACAAAACCGGGATTCTTATCCGACCTTCTTGAGCTCGTCTTCCAGCTTCTTCTTCTCGGCGGCGCGCTTGCGCATATCGTTCCACCGCTCCATGGCGCGGTCGGCTTCGGCCTTGTACCGGGACTCCTTGTCGGGCTCGAGCTTGATCAGCACACTCTGGTAGAGAACGCTCAGCCAGCTGTATGGCTCCGGGTATTCCGGGTCGAGCTCGTTAGCTTTCTCCAGCGCCTGGAGGGCCTCCTGGGCCGTCTTCAGCCGGACCGCGGCAGGCAGGTTCTGGAAGCGGTAGGAGCGCGACCAGCGGTTGACTCCCTTGGCCAGCCAGGCCTCGGGGCTGCTGGGGTCCAGGGCGATGCGCCTGTCCCAGTATTCGGCGGCCTGGTCGTAGGCCTCAGGCGTGGGAGCCAGGTTCTCGTAGTAGTTGGCGAGATAGGCATAGCCCTGAGGGTTCTCGGGGTCGAGTTCGACCCGCCGCAGGTACATCGATTCGGCCTTGGACCGCAGTTCGGCGTTCTCGGCCGCGTATCTCTTGTAGAACTCGGCGACGACGTAATAGTTTCCCATGTTGCCGGGCTCGAGTTCCAGGATCCGGAGGTAAAGCTTCTCCGCTTCTTCGAAATTCTTCAGCTTGTCGTACATATCGCCGAGGGAGAAGATGATCTCCTTGTTAGCGGGTTCGGCCTCGTAGGCTTTTCTGAAGGCGTCCAGTGCCTTGTCGGCGACTTCCTGGTTCTCGGGCGTGTCCACCCCGACCTTGTAGAGGCTCTTGTAGCTTTCGCCCAGGAAGCGGTAGGCCTGGATCATATCCGGGTTGTATTTCAGGGTGTTCTCATACTCGGTCATCGCCTTCCGGTATTTGCCGTCCGTGAAGAGCTGGTTGGCCTTGGAGAAATGATAGTTCGCTCTGAGCTTGTTCACGCTCAGCTTCTCGCAGCTGGTGAAAGCCAGGGCGATGGTGAAGACCAGCAGCAACGCGAAAACGAAATGGATTCTCTTTTGTCTCATCGCGACCTCCTTGAATGATCGTAACGAAACCACTCCGAAAGATAAATGTATAATAGAACGAGGGCCAAGTCAACTCCTTCTCAAGATCAGGCGGAGCGGCGTCTCCCGCAGGTCGAACCGCTCCCGCAGGGCCTGCAGGAAGAACTTCTCATAGGCGGGAAGCAGGGCGACCGGCGTGTGGGTGAAGAGGATGAAGGTCGGCGGTCGGACGCCCTTCTGAGTCATATACTTGATCTTCAGTCGCCGCTTTGTCTTGGTGAGAGGCGGGTGGGTGGCGTTGATCCAGGCCAGGAACTCGTTAAGCCGCGGCGTCTCCACCCTCCGGGAGCCGCGCTCGTAAACTACCTCGGCCTCGTCCAGGATCTTGACGACCCCCTTGCCGGTCAGGGCGGAAACGAAGAGCAGCGGCGCATAGCTCACGAAGGGCATCCCGCGAAAGACGCTCGCCTTGATGACACGGGGCGATTCGCCCCGGGGGATCAGGTCCCATTTATTGAGGGCCAGTAGAAGCGGCTTCCCGGAGGCGGCGGCGAGGTGGGCGATGGCCACGTCCTGATGGGTGGGAAATTCCCCGGCGTCCAGCACTTGACAGAGGACATCCGCCCGGTCGATGTCTCTTTTCGCCCGGACAATGCCGGCCTTTTCTCTCTTGTCCCGCGTCCGGCTCAGCCGCCGCATCCCTGCCGTGTCGACGAGACAGAAGAGCTTTTTGTTCCGAACGACGAAGGTGTCGGTGCTGTCCCGCGTCGTGCTGGGAGTGCTGCTGACGATCAGGCGGCTCTCGCCGCAGAGGCGGTTGATGAGCGAGGATTTTCCGACGTTGATCCGGCCGATGATCCCCACACGGAGAGGCCGGAGGACCTCCTTCTCGGACGCTGCACTTGGAAGAAGGCCGGCCAACTCCCGTTCGAGGTCCTCTACGTTCCTCTTGTGCTCGGCGGAAACGGCCAAGATGGTCTCCGTCCTGAGGCGGTTGTACCAATCTCCCAGTCGGCTCTCCTGGACCTCGGAATCGATCTTGTTGAGGACGACGATGATCGGTTTTCCGAGTTTCCTCAGAGAAGCATGAAGCTCTTCCTCGGCCGGCGAGAGCTCCCTTTTTCCGTCGAGGACAAGGAGGAGGATGTCGGCCTTTCGGGCCGCTCCCCAGGCTTTTTCCGCAATCGCCCCGGCCAGGGGCGCTTCCGACGCGTCGAACAGCCCTCCGGTGTCGGTTAGGATGAACTTTTTCCCCTCCAGCTCCCCGAGGGCGGAAACGGCGTCGCGCGTCATTCCCGGCAGAGTATGGACCAGGGACACTTTTCTTCCCAGCAGCCGGTTGAAGAGCGTGGATTTGCCGACGTTGGGGAAACCCAAGATGACGACTTGAGGCAGGCTTTTCATGGGAGCGGAACCGTTAGCGGGCGTTCAGCGAAAACTGCGGGACAAACGCCTGGTTCAGGTTGATATGACCTCCCAGCGTCTCCTTTTCGCTGCCTTCGACCAGGATGAAGACCTTCTTGATCGGTTTGAAATTGTAAGCCAGCGTGTTGACGATGGAATAGACGGTGCCCAGCTCGGCGGATGATCCCGAAGGATGCTTCTCCATGATATCCTTGGAGAAATCCACGTAGGCCACTCCCTCTTTGGAAATAAAGAGCTGTCTCAAGCGGGTCTCCGGCGGGAGAGGGTTCACAAAGCCCTTTTCTGATCCCCTGATCAGCGCCTCGACGACCTGCTCGGCCTCCCCGCCGATCGAGGTGCCGGCGAGGATCTTTCTCTCTTCGGAGTGAAGGAGGCTGTCTTCCTCGGACAGGAAAAAGAGCGTTACGGTCTTGGCCTCCCCCGGCGGCACCGGTTCCGGCTCGCTCTCGGCGGGCGACACCTCGGCGGCCGCTTTGATCTTCTCCCCGCCCTCGCCTCTGAACAGGGCCACCGCCAGGACCAGGACGACGACAACAGACAACCCGAACAGGGACCACTGGACCGGCGTTATGTTGCGCTTTTTTTTCATGACATCAGCTTGATGTAGCGGACGAGGCCGCGGTAAATGGCCTGGGCGACGTTCTGCTGGAAGTCCTCCCGGACCAGGCCTTTTTCCTCTTCGGGGTTGGAGATGAAGGCCACTTCGACCAGGACCGCCGGGCAGGCCACTCCGGTCAGCACCTTGAACGGCGCCTGCTTGATTCCCCTGTCCTTCGTGCCCAGAAGCGAGTTCAACTCGTCCTGGATGATCTCGGCCAGGCGCTGGCTCTGCTTGAGATAGGCGGACTGGGCCATATCCCAGAGGATCATCATGATCTCGTCTTTACTTTCGTTATCGATGGGCCGATCGAGGTTGGCCGAGTTGTTCTCGAGGTAGGCCAGGCGGCGGGCTTCCTCGTCGCTGGCGTTCAGGCTGAGGAAGAATGTTTCCGACCCGTTGGCGTTCCGCCGGTAGGAGCTGTTGGCATGGATACTGATGAACAGCTCGGCCCGCTGGTTGTTGGCGATGGACGCCCTGTCCCCCAGGGACACGTCTGTGTCCTTGTCCCGGGTCAGCTCGACGTTGAAGGACAGGTTCCTTTCGATCACTGCCTTGAGCTTCCGGCTGATGGCCAGGGTGACGTCCTTCTCGAGGGTGCCAAACTGCCCTTTAGCCCCGACCTCCAGGCCGCCGTGTCCGGGGTCGATGATGATCGTCCGGATCCCTTTCGCCGGCGGAGGGCTTAGCTCAGGCGGAATCCCGGCCGCGACCGTGGCCGGCGTCTCCTCTTTGATCTCGGATTCGGGCGGAGCCGGCGGCGGCGGGCTCTGCGCAGTCCAGCCTGCCGGCCGTCCCGTCTGGTCATAGAAATCGAGGACCAGCTGGCGTTTCCTTTCGATGCGGAAGGAATCGTAGCGGAAACGCTCGTCCTGGAGCTGGATGACGACGATGAAGAGGTCGTTGCTCTTGACCCAATTGAAAGACTTGACGAGGCGGCTTTGAACAGGATCGGCTCGTAGGCGGAAGGACAACCGGGACTGGATCTTGACCAGGAGCAGGCTGCCGTCCCGCTCCAACGTGAAGGGCAGGTCCGAGGGAAACGTGATGATGACCCGGCTGTAATCTTCGTAATCCTGGGAGGTGACGTGGAGAGCGGGCTGGGCCGCCGCGAAGGAGAGAAGGGAAAAAAAGAGGAGGGAGAGAGAAGCCAGCCGCCGCGTCGTCTTCTTAGCGCCTATCAATTTCTCTCAATACAACAGGATGGTGGAGGCGGCGGGAATCGAACCCGCGTCCGGAGACATTCAGCAAGAAGCCTCTACATGCATATCCTCTTCCTTGTTCTCGTCGAGCGGCGCTCGAAGAGGAAAAACACCGCCCAACCAGCCCCCGAAGCATTTCACTCACCAGGTTCGGGGCCAACCGGGCTCGCTATCCTGCTGGTCGACGCCTCCCGGGAACCGCAGGAGAGAACCCGGGAAACGGCATGCCTATCTTCTAGGCAGCGACTGGTTGTGCTTCTGCACTTACTTGTTTCCACCGTTTTACGAGGTCGATGGAATCTCGACATGCAGCTTCCGCCTCACTATCCCCGTCGAATCCGTTCGCCCCCATCCTTCATTTTTATTATAGAGAGACCGGAGGCGAATTGTCAACTGGCCCCGCGAGATGGGGCGCTTCTTTTTTTTCACCCTCTCCCTTCACCCTCTCCCATCAAGGGAGAGGAATCCTAAATTTCCATTCAGCGGAGGGTAAGAAAACTGGCCAGCGCCCAACCTGCTCACCCCCAGTGGCGGGAAAGGGATTCCCAAGTTTTCCTCCCCCCTGGTGGGGGAGGATGATGGAGAGGGGGAAAAAGGGATTTTCGAAAAATGGGGTATATCCCAGACCAGAAAGTAGCATCATAATCAGGACAGGATAGGGTCGGCATGAAGCTGTTTGACAGCCTTTTCCCTCTTTGATAAAAACGGATTTAAAGGAGAGGTCAATATGAGAACAAAGCGAATCGGCATGCTGGCAATCTCAGTCCTTATGGTCGGAAGCCTGGGCCCAGCCATGGGGGAAGAAACGCCAACTCAGATCACGACCAACAAGGACAAGATCCTGATCACGGCCGTCCAGGGCCGGATCGCCGATCCCCAGCCGTCCCGCGGATACGTCGTCACCTGGGAAGGCAAACCCAAGATGGCAGTCGGCACGGGAGGGATCAACTACAACCTTAAGATCGGTGACCGGGTCTTCGGCTGGGCCGGAGGCGACCGGGCGACCATGGGCGTAGCGACGGAGCCGGTGGGAGAAAGCCGCTACGGGGCGTCCTGGCTGACCCACACCTCGATCGGCAACGAGGTCAGGATCCTGGGCGGCGAGGCCCGCGGCAAGGAGGGTCTGGTCGTCGGAAAGTTCGGCGGCTACGTCCTGGTGCACTTCGCCGATGATATCCTGGAAAAGCTGGCCATCAGCGACAGCCTCCAGGTCAAGGCTTCGGGGCTCGGCCTCGCGATCGACGGCTTCCCGGATGTCTTTGTCCACAGCCTCGCTCCCGACCTCCTGGAAAAAATGGAGATCCGGGTGGTGGACGGCCGGCTCGAAGTGCCCGTGGTCAAAGAGATCCCGGCCGAGATCGTCGGCCAAGGGTCGGGTGGAAGCAGCCTGACCGGGAATTACCATATTCAGACCTGCTTTCCGCCGGACATCGAGAAGTACGGACTCAAGGAGCTGCGTTTCGGGGACCTGGTCCTGCTGAAAGACATCCAGACCGACTACGGGAAGGGCTACTACAAGGGCGGCGCGACGGTCGGTGTTGTCTGCGGCGGCCCGAGCGATATCTCGGGCCTGGGCATCGGCGTGACACCGATCCTGTCCACCCGGCAGGCGAAGTTGGCCGGCCGCGTCGAGACCACGGCCAACATCACCAAATATCTGGGCATTCCGGTCAAGGCCAAGCGGGTCGCGGCGGGCTCGGCCTCCGGCCCGATCAAAAGCAACAAGGACAGGCTCATCGAGACGGCGGTCGCGGCCGTCGTCCAGCCCACTTCCGGGCGCGACTATTCGGTCACCTATGACGGCCGGCCCTGGCTCGACGTGGGCATGGCCTCGATCAACTACAACGTTTCCCTCGGTGACAGCACCTACGGCTGGGCGCAGGGCGACCACGTGGAGCCCGATGTCACCATCCAGGGCCGCGACCGGCCCTCGCCCAGCGAATGCGCCGTCGCCATCCTGGCCTGCATCGGCAACGGGGCCGAGGTCATCAGCGGAGAGGCGAAGGGAGCCAAGGGCTATTACATCGGACGCCACGCCGGCTCGGACGACAAGGTTTGGTTTCCCAGGGAGGCCGTCGAAAAGCTCGCCCTGAACGACCGCGTCCAGGTCAAGGCCAAAGGGGTCGGGCTTCAGATCGAGGGTTTCGAGGACGTCCGGGTGAACAAGATGTCGCCGGAGCTGCTGGAGAGGATCGGCCTCACAGTGGAGGACGGCCGGCTCGTGGTCCCGGTCGTGCTGGAAGTGCCGGGGCATATCATGGGTTCCGGGATGGGCGGCTCGTTCCTCGAGACCGTCGACTACGATATCCAGACGACCTGCCCGGAGACGGTCGAGGAATTTGGGTTGAAAACGCTCCGGCTCGGCGACCTCGTGGCCATCAGGGACCACTATGACTACTACGGGCGCGGCCGGTACGAGGGCGCCATGACCATCGGAGTCTGCATCCACGGGTTCAGCGAAATGGCCGGGCACGGCCCGGGACTGAATCCCATCCTGAGCGCGCTTCCCGGCCGGATCAAGACGAGGATCGATCCGCACGCCAACATGGCTTACTATCTGGGAATTCGGCCGAAGCCGCGGAGCTGATTCCGGCCGAACCCGACAATGAGCCTGAGATGAAGTGCCCCGGACAGGACACGAGATACTGGAAGCCGGGGGATATCTTCAATGTCCGCTGTCCCGCATGCGGTCGGGACGTCGAGTTT
>Ga0307380_10005228_pt1 | contig 17267 bp, 12 predicted proteins | sample UN3MG_FD_202239 | JGI IMG/M metagenome (GOLD analysis project Ga0307380, IMG submission 202239) | Soil microbial communities from Risofladan, Vaasa, Finland - UN-3 | ecosystem: Environmental > Terrestrial > Soil > Coastal area > Acid sulfate soil | place: Finland: Risofladan, Vaasa | collected...
GCCTGCATAGGTCATGGCAAATGCAGTGGATATGCTGTAGGGAGAAAAAAAGATATTCCCCTCATTCAGTCGTACGTTCTGGTACATATCCAGAGCAAATGCTGTATTGCCACGGACTAGGCTTTGCAGATCAATATCTCCTGCTTGGCTAATTAGCACAAAGAATTGGCTTAAAACAAAAATCACAACAAGAATTTGTTTTTTCATCGATGCTGGCCTCATACATGCTCGTCGCTGTTGCTATTATTACTGTATTTTGTAAGAAAGGGAAGCCCCAGTTTTGATAACCTGCACGCCCGTAAATGCGTTGCGGTCTCAAGGTTTTGACTTTTTTACGGAGTGGAATTAATGTGTATAAAAGTCACATGATATACAAGTAAGATTCATATAGCTCATCCCAATGTGAAGTTTCACGGGGCAATCATCGTTTATGAAGAATGAATGAATCTCCTGATAAAATGTCTCGGTTGACACTCTTCCGCTTAAGCATTATCTTATACAAGCCTTTTCGACCTTAATGTTAGGGTGGGGCGGGTCGGATCGTGAATAATCCAGGTTTATAAAAATTTAGACACACAAATCAGAGAGTTATGACGAATGAAGTGTCCGAAATGTGAAACAGAAAACCGTGAGGATTCGCGTTTCTGCAACCAGTGTGCAACGTCTTTAGTGATCCTAGCCGACAAACCCTTTGATGCCATTATCGACAAACTCCCAGAAGCCACAGCAGACGAATCCCCTGAAGCTTTAGCCGACAAATCCCCAAAAGTAGCGGCAGATAAACCGGGTGAAGCCCTAAAAGTTGAATCCCATGATCCCTCACAGGTTGAATTCAGTGAAGCGACCAGAACTATAGAATTAGCCACGCGGAGCTTTGAGAAGGGAATGATCATTGCCGAAAAGTACAGGATCGTCGAAAAGTTGGGCGAAGGGGGAATGGGCATTGTCTACAAAGCCCTGGATGTGACGCTCAACCGGGATGTGGCTTTAAAATTTCTCCCACCGGAATACACCCGAGACAGAGATGCACAAGAGCGCTTTATCCGTGAAGCAAAGGCGGCATCGGCGCTCGATCATCCCAATATCTGTACCATTCATGAGATCAACAAGACAGAAGATGAACAGGTCTTCATTGTCATGGCTTACTATGAAGGACAGAATCTTAAAGGGAAGATCAAGCGGGGGCCCATGAAGCAGAGGGACGTCATCGACATCGGGCTTCAAGTGGCACAAGGGATTTCAGCTGCGCATAAAAAGGGGATCATTCACAGGGATGTGAAACCCACTAATATCATGATCACAAACGAGGGTGTCGCAAAAGTCCTGGATTTTGGAATCGCAAAACTCAGCGGACAGGAAGGACTGACCCGGCCTCTGTCCACGGTGGGCACTGTGTCGTATATGTCACCCGAGCAGGCCCGTGGAGAAACGGTGGATGTGCGGACAGATATCTGGTCGTTGGGCATTGTGATGTATGAAATGATAACCGGACGGCTTCCCTTTAAGGGAGATAATACACAGGCCATTTTGTACTCTGTGATGAATGAAGAACCCAGGTCTGTGAAGGATCTCCGGTCTGAAATTCCTACAGAGTTGGAACATATCATACAAAAGGCTCTTGTCAAAGATCCCAAAAAGAGGTTTTCTTCCGGACGGGAATTAGCTGTAGAACTTGAGGATTTGAAAACCCGGTTGACTTTGGGGACGGTTCCGGTTTTTAGACCAAAATATTTTTTTAGGTCCCGTAAGCGAGTTATGATCGCGGGCGCAATCTGCATGCTGGTGGTTGTTGTGATATTTGCCTCATGGATACTGACACGGCCCAGCCTGGCTTTTGAGGAACGTGACAAGCTGCTCATAGCAGATGTCGATAACCAGACCGGTGAAGCTGTATTCGACCTGGCATTGAGAACGGCGATTGAAGCCGACCTCCAACAGTCGCCCTTCACCCGGATTTTCGATAAGAGCGAGGTCGCAGAAACTCTCCGCTTGATGCGAAAGGATCCAACCTCCCGGATTGATGAAGAGATGGGCATAGGGATCTGCCGCTTTGCTGGTGTGCGTGCCTTGATCCTTCCCCGGATCCTGTCGGCAGGGGAGGCCTATGAGCTGCAGGCGATATTGATCGATCCTGTTAAGATGCGGCATGTAGACAGGATCCGCGTGACCGCTCTCGGCCAGGAAGAGGTTCTTCTCCATGCGATCGATGAGTTGGCGCGTGAAGTCCGTTCCCGGTTGGGAGAATCCATAGGATCGATCGAAGAGGCGGATGTGCCTGTGGTGAAGGTGACTACTTCATCTTGGGAAGCGCTCCAGTATCTGGCGATGGGGCAGGAAAAGCGGAGGGCGGGACAGTTTAAAGAGGCTGAAGGATTTTATAATCTGGCCATCGAGAAAGATCCACATTTTGCCTCGGCAAAAGGATCTCTTGGATTAATTCTCATCCAGTTCTTGAATCAGAAGGAAAAAGGACAGGAGATGCTCCGGCAGGCTTTACAGGATGCGGAGGGCTTGCCGCAGCAGGAATACTTCATGATCAAAGCTGTCAACAAGTGGTATGTGGATGAGGATTTTACAGGAGCTTTGGAAGAATATCGTTTGGTCAGAGAACTCTACCCTGACCTCTGGACCGCTTACAATAATCCCGGTGTTATCCTCAGGGGCCTCGGTCAGTTTGATGAAGCCATCACAATGTTCGAAAAAGCCTCAGAGCTTGCTCCGCGAGCAAGCACGCCTCTTGCTAACCTCTGGTTCACACATTTGAACTATAAAAAAGACCCCGCCGCAGCGGAGGAAATTGCGAAGCGGTTGATAGAGCTCGGCCCTGAGATCGCTTATTGCCATCACTTTTTTGGATACAGTCTAGCGGCCCAGGCAAAGTATGAGGAGGCATTAGACGCCTACAGGAAAACAATCGAGATCGAACCGAACCATCCTTATGGCAGGCCAAATCTGGCTCATCTGTTGCTTGTAACGGACAGGGCTGAGGAGGCTATTCCGCATTATCGCGAGGTGCGTGTGCTTGTCAGCCAGGGAAAGATACATGGGACTTATGTGAGCTCCAGTTTGGACTTGGCCATCGCCACCAAGTTTGCTGGAGATGAGGAAACAGCAAAAAATGTGGCTGCTGAGGGGAAGGAAGCTCATCTAAAAACTATGGAAGAAATAGGCCCGAATGTACAGCTTTTCTTAGTTTTGGCACTTCTTGATGTTGTGGGTGGAGACCTTGAAGAAGCAGAGGAGGATGTAAGAAAAGCCCAAGAGATAGGAATAAACGATCCCAATTCGATGATGAACCTGGCCGAATATTACGCTCTCTCAGGAAAAAAGGAGTTGGCCATAGAAACGCTTAAGAAAGCCTTTGAACTGGGCTACTCTGATCCCTACTTCCCTATGATCATTCCGGCATTCCAGTCCATTCGATTCGAACCGGAGTTTAAAGCCCTTTTTGGTGTAAAAGGCGATGTGCCGAAAGAGAACCCGGAATAAAATCCTAGAAAGAATTTCAGAATAGATAAGGATATCTCCGAAAAATTCTCTTAAATTAATATAAGTATACTTTATTATACTTATCTATCCCACGTATCTAGTCTCGTCGTTTCAGCAGAGCATCGATCTGACCATCAGACAGGTAGACTATTTAATTTTTCTCGCGGGAGTTTCTCTGCGGGCGTCATAGAGGATGAGCCTGTGACTTTTCCCTTCTCATCCTTAGCAAAAGTGATCTGGGCATCCACAGCTTTAAAAAAGAATACATCGCTGGACTCAGCGAAGATCTCGACCCTTTGTTGACCTGCATTCTCTATATCGATGCGTGTGACGCTTGAACGGACCTGCAAAGACAAAATAGTAGTTCGACGCCCCATAACTGCGCCATTGAGATGTTTTCTTCTCCCCTTTGACTTCGATCGATCTCGAAAACCCCATAGTCATATCCTTTATCTACGATCTGAAATTCAACGATGGCTTTGGCCTTAACAACGGGAGTATTTGCCCTTAATTCCGCTTGGAGGTTGTATCGTATGATGTTGATATTCGAGAATTGCTCCATTCCCGGCACATAGTCGTTCTGTGGGAAAACTTTGGGACACATGATGGCGAGATGGGTCGTCAAAAGGATGAGCGAGGTTGCGATTCTTCGGAAATTTATGACAGATTTTGTATAAACAGAATATGCATTTATTTTCCTTTGCTGTCAAATCTATGGCGTGCCCATTCCAATTTTAAGCGAAAACACACAGAAATTTCTTTGGAATGGACACCCGTACGAGTCAAACTCTGATTTTTGTGGAAGTGGATTTCTTCTCTTCATGATGGTATAAAGCCTTAAGAATGTCCGTATTGAAATATTGGCCGCAAGCATAATTAAAATCAACATGAAAGATCCCAAATTTGACAAAAAATAAATCATGCAATAAGACAACAAACAGCCGGAATACAATTATTTATATTTTCGAAAAATGAACGAAAAAACGACTCCAGAGCTGAAGAGAGCGATCGGTCTGGCCCATGCGACAGCTATGGTGGTGGGCATCATCATCGGTGCGTCGATTTTTGTCCAGCCTTCTGAGATCACCGGACAGGTGCCTTCAGTCCCCGGAGTCTTTCTCGTCTGGCTGATTTCGGGGGTGTTGACGTTTTTCGGCGCTCTAGTGTGCGCAGAGCTGGCCTCCATATTCATCGAAACCGGGGGAGTTTATGTGTATTTGAAAGAGGCTTATTCTCCCTCGGTGGGATTTTTGTGGGGATGGGCTATGTTCTGGACCATGCATTCAGGGATAATCGCAGCCATCTCTGTCATCTTTGCCCGATATGTCGCCTACTTTTATCCATTGGGAGATATAGGTATCAAGCTCGTTGCCATCGCTGTTATCCTTTTACTTTCGATCATCAATTATCTCGGAGTCAAACAGGGGAGCAGACTGCAATTGCTCTTTACTCTTGGTAAAGTTTTGGCGATCGTATTTATCATTGTGGCCGGATTTATTCTTGGGTCACGTGTGTCCGGGCATTACGCATCTGGAAGCCTTTCCAATCAGAGTGTTTCCCTCCACAGCTTTTTTCTTGCTCTCGTGGCCGGTCTATTTGCATTCGGGGGATGGCACATGGTCACCTACAATTCCGAGGAGACTATCGACCCTCAAAAAACGATCCCTCGCGCGCTGATGTTAGGCACCCTGATCGTCACGCTCTGTTATATCGCGATGAATGCTGTGTACATGTATGTTTTACCTCTGGACAAGGTTGCGTCTTCCACGCGGATCGCGGCCGATGCTGCAGACACTTTGATCGGATTTGGCGGTGGCGCCTTCATGTCGAGTTTAGTGATCTTTTCGACCTTTGGGGCTTTGAACGGGATTATCCTCTGTGGCCCGCGCGTGTACTATTCTATGGCTCAGGATGGGCTCCTGTTCCGGTGGGTGGGCGATATCCATCCTAAACACCGGACACCCTATAAAGCCATATTTCTTCAAGCTATATGGTCCTCTGTCCTTGTGGCCACCGGCACTTATAGAGTTTTGTTCACTCGCGTTGTCTACACCGAGTGGATCTTCTTTGCGCTTATGGCGTTCGGCTTGTATGTGTTTCGACGGAGACCGGATATCATCCGCGGCTATAAAATATGGGGGTATCCTGTGGTCCCTGCCATTTTTATCGTTTTTTCTTTGGCTATAGTGGTCAATCAGCTTGTTTCTGATCCCAAAGAAAGCCTTTTCGGGCTCGTTATTGTTTTGTTTGGTTTGCCTGTGTATTATCTATGGGTAAAAAAGAAGCCCAGAGGAGCATGAACTATGACTATAATCGATTGCCACAATCATTTTTTCCCGCCTCAATATCTCGAAGCGATCCAATCCGGCCCCAGCAATGTGAAAGTGACCTATGATGCGGATAACAATCCTCTTCTCCATTACCCCGGGGACTACAATATCGTAGTGCCCGAGCACAGGGATATCGTACGCCGGGCTGAGGTTCTAGAAGAGATGGGCGTCGATAAACAAGTGTTGTCCTTCACAACTCCGGGAGTGCATATCGAGTCGCCGGAGCGAGCGGTTGAGCTGGCACGAATGGTGAATGACAATTTTGCAGATATAACAAAGGATTTCAGTGATAGATTCTCGGCCTTTGCCACTCTTCCTATGAACGATCCTGAGGCTTCTGTGGTGGAAATGGATCGGGCTTTTGTTGAGCTCGGATTTAAGGGTGTGACACTTCACAGCAATGTCAATGGTGTTGAGTTGAGCGATGAGCGGTTTTTGCCACTTTTCGAAAAGGCGAATGAGTTGGGAGTGGTGTTCGATATACATCCGTCATTTCCCGTGGGAGTGGAAGCGATGACCGATTACTGGCTTATGCCGTTGGTCGGATTTCCCTTTGATACGACACTCACTGCAGCAAAGTTGGTTTTCAGCGGAATCGTCGAACGCTATCCAAGGATCGAGTGGATCCTCGGGCATCTTGGCGGAGCCATACCGTATCTGGCCGAAAGGTTGGACAGGGGATACCACGCATTTAAGGAATGTAGAGAACACATCAGTAAACCCCCCAGCGAATTCCTCAAAGGATTCTATTATGACACTGTCAATTTTGATACAAAAGCTCTGCGGCTTGCCATCGATTTTGCGGGGGTCGAGCATCTTGTTGCAGGGAGTGATTACCCGCACCAGATCGGCAGCCTCACGAAGATGAAAAGCAGCATCGAAGAGCTTGATATTTCGGATAAGGAAAAGGCCGCAATATTCAGCGGCAACGCCACCCGCCTGCTCGGTCTCAAATAATAAATTGAGAACGAGCTCTTTTCCCCGAAATGTAGAAACTATTCTCCGAATGGCCCGATAGAATTAATAGGGACCATTCCTCGAGTTCCAAAATGGTGGGACCGTTTCCCAAACGGTTCGTTCGGGGAACGGAGCCTACATTTGAAAAAAGGGGACAGTCCCTTTTTCCCTGGGGTAAACCAAAAAGGGGACTGTCCCCTTTTTTCATTCCATTGTCATTGACATTCCTTTAAACCTTGTATAAAAGGTGAATGGACAAAAAACAACACGATATAAGGAGTCTATTATGAAGTTGCATAAAAATCTTCTTCTCCATTCGATTCTGCTGATAATATCTCTGAGTTTTATTGCAGCGTTTCCAGGCTCTTTGACTGCGTTATCTGTCGCGGCCAATCCTCCTGATCCACTATACGATGTCTTGATACTCAACGGACGAGTAGTGGATGGAACGGGTAACGCCTGGTACTACGGAGATATTGGTATTCGGGGTGATCGAATAGTCCGCATTACTCCTGCAGGCCAACTCAAAAAAGCTCAGGCGAAGGAGCGAATCGATGCCAACGGTCTTGTCGTGTCTCCTGGATTTATCGATATACAAAGCCATTCTCGAGGCGCCTTTCTCAGCGGTGACGGCCGTGTCATCAGTAAGGTGACACAAGGAATCACAACGGAGATTCTTGGCGAGGGCTGGACCAATGCTCCTGCGAATGAATTGACTCTCTTTCTCGAAGGAGACCCTAGCCCCGAAATGCAGGAAATCATCAAAGAGTTCGGAGGGCCCCGGGGATTCAACAACTGGCTTGAGGCTATGGAGCAGCATGGGACTTCGCCCAATTTCGGTTCCTTTCTTGGTGCAGCCACTGTGCGCACGTATGCAAAGGGCATGGCATTGGGAGTCCCTTCGCCTGAAGAGCTGGAGATCATGCAGAAAGTGACACAGAATGCCATAGAAGATGGCGCTTTCGGCCTTGCATCTGCCCTGATCTATCCCCCAGGAAGTTTTGCCACGACGGAAGAGCTCATCGAGATCTGTAAAGTGATAGCTCCTTATGGAGGCGTTTATATCACTCATCTGCGTTCAGAGGCGGCTAAATTTATAGAAGGTATCGATGAGGCTATCGAGATCGGTAAAAAAGCGGGTGTCCCTGTGGAAATCTATCATCTCAAAGCTGCAGGTCGCAGGAACTGGCACAAGATGCCCCTGGCCATTGCACGCATCGAAGCGGCAAGAGCCGAAGGTATGGACATCGGTGCCGACATGTACACCTACATCGCGGGTAGCACAGGTCTTGCTGCGTGTATGCCCCCTTGGGCATCCGCAGATGGGAAGCTTCATGAAAACCTTAAGGACCCGGAGATGCGCGCCAAAATCCACGATGAGATCCTCAATCCGAAAACCGAGTGGGAAAACATGGGTCAACTGGCCACTCCTGAAAATGTGTTGATCCTTGGCCTCTGGAAGGAGGAAAACCGGAAATATGCCGGCAAACGATTGTCAGAAATAGCAGAAGAGATGGGGAAAGACTGGGTGGATACGGCCATCGACCTCCTGCTCTCTGAAGGCCAAGACATAGGCACGATCTATTTCATGATGACAGAAGACAACCTTGCTCTTCAGATGCAGCAGCCCTGGATCAAATTCGGGACTGACGCCGGCGGACATGATCCAGAGAAATCGAAGGCTCTCATTCACCCCCGTGCGTACGGGACCTTCACTCGCATTCTTGGCAAATATGTGAGAGAGGAGCGTGTGATGGACCTTGAAGATGCGATAAGGAAGATGAGTTCAGCTGTGGCCCAAAGGCTTTTTATTAATGACCGCGGTCTCCTCTGCGAAGGTTTTTGTGCCGATATCGCCATCTTCGACCCGAATACAGTCGGCGACCGTGCGACATTCGAGAATCCACACCAACTTTCTGTAGGAATGCGCTATGTCTTCGTCAATGGTGTCGCTGTCGTCAAAGAAGGAAAACATACGGGCGCAAAACCCGGCCGCATCGTCCGGGGTCCAGGATATACCAAAAATTAGTGTATCCATATAATGAATATCTTTTCATCTAGGTGTTACACACGTATAAATTGTCAGATAATAATTGACATCAAATTTATGTCTATGATATATTCCCAAGTAAGTAAGCAGTCATTCGTGGCTGCGAGGGAGCAGTTAAGTACGATGAGCGGGGCGTATCACATAACTCTTTTCTAATCCCCTGCGTCTTTTCATCGGATCTAACTGTATTCGTTAAGGAGAAGTGTTGAACGACAGGCGCCAATTAGCAGACCGTCGACTCGCATCGACTAAAACCTTTAATCTATATACACTGCGAGGAAGACGTAAAAAAGCCCGTCGTGTTGAGGAGGCGGAAAATTATTATGTCGATCGATATGAACTCCGCTATCTGTTCTTGATCACCTCGATACTGATCTTGTGTTTTCTGGATGCTTTCTTGACAGTGATCCTATTACAGTTGGGTGCGGAGGAACTGAATCCTTTTATGCTGATATTTATAGAGAAAGATGTGGTCCTTTCCATGGTTGTGAAGTATGTGATCACAGCCGTCAGTTTGATTTGTATCTTGATCCATAAGAATTTCAGGATCTTCAGGAATCTGCGTGTCCATTCCTTAATTTATTTTGTGTTGACACTTTATATCGTGTTGGTGTTTTTTGAGTTTATTTCTTGCATAATGATAGTGGGGTATGAGTCAGAGATCCTAAGTTTTGTCGCCGGTTGATAAACCTGAATAATCTAGGTTAAGTTTTTATACTAAAACCAGATCAAATCGTTCTTTCCGTAGAACTGCCTCATCTTGGCTTCCAATGCGTTGGCCTTTTCTATCGCAGCGGCATCTTTCAGACGTCGCTTCAGATTGAGCAGGGCTTCTTTTGTTCCTCTGATTTTTCTGATAGCATCGTCTGCATGCGATATTGTGTCCATCCCCAGTCCTCCTGCTTTTCGGACGGCTTGCAGGAATTCTTCGACGCCGGCGTCATACTTATCTTCGATCATTTGGACTTCTTTTTCTTCTACGGTCAAGGGCTTGACGAATTTCGTATAACCGAAGTACCCTATGGCTCCCAGAACGAGTATCCAGATTAAAGCTTTCATACTCTCTCTCCTATGTGTTTTTTGTGTCAAAAACTACGCATTTTTGCAACATTTTACGTATACCCATGATGCATTACTTCGTTTCGGCCTTCAATCCCCCTTTTGGGGCATTCTTGAGGTGATATTTAAGGGCCAATTTTCACCCCCGGCGGTGATGAATTATGTGTATCGCATACCATCACTCAGCTTTTATCCCTGAACCAGGTGACATCTTCTTTATTCTTAAATCGCATAATTCCATCATTGATCGGGTGGAAATAGATGGGAAGTTCGCACTGTTGGAAATTATTGTCCAAGTAGTGAATAATGAACGATATCCACTCTCCATTCTCTCTATTTATTTTTATCTTTGTGATAGTAAAGACCTGGACATCTCCTTCAACTGTTCCAAAAGTTATAGTATCTTCTTGGAGCCCAAAAAAAGAGCCCTCATAATCCGGGATTTTGGTTTTCCAGATTCCTGCTAATTCGTCAGGAACCGTGTTCTGAGCGTTGCACTGCCATAAACACAGAATACATAAAATAGTAATTGTTGCAGAGAGCATATTATTTTTCATAGCAAGACCTCGAAAGTGGATTGAAAATTTATGCGATCAAATAATTTTTCTTTATCGATCATTCTCTCATCTTTTTAAGTGACGACTTCCAGAAAGGCTTTGACAACCTCTGGGTCGAACTCTTTGCCCGCTTGTTTTTTGACGAACGCGATCGCTTTATTTTGACTCCACGCCTCGCGGTAGGGCCGGTCTGAAGTCACGGCTTCAAAACGGTCAGCTAAGGCCAGAATTCTTGCATACAGGCAAATATCGTTTCCGGCAAGTCCTTCCGTGTATCCAGTCCCGTCAAAATTTTCATGATGTTGTTTGACTATGGGCAAAATTTCCGAGTAAGCAGGAATAGGCTCCAAGATACGTGCTCCAAGGATGACATGCTTTTGTATGTCTTTTCTCTCCTCAGGATTTAGTTTTCCGGGTTTATCCAAAACGTCATAAGCAACTCCAATTTTGCCGATGTCATGAAGAAGCCCTCCCCTGTGCAAGATATCCAAATCTTCAGGAGAAAGCCCAAGGGTTTTACCTATCTTGAGTGCGATTATTGTGACCCTCTCAGAGTGACCGGCAGTCCATGAAGATTTCGCATCGATAGCTCTTGCGAAAGCTGTGAGTGAACCCAAATTGAATTGATTCAACTCCTCGATCAGCCGCACGTTTGACAAAGCCACGGCAACTTGATCAGCCAATTGCCGGGCCTGAGAGATATCTTCCACCGATAGATCGGGAGAATGAGAATAGCCAAGGGTAATGATTCCTGAGAGTGAATTCTTGATGAACATCGGAAGAATTAAAAAAGACCTGATATTCTTCGCCATCAATGGAGCCAAATAATTAGGAATACTTTTTTCCTCTGGAATGAATAGAAAATCGGGATTATTATGGAGTGTTCGAATCTCCTCACACTCGATTTTTATTGATTTTGTGTGTTCCTCCTGATGAGGATTTCCACTATGGACATATGTCTGAACAGACTGTTCGCTGTTCGGGTCCAACAACGAAATACTAACAGCATCGCAGGGGAATACTTGACGCATATGTGTGTTGATGACTTCGACGATTTTTTTGGTCTCCAGTGAAGCGAGAATGGCCCGGTCGATATCGACCATCGCAGTCAGTGTTTTAAACTGTCTCCCTAGATGGTCGGCCATGGTATTGAAAGAATTCGCTAGGTCTGCAAATTCATCCTGGCTACGCACCTCAATATGACTGTCAAAATCTCTTTGTGCAATTCGCTGAGTTCCCTCTTTGAGTTTCTCAAGGGGGATCATGCTCTTTCTTATCTGATTAACACTGAGAAACAACACAACCCAAAGAGTGATTAAAATTATCCAGGGAAATGTATTTTTGAAATTTGCAAGAGGAGCTAGCATAGAAGTCTTTGATTTAAATATTATTACACTCCAGTCGGGCGAAAAAAACTTGCTCATCAAAAAAAGCGACCAAAAGCTTGCCAGATACCGTTCTTCTCTATAATCCCACTCAAATTGTCCAGCTGAGCTCGATTGCATCTGAAACATCACGGATTTGGGAAGTTCTAGACCTTCTCCGAATGATGAAAAAAGCACACTTGCTTGAGAGTCTAAGATAGAGAGTGCCGTAGCAGGAGGAAGCGGATTCTCATAACCCATAAACCACAGATACATGGGGTCGATTTCAGCTAAAGTCATGCCTTTTTTCTCGTCTTGAGGATCAAACGCGGAACACATGAATATTCGTGATTGATCATTTGAAAATGGTTTGGTCAGGATTAATGTTTCTCCGGAAAAAATCTTCTGCTTATCTGTAAAATCGAGGACAGGGGGATCGGAAATTTGACCGAATAAATTGATCGATTGTCCCTCATGGGTTAACAGCACAAGTCCTTTGAACCGATTATTGAGAGAAGTTCGATCTGTTGAGACTGCCCGTGGGCCATTGACTTCCGTACTCAAATCAAGATTGGAGGAGACCATTCGCATTTCGGATTCAATGAGGACCAAACGTTCAAAGATGGCCATCCCCATGGATTTGCTTGTCTGTTGGAGCTCTCTTTGGGTCTGTTGGCGGAGCAGTTTGGTCATGTTAGAATAGGTGATGATTGCCAAAATTGTTATGGGAAGAAGTGCGCAAAGGATAAACAGGACAAAGATACGTCGGGCGACTTTACTCCGAAGAAAAGCTTTTTCGATTTTCATCCATGGATTTCCCGACTAATATTTGGAAGCGATGTCGATAAAACGCCCATTACTGGCGCGGATGATGTCGTCATGGCTGGCTTTGGCTGTCAGTGGCGCCACGCTTTTGCCATCTTTGCCCACGCTGTAGAGGTCAAAATCATAATTGAGAGGCACAAGGAACCTATCTTTTCGCCACTTCCCCTGGATTTCGTTCTTCTTCTTACCGAAAATTACTAGGTATTCATAAGCAAATCCATAAGGATCGTGCAGTTTTGGATGGTCAAGTTCTTCCAATGTTTCAGGGTACTGACCGTAGTCAACGAAATTATCCGTGATTTTATTACCCATCACTGCAATGTCTGAGATGGCCTGACTGATTCTGGCTCTTTCGGCCATTCTTTGAAATCCTGGCATAGCAACAACTAGAAGAGTCGCCAAAATCGCTACAATAAGGAGAACTTCGATAAGAGTAAAACCATTGGTGCTTTTGTCCTCGGTCAAGACCTGAGTGAGCAGAGGTTTTGAATGAGAGCAGTGTCTATTTTCCTGACTACATCCACATTTAGTTATTATCTTGCACTTCTGCTGTTTCCGCATGACAGGAATAGGGATTAGGAATGATTCCCACATCGTCAACCTCCATTTAGTCATTCCTTGCAAAACCAAATCGTGTGTTATACATAGTTTTTGCATGTATATGATGCTTTATATCGGGTTTTCCATGCAATCGCCTTAATGGGTAGTATATAGGGTGATATTTTGTATAGTATTTTCACCCCTAAAGATGAGGCAGAAATCAGTGTTTATTGAGTAAGTGGGGACGAGTAAGTGGGGACGGGCCACGCTTAAAGATTCATATTAAATAAGTTAAGGACATATTTGGGCCAAATTTACGCCTTAGAACCGCCATTTATATGGCAAAAAGAGCATTCTAAGACGAAGATCTGCAAAGATTTGAATTGAGTATGAAAAAAGATGACGTATGCATATAATGAGTATACACATAAAGAGTTTAAATCATTTGAGGAGGCATATAATGGGGATGGATACGAAAAATGTTATTAGTTTTATACTCAACGATAAACCTGTCCAGATGTCTGTGAAGGGAGGCCGGATGCTGCTCTGGGTGTTGCGCACTGAGTTGGGATTGACCGGGCCCAAATTCGGCTGCGGTGAGGGTTTTTGTGGAGCCTGTACGGTTCTCGTAAATAACGAGCCTGTTCGCTCTTGTCAGTATCCCATAAAGGGGGTTCAAGGGAAGACTGTATTAACCATTGAGGGATTGGCCAAAAATGGAAAGCTCCATCCACTTCAGCAGGCTTTTGTTGACAACGATGCGCTCCAGTGTGGATTCTGTACGCCAGGAGTCATCTTGACCGCCTACAGTCTATTCTTGAAAAATCCCAAACCTTCTCAGACAGATGTTATCCAAGCCTTAGATGATAACCTCTGCCGCTGTGGGGCGCATACGCGAATGTTGCAGGCCGTACACTCGGCAGCTGGAATGATGAGGGGAGGAGGGCCGAGATGAAAGAAAAAAAGAATGTCGATCAAGATATAGTTGAGATGAGCGCTCCTTTCACCCTTAACCGCCGTGAATTCCTCAAACTTTTAAGCGGTGGAATTATCATCAGTTTTTCTATAGAAAATATCTATGCATCGGAAGAAGCTCCGCAACAGGTGAGATCTCGCCACGAACCTGATGATCCTAACGCCTACCTTATTATCGGAGAGGATGGGACTGTAACCTGTCTGTCAGGAAAGATCGAAATGGGACAGGGCGTGATCACATCTCTTCCCCAAATACTTGCCGAGGAGCTTGTCGTTCCTCTCGAATCCGTGAAGATCGTGTTGGGAGATACAGACCTCTGCCCCTATGATCGAGGGACTTTCGGCTCTAGGAGCACGAAGTTTTACGGCCCGCTTTTACGGGCGGCTGCTGCGGAGGCACGAGAGGTCCTCATAGAGCTGGCGGCAGAACAACTTGGATTGCCGAAGGATAAACTCTATGTCAAAGAAGGCTTCGTCGTCGAAAAAGACAATCCCAAGAAAAAGATCTCTTATGCTTCCCTGATAAAAGGGAAAAAGATCGAACGGCGCCTCGGAAAGGATGCCCCCCTCAAGCCTGTTTCGGATTTTTCTGTGTGCGGAGAGCCCAGATATCGAACAGATTCTCACGAAAAAGTCACGGGTGAAGCAAAATTTGCGGGTGATATCCATCTTGAAGGCATGTTATATGCGCGGATTTTACGTCCTCCCGCACATCGAGCCCAACTGAAAAGTATCGACACATCCGCAGCTGAAAAGATGGCGGACGTTCGGGTCGTTCGTGAGGGCGACCTTATAGCCGTCCTTCATCCCTCTCCCGACGGAGCCGCGGAGGCACTCGAAAAAATAAACGCGCAGTTTGATATTCCGAAAGAAGACCTGGATCAAACTAACATCTACACGCATTTATTAAATGCCGCTTCTAACAAAGAAGTCATCGAAGAGAAGGGGAATTTGGAGGAAGCGAAAAAGCTTGCATCGCGATTATTTGATGAGACTTACCTGAACTGTTATGTCGCCCATGCCCCTATAGAGACCCATACGGCTTTAGCCAAAGTAGATGGCGACAGTGCTATGGTCTGGGCCTCCTCACAAACGCCGTTCCGTGCTAAAGATGAAGTTGCACAAGCCTTAGGCCTCCCTGCAGAGAACGTCCGAGTCATCTCGCCTTTTGTGGGAGGGGGTTTTGGAGGAAAAACCCGGAACGGTCAGGTGGTCGAAGCAGCTAGATTGTCAAAATTTGTTGGAAAACCTGTCCAGGTCGCCTGGACCCGGAACGAAGAATTTTTCTTCGATAACTTCCGGCCTGCATCCATTATCAAGATCAAATCCGGGCTGGATGAATCCAACCGAATTATCTACTGGGACTATGCCAATTTTTTTGCTGGTGAGAGGAGTTCTCAGATGTATTATGACACACCCCATTTCCAGACGGTTATGTACGGAGTCCGTGGCGGAAGAGGGTCGGAAACGCATCCCTTTGGTGTGGGTGCATGGAGAGGGCCGGGCAGCAATACCAACATTTATGCCAGGGAATCGCACATCGATGTCATGGCTTCAAAGGCAGGAGTGGATCCTCTTGAATTCCGCCTGAAAAACCTCGGAAACGACGAGAGAATGCAAAGAGTTCTCAAAGCTGCAGCAGAGAAGTTCAGTTGGACTTCTGCTAAATCGCCGAGCGGCCGTGGCTATGGAATAGCCTGTCTCGATTATCTCGGAACATACGTCGCCCTCTGTGCTGCTGTGGATGTGGACAAAACAAGCGGAAAGATCCAAGCCAGGAGAGTTGTCGTCGCCCAGGATACGGGCACTATCATCAATCCCCAAGGAATTAGGATCCAAATAGAAGGCTGTGTCGCAATGGGATTAGGCTATTGTTTCGCTGAGGAGATCCACTTCAAGGGCGGCAAAATCCTCGACACGAATTTCGACACTTATCAGATCTCCCGCTTCTCTTGGGTTCCCGAGATCGAAGTCGTTTTGGTTGACAACCCGGATTTAGCTCCTCAAGGCTGTGGAGAGCCAGCCATCACCGGCATGGGTGCTGTCATGGCCAACGCTGTCCACGACGCCATCGGCATCCGCTTCTTCGAACTCCCCATGACCCCTCAGAGAGTTAAAAGTGCTCTAACTGGAGCATAGGATTTTTAAACATGTCACTTAAAAATTTCTAATATTCCACCCAGTTTAATTCTTTGAGCATGTCCAGATAGCCCATGAGCCTCTCAAACGAGAGGTCTGTCCCTGTGTCTGCGATCGCGGTATTGCGGATCTCCGTGACAGAACGTTTGCCATTGATGAAATTCTGGATAGAGCGTTGCTGATATCGATTAAGCTTCAGCTTTTTCACCATATCCGCATTCTCCTTGATGTACTCTCTGTATCTATCTGTCCTTTCCAGATTGAATTCAACGCCTTTGACATCGCTGTGGAAATCTGGAAAAACTTTGGAATACTGGATCTCCTCATCTGTGAGCTTAGGTTTTTTGGGCGCTCCTACATCCAGTTGCGAAGCTTTGAGGGCGCCGTATTTGAGGATCTGATCCTCTAGCCCTTCACCATAATACTCCCACTGTTTGATCCGGTCTTCGATTTTCTGTATTGCACTATCAGAGCCGCTGCAGATTTCCATCAACGACCGAAGAGCTCCAATCTCACGCTCCACGGCAAAGGCAGCTAGGTTGACTGCTTTCCATACATCCTCTCGAAAGGACTTAGCCTTCGCCTTGTCTACAAATTTCAAAGCCTGGGGGAGCTCTCTTTCCCCGACTCTTTTGTATCCGTAATCAGACACAGCATCCAGAAGCGGATCCAAGACTTCATCCGTGCAGTTGGCCGCAACCCATGCACAGGCTGCACCGATAAAAGCCGCTCTCTTCATCTGGGTTGGATCAGATTTGTCTGGAGTATCCGTGTCTGCATGGTACCATTGGTCCGGCCAGACATTGAGCTCGACTCCGGGCACGGCAACCAACGGATTGTTAAAACAAATATGGTCACTCCCTCCCGTGGCCAAGTGTATTAAATATCGAAAGGCATCGCGTGAGCCATTCTTCTCCCACATGGGTTTCGGGAAGATCTGCCCGCGCGGATTCATCGGTGAGTCGGGCAGATAGACGATGTC
>Ga0307380_10005229_pt1 | contig 17267 bp, 9 predicted proteins | sample UN3MG_FD_202239 | JGI IMG/M metagenome (GOLD analysis project Ga0307380, IMG submission 202239) | Soil microbial communities from Risofladan, Vaasa, Finland - UN-3 | ecosystem: Environmental > Terrestrial > Soil > Coastal area > Acid sulfate soil | place: Finland: Risofladan, Vaasa | collected...
AGAGCAGATCAACAAGGAACTTGCCGGTGCACTGGGGGAAGGATTCGACCAGGACGCTCTGGTTGGGGCGATCGGGGACAAGGCGGCGCCCCAGGCCGGGGCGGTTCTCCAGGGACGCATCGTGGGCATGGCCGGGGACGAGGTGCTCGTCGAAGTCGGCCTGAAGAGTGAGGGCTCGGTCCGACTTGACGAGTTCGAGGACCCCAAGAGCGTCAAGCAGGGCGATGTCGTCGAGGTCCTGCTGGAGGAGGTGGAATCCGAAAGCGGGCTTGTAATCCTCTCCAAGCGCAAGGCCGACCGCATTCGCGGCTGGGAGCGGATTCTGGAGCATAACGCCGAAGGTGACGTCGTCACCGGCACGGTGACGCGAAAGATCAAGGGCGGTCTTCTGGTGGACATCGGGGTGCCGGCGTTTCTGCCGGCTTCGCAGGTGGACATCCGCCGTCCCGGCGACATCGGCGAGCTGATTGGGCGTCAGGTGGAGGCCAAGATACTCAAGATCGACCAGGAGCGTCGCAATATCGTGGTGTCGCGCCGCAGGCTCATCGAGGAGCGCCGCGCGGAGGCGAAGACCCATCTGATGGCCGAGATTGAGACCGGGCAGCTCCGCAAGGGCGTGGTGAAGAACATCGCGGACTTCGGGGCGTTTGTGGACCTGGGCGGGCTGGACGGGCTGCTGCACATCACCGACATGAGCTGGGGGCGGATCGGGCATCCTTCGGAGATGGTGTCCGTCGGGCAGGAGCTGGAGGTGGCGATCCTGAACGTGGACCACGAGAAGGAGAAGATCGCCCTGGGTCTGAAGCAGAAGACCCCCAACCCGTGGGACCTCGTCGGTGACAGGTTCCCCGTCGGCTCGCGCGTGCGCGGCAAGGTGGTCAACATTGTCCCGTACGGGGCGTTTGTGCAGCTCGAAAAGGGCCTGGAGGGCCTTGTGCACATCTCCGAGATGAGCTGGACGCGGCGGATCAACCATCCGTCCGAGCTGGCAAATGTGGGCGACGAGGTGGACGTGATTGTCCTGGAGCTCAACCGCGGCAAGCAGGAAATCTCTCTGGGCATGAAGCAGGCCGAGGTCAACCCCTGGACACTGGTCAAGGAGAAGTACCCTCCCGGCACGGTCATCACGGGCACGGTCCGCAACATGACCAACTACGGCGCGTTTGTGGAGATCGAGGAAGGCATCGACGGTCTGCTGCACGTCTCGGACCTGTCCTGGACCCGCAAGGTCGGCCACCCCTCCGAGGTGCTCAAGAAAAGCCAGCAGATGCAGTGCGTGGTGCTGGCCGTTGACGAGGAGAAGATGCGGGTGGCGCTGGGCATGAAGCAGCTCACCGAGGACCCCTGGCTGCGAAGCATTCCCGATCACTACCTGCCCGGGCAGATCGTGCGCGGCAAGGTCACCAAGATCACCAACTTCGGCGTTTTCGTGGAGCTGGAGGAGGAGCTGGAGGGCCTGCTGCACGTCAGCGAGCTGGCCGACCACAAGGTCGAGAACCCCAAGGACGTGGTGAAGGTCGGCGAGGAGATCGAGGTCAAGATACTGCGGGTGGACTCCGAGGACCGGAAGATCGGGCTGTCGCTCAAGAGGGCGCAGTGGGCGGCGGAAGACGTGGAAGGGGCCGAGGCCGCCGGGCCGGCCAAGCGGCGAGGCGGGCTGGAAGATGAAGGCGGCGAGGGCGGCCTCGACACGATCATCCAGACCGTGCGCTCACAGGCGGCGCCACAGGCGCCCGCCGACCACCAGGCCGACGCCGAGGTAACCGAGCAGGCCGAGCCAGCCTCCGAGTCGCCGTCTGAGGAAGAATCGGATCAGCCAAAAGAGCAGTCGTAGGGCGGGCTCTGCCCGCCATGGGGTGTAGTCGTAGAGCGGGCTCTGCCCGCCGCGGGGCGTAGGGGCACGTGCCGTACTGAAGTAGCCGGGGGATTCATCCGAAAACCTCCCTAGGAAGACGCGCTGAAACAGAAGCGAGGCCAGGAGGAGGTTTTCCATGACAACCGTACGTTCCCGCTCCGGGCTCGGCTGGTATGTGGATCGGATCAAGTCCACGCCCCTGCTGACGGCTGAGCAGGAGAGGCAGCTCGCCCGCCGGATTCGAGAGCGCTCCGACCCGATCGCGCGCGAGGACATGATCGCGGCCAACCTGCGGCTGGTCGTGAAGATCGCCAAGCAGTACTACAGCGCGGGCATGACCCTGGGCGACCTGGTCGCGGAGGGCAACCTCGGGCTGATGCGGGCCGTGGAGGAATTCGACCCCGCCGCGGGTGTGCGATTCAGCACGTATGCGGCCTGGTGGATCAAGCAGACCATCAAGCGGGCGCTCATCAACGCCGGCCAGCCGATTCACATCCCCGCGTACATGTCCAAGCTCATCAGCAAGTGGCGCAAGGGCACCAAGGAGCTGGAGGCAAGGCTCGGACGTCCGCCGACCATCAGGGAGATGGCCAGGAAGCTGAAGATCAGCCTCAAGAAGGCCCAGATCATCAAGCAGGGCCTGCTGGCCGTCAACGCGCCGAACCAGATCGGCGCCGAGGCGACCCAGGCGATGGCGGAAATGGTCTCAGACCCGGACGTCTCGTCGCCAGAGCAGGCGCTGCTGAAGGCCGGCGACTTGCCGATGGTCCGCTCGATGCTCAAGCAGCTTGAGCCCCGCGAGCGAAAGATCGTCGAGCTTCGCTACGGCCTGGACGGCTGGGAAGGCCCCCAGCGGACGTACAAGCAGATCGGCAAGATCATCGGCCTGACACGCGAGCGCGTTCGCCAGCTCGAAAAGCAGGCCCTCGGCAAGCTGAAGGCTGTGACGGACTAGCGCCATGCGGCGGCCGTCAGCCGACGGCCGCCCTGGGGGAACACACCCGCAGATCGCGGCGAGCGGATTTGCGGCGTCGATCTGTGGATTTCCTGCAACCTGCGCCGTACAAGATCGTCTAATCGCGCATGTAGATCCCTACGCCATCGCAGCGAAAGGAGCTTTCCATGAAGCGCGCAATCACGGCGGCGGTCTTGTTGAGCATCGGCTCGGCGGCGATCGGTCTGGCCGGCGAGATCGGGTTCGTTGAGGACTTCGCACTCGCGCCGGACCGCAGCAAGGTGCTCCCTCAGCTCATCCCCGGCACTGAGGAGTACTACTACTATCACTGCCTGCACTATCAGAACACGGGGCAGTTCGACAAGGTCCCCGAGCTGCTTGCGCCGTGGGTCAAGAAGCACGGCCACTCGGCCCTCGTCCGCCAGATCGAGAACCGCCAGGCCCTTCTGACCTACCAGAAGGACCCGCAGGCGTCGCTGGAGCTCCTGAGGCGGCGGCTGGACCTGCGCTTCGACCACCAGGCCGAGAGGCTCGACGACAGGCCCTCCCTCCCGACCAGCCTCGACGCCGCCAAGATCAGCCGCGAGACCCTCACCAAGCGCGCGTTCAGCCGATACAAGGATACTCAGGGCTTCGAGGACTCCGCGCTCGTGTGGCTGGCGAAGATGGACCTCGACGGCATCCGACGCAGACACCTTCTGCGCCGGCTGGCGCGGCCGGACCTGACCAACCTGCCGCAGCTCGTGCACGCCGACCTGGACTACGAGCACTCGCCGGGGTTCGGCCGCTGGCCCATCCACGGACAGATGACGCGCTCGCAGCTCGACTCGCTGCTGGAGATCAGGCCCGCCCTTCTCAACGACACGAGCTTCGTCCAGGCCTACCTGACCAAGCTCGCCCCCGACGAGGACGAGGACTGGCGCTACGACCCGAAGGTCAAGCAGGCATACCTGGAGCGGATGTGGTCGTTCGTTCGGCGCCTCGGGCCGGTGCACAACTCGCTGAAGGCGCACGTGCTCTACCAGCGCCTGGTGCTGGACCGCTCGCAGGGCGTCTGCGACAAGCAGCGCTTCATGACCTACATCAAGCTGCCTCGGCGCGCGTCCTACGTGAATCCCAGATATCTCGAGCGCGACGAGCACCGCCGCTGGCCGGTGGACCTCAATGCGGCCTACAAGGGCGTTACCCTGCTGCCCCCGATCCGCACCGACGAGCCCCTGGTCCGCAGCTACCTGCTGCACCTCTTCGTCGCGGAGAACGACTACAGGCCCTACCTGGAATACATCGAGACGGAGTACCTCAAGCAGGTCTTCGCCGAGGCCAAGATCGTCAACGGCATCGGCGACATGCAGCAATGGTTCGCGCTGCTGCCGGCCGGCAGGAACAAGGCCCTCAGGGAGCGAGTGGACATCGACTTCGACTACGCGAACAAGACGCTCTTCGCGCCAGACGAGCCGGTCAAGCTCGCGCTGCACGTCAAGAACGTCAGCTCGCTCATCGTGAAGGTCTTCGAGATCAACACGCTGAACTACTACCGCGAGAACCTGCGCGAGCTGGACACCGGCATCAACCTGGACGGGCTGGTGGCCAACCACAAGCAGGTGCACGAGTACAAAGATCCGCCGCTGCGGCGCATGCCGGGCGAGTTCCCGTTTCCCATGCTGGGCAGGCGCGGCGCCTACGTGGTCGAGTTCATCGGCAACGGCAAGAGTTCGCGGGCGCTGGTCCTGAAGGGCCGGCTCCGCCACGTCGAGCGCATGGGCGCCGCCGGGCACGTGCTGACCGTCCTGGACGAGGCCGACCGCAAGGTGCCCGCCGCGAGGGCGTGGCTGGCCGGCCACGAGTACGCCGCCGACGAGGACGGCCGCATCAACATCCCATACACGAACAAGCCCGGCCCGCAGAAGATCATCCTCATTCACGACGGCTTCGCGTCGCTCGACCAGTTCCACCACCGTTCGGAGAGTTACTCGCTCCAGGCGGGCTTCCACGTGGAGCGCGAGGCCCTTCTGAAAGGGGGCAAGGCCTCGGTCGTGATCCGCCCGGTGCTCTGCGTCAACGGAGTGCCGGCCTCCCTGTCGCTCTTGGAGGATGTCGCGCTCGTAATCCGTTCGGTCGATCACGACGGCATCGCTACCGCCAAGGAAGTTGGCGACTTGAAGCTCCTCGAGGACAAGGAGACCACCTATGAGTTCAAGGTCCCCGATCGCCTCCGCCGCATTGCGTTCGTGCTGAAGGCCAAGGTCAAGAACATCAGCCTCAACAAGAAACAGGACCTGCAAGCCGCGCGGGCGTTCTCGCTGAACGGCATAGACCACACCGAGAAGGTCGAGGACCTGCACCTGGTTCGGACGGCCGGCGGGTACTTCATCGACCTGCTTGGCAAGACCGGCGAGATCAAGCCCCACCGCCCGGTCTATCTGGACGTCAAGCACCGCGACTTCCGCCAGACGGTGGACGCGGCGCTTCAGACCGACGGCAAGGGTCGGGTGGCGCTCGGCAGGCTGGACGACATCGACTGGGTCCGCGCCCGCGGGCCGGGGGGCGCCTCCCACACCTGGCGCCTGCCGCGCGACGACCGCAGCTATCCCGCCAATCTCCACGGCAGGGCAGGCCAGGCCCTTCACGTGCCCTACATGGGCGGCGCCGCACAGCCCACGCGAGAGGAAATGTCGCTGCTGGAGCTTCGAGGCCGCACCTACGTCAAGGACTGGTTCAGCTCGCTGAAGATTAAGGACGGCTTCATCGTGCTGGAGGACCTGCCGGCGGGAGACTATGAGCTGCTGATCAAGCCGCTTGGCGCCCGCATCGTCGTGCGCCTCACGGCCGGCGAGGAGCGCGAAGGCCACGTCCTTTCCGGCACGCGGCACCTGGAGGTCCGCAACGCCGCGCCGCTCCAGATCGTCTCCGTCGTCGCCGACGCGGCCAAGGTCACGGTCCGCCTGGCCAACTCCTCCAAGTTCGCCCGCGTTCACGTGACGGCCGCTCGAACCTTCCCGCAGTACCCGGTCTATCCGGGCCTTGCGGTGGCGTTTCCCGAGCCGTCGTGGCGCGAGCCGACCAAGGCCGTCTCGAAGTACGTCTCCGGGCGCAACATCGGCGACGAGTATCGTTACATACTCGACCGCAAGCAGGCCGCCAGGTTCCCCGGCAACATGCTCAAGCGCCCGGCGCTGCTGCTGAACCCCTGGGCGATCCGCAAGACCGAGGCGGGCACGCAGCTCGTCCGTCCGGGCGAGGCCTGGAAGCGGGAGGGCGAGCAGGCGGCGGGCGCCAGGGAGGCGCCGAGCGCCGCGCCCCCCGCGCCGCCAAGCGAGGACGACTTCGCCAATCTCGACTTCCTGGCCGACCAGGCGGTCCTGCTGGCCAACCTCGCCCCCGATGAGAACGGCGTCGTTACCATCGACCGCGACAAGCTCGGCCCGCACCAGCACGTCCGCATCGTCGCCGTTGACCCGGTGAACACGGTCTTCCGCGACGTAGCCCTCCAGGAGTCCGAGTTGAAGACCCGCGACCTGCGCCTGATCCGCGGCCTGGATCCCGCCAAGCACTTCACCGAGCAGAAGCAGATCACTGCGCTCGCCAAGGACGGCAAGCTGGTGCTGGCCGACATCACGACCTCCAAGATGGAGGCCTACGACGACCTGGCGGGCGTGTACCGCCTCTACATCACGCTCAGCAAGAACCCGACGCTGACGGAGTTCGGCTTCGTGACCAACTGGCCCAAGCTGCCGCCCGAGAAGAAGCGCGAGCTCTACTCCAAGTACGCCTGCCACGAGCTGAGCTTCTTCGTCAGCCGCAAGGACCCCGAGTTCTTCCGCGCCGTCGTCCAGCCCTACCTGCGGAACAAGAAAGACAAGACCTTCATGGACCACTACCTGCTGGGCGACGACCTGTCGGGTTACCTTCAGCCGTGGGCGTACTCGCAGCTCAACATCGTCGAGCGGATACTGCTTGGTCGGCAGGTCGCGGCCGAGCGGGCCAACATCCACCGGGCCGTCAAGGACCGCTTCAACCTGATCCCGCCGGACATCGACCGCTTCAACCACCTGTTCTACACGGCCCTCAAGGGCCGGGCCCTTGAGACGGCCGATGCGCTGGGTCTCGTCGCCGCCGCCGAGGAAGCCAAGAAACTCCAGCCCAGCGGGCGTCTGACGCAGCTTGCGGCTCGTGGCGGGACAGCGGGCGAGCTGCGACGTGCAGCTCCCGCGACCGGGTACCTCGCCAGGAGGCTCGATACCGGTAAGCCCTCGGACATGCCGGCACGCGCGCGCGCCCCTGAGGCTCAGGGCCGTGCGAAGGCCGCCGGCGTGGTCCTGGCCGACCGCGACGAGCTCATGGAGAAGGACAAGGCCGGGCGGAAACTCGTCCAGGAGTTCTACCGCAAGCTCGACAAGACCCAGGAGTGGGTCGAGAACAACTACTACCACCTGCCCATCGAGCAGCAGAACGCCGACCTGATCACCGTCAACGCCTTCTGGAACGACTTCGCCGCGCACGCCGACGGGCCCTTTGTCTCCAAGAATCTCGCCGAGGCCTCGCACAGCTTCGCCGAGATGATGCTGGCGCTGGCCGTGCTCGACCTGCCCTTCGAGGCCGCCAAGCACGACACCGCCCACCAGCAGGGCGCCTTTACGCTGACGGCGGGCAGCGCGGCCGTCGTCTATCACCGCGAGATCAAGCAGGCCGAGCCCGACCCGGACAAGACGCCGATCCTCGTATCGCAGAACTTCTACCGACACGGCGAGCGCTACATCCAGGTGGGCAACGAGCGCAAGGACAAGTTCGTCACGGATGAGTTTCTCGCCGGGGTCGCGTACGGCTGCCACGTGGTGGTGACCAATCCGACCTCCTCGCGGCAGAAGCTGGAGGTCCTGCTTCAAGTTCCCGTCGGCGCCATCCCCGTGCTCAACGGCCAATACACACGCAGCGCGAGGATCGACCTGGAGCCCTACCGCACGCAGACGTTCGACTACTTCTTCTACTTCCCGGCCACCGGCGAGTACGACCACTACCCGCTGCACGTGGCGAAGGACGAGAAGCTGGTCGCCTCGGCCAAGCCGGTGAAGCTGAAGGTCGTCGCCAAGCTCAGCAAGATCGACAAGGACTCCTGGGACTACGTCTCCCAGCACGGCACCGCCGAGCAGGTGCTGGCGCACATGAAGGCCAACAACCTCAACCGCGTCAAGCTTGCCCGGATAGCTTGGCGGATGCGCGACCGCGACTTCTTCGAGACCGTGATCGCCCTGCTCCAGGGGCGCAAGATGTATGATCACACGCTCTGGTCGTACGGCATCAGGCACAACGTCGTGCCCGCGATCCGCGAGTACCTCCAGCACTGCAATTCTTTCGTGAGCGAGTGCGGCGACTACATCGACTCGGCGCTGCTGAGAATCGACCCCGTGATACGCAAGACGTACCAGCACATGGAGTATGCCCCGCTGGTCAACGCCCGGGCGCACCAGCTCGGCAAGCGAAGGCGGATCGTGAACGAGCGCCTCTCGGGGCAGTACCATAGCCTGATGAAGGTGTTGTGCTACCGGCCGAAGCTCGATGACGACGACCTGATGGCCGTCACGTACTACATGCTGCTACAGGACCGGGTCGAGGAGGGACTCAAGTTCTTCGGCCGCGTCAACGCCGAGAAGCTCGCGACGCGGCTTCAGCACGATTACTTCGCCGCGTATATCGACTTCTTCTCCGACAAGCCGGCCAAGGCTCGCCAGATCGCCGCGAAATACAGCGACTACCCGGTGGACCGCTGGCGGAAGCGGTTCGTGGCCGTCCTTAGCCAGTTGGACCAGATCGAGGGCAAGGCGCCCGCGGTCATCGACACCGAGGATCGCACCGAGCGGCAGACCGAGCTGGCGGCCAAGTCGCCCAGCCTGGAGCTGAAGGTCGAGAACCGCAAAATCACCGTGGACTACAAGAACCTCACCGAGTGCCGGGTGAACTACTACCTGATGGACGTCGAGCTTCTGTTCTCGCGGAACCCGTTCGTGCAGAAGCAGACCGGTCAGTTCTCGCTGATCCGACCGAATGCGACGGCCGTCGTGAAGCTGCCGGCGGACAAGGCCGCTCACACGTTCGACCTGCCGGCGAAGTTCCACAACTCCAACGTCCTGGTCGAGGTGCTCGGCGGCGGGATCAAACGCTCGCAGGCCTACTATGCCAACTCGGTAAGTCTTGAGCTGGTGGAGAATTACGGGCAGGTCCGCGTGACCGACGCGGCCGGCGGCAAGCCGCTGCCGAAGGTCTACGTCAAGGTATATGCACGCATGGCCGACGGCTCGACGATGTTCTACAAGGACGGCTACACGGACCTCCGCGGCCGCTTCGACTACACCTCGCTGAACACCAACGAGCTGGACCACGTGGCCAAGTTCTCGATGCTGATCCTCAGCGAGACTCACGGCGCCGTCGTTCGGGAGGCCAATCCTCCCAAGCGATGATTTCCTGTGGCACGGGCCTCTGGCCCGTGGACCGAACCGGTCTTGCGCGGCGGGGCTCCGGTCCCGCCGCGCTGGCCGATCTGGTGTGGACGCGCACCCTGCGCGGTGGGGCTTCCGCCTTCGCCAGAGGCTACGGCGGACAGGCCGTCCCACCGCGCTGCCCGGCCTGGAGGGGCGCGCTGCGTCCCGTCCGCATGGGGTGGACGACGCCAACCCGCGCCGGTACACTCCCGGCGTCGCAGGTGCGCCTCAACTCCAAGGAGAACCCATGGACCTGGAATCGCTCATTCGGGACGTGCCGGACTTCCCGAAGAAGGGAATCATCTTCAAGGACATCACGCCGCTGCTCGCCAGTCCCGAGGGCATGCGCCAGGCCGTCAGCGAGATGGCCCAGCCGTATGCCGACGTGGGCGTGCAGTGCGTCGTCGGCATAGAGAGCCGCGGCTTCGTCTTCGGCTCGCTGCTGGCCCAGCGCCTCAACGCGGGCTTCGTCCCCGTCCGCAAGCCCGGCAAGCTGCCCTGGAAGACCGTCAGCCGCAAGTATGAGCTCGAGTACGGGTCCAACACCGTCGAGATGCACATCGACGCGATAGCGCCCGGGGCGAAGGTGCTGATGGCCGACGACCTGCTGGCCACGGGCGGCACGATGGCCGCCGCCTGCGAGATGGTGACCGAGCTCAGCGGCCAGATCGTGGGAGTGACCTTCGTTATCGAGCTGTGCTTCCTCAGCGGCCGCGACAAGCTCAAGGGGCTCGACGTCCGTTCTCTGATCAAGGTGCAGGGCGAGTAGGCCGGCGCTCCGACGGGCGCGAGGCGCCGGCCCCCAAAGCCGGCCGACGGCATTCGGCCGGCCCCGCGTCATCCCTTGCCGCTCTTCCGCCCGGATGGTATGCTCAGACCGTAAGGGGCTACCTATGCTACCTGCGGGCGGACATTGGGGCAGCCGGAAAGACGCAGGCTACAACCGACCTTGCCGGCCCGTGGCATGCCGAATAAGGATGCGCAGAAAAAGTAGCCTGTCCGCCTTTGCCCGAAAACAGCATGGTGTCCCCAGGTATCCTTTTCACCCCCTCACCGTGTGACAATCGGGGAGTCGGGTGAGATCGGTGATATGGACATGGACCGGGAACGTGTCACAAAGCTCGGTGCTGCGAAACGCCAGATGAACGAGGCGATTCGACTCTTCTTTGAGCGTCGTGATTGTGTGTCGCCCCACACACTGGCGTCTGCCGCCGCGCAGGTACTCTGCGATCTCGGCCGAGCGAAAGGTGTTGCGTCGCCCATGCGAGGTGGAGGTTTGATTAGGGAGGATCGACGTAAGGAATGGTCTCAGGCGCTGAAGAAAGCAGAGAACTTCTTCAAGCACGGAGATCGTGACCCGGATGCCGTGCTTGAGTTCAAGGCGAGCCAGACAGAATTCACGTTGTTTGATGCCACCTACATGTACGCTTCGTTGACCGGACGACAGACATACGAGGGGCTCGTATTCCAGTCGTGGTTCATCCTTAAGCACCCTGGCGCGATCCTGGACTCCGAATTCAGGGCGGAAATGCGTGAGCGGGCCGATCGGTTGAGTGTCAGGGCGGATGATTGGAGCCTCTTCCTGGACTTGCTTAAGTCTCGAAGGTATCTCCCGAAGGACATGCTGGATGCCTTCGACTGATTGTGCCGCCCTAAGAACCATGCTCCATCGCCTTCCGGACGTCCTTCACGCTGCGGGCCAGGACGTAGATGCCGGGTGCCATGCTTCTGGCGCTGTCTGCCAGAAGCATGCTCTGTCAGAGCGTAGCGCCGCGCGCTTCTGCTTCGCAAGCTCGCAGAAGCGTGGCCCGCGGCTTGCCGGCTCGCCTCCTGGCGGATAGAAGGACGCGTTTGAGAGGTGAACCATGAAACAGTACAGAATCCGGCGTGCGAGCGCTTCGCCGCCGTTGAACGGCGACGCCTCGGCGGGCCCGTGGCCGCAGGCCGACGCGCTGAAGATAGACGAGTACCCCTGGTACACCGCAGGCGCGAAGCAGGCCACCGCCGTCCGCGCGCTGTACGACGACGAGGCCCTGTACCTTCAGTTCCTCTGTGAGGACAGGCACATCTTCGCCGAGGTGACCGAGCTGAACGGCCCGGTCTGCAAGGACAGTTGCGTGGAGTTCTTCGCGACGATCGAGCCGGACAGGCGGCCGGACTACTTCAACGTGGAGTTCAACTGCTGCGGCACGCGGCTGGGCAAGTGGGGCAGCCAGCGGCACGGGCGCAAGGACATCACGCCGGCTCAGGCCGAGCGGATCGAGGTGGCCACGTCGGTGCCGGGGCCGACGAAGGCGGACTCGCCAAACGACGACGGCTGGTGGCTGGCGGTGAAGCTGCCGCTTGACCTGCTGAGCGAGTTCACGGGCGTGCGGGTGCGGCCGGCGTCCGGCACGCGGTGGCGGGGCAACTTCTACCGCTGCGGCGGCAGGAGCGATCCCCAACTGGCCTGCTGGAACATAATCGAGTGGGCTCGGCCGGACTACCACCGGCCGGAGTTCTTCGGCGAGATCGTCTTCGAGTAGGACCGCGCTGCGCTCGCCCATGGACGATGGCTGGCGTTGGCGGCTTCTGCTTCTTCGACACAGAGACGCAGAGGACTCAGAGCACCGCACAAAGCTCGCGTCTGGGCAGCACGATTCAATGCCTGCTCGAGTCCGAATACCCGTGAGGCAGTTGTCGTGCGCTGTGTCCCTCTGTGCCTCAGCTTCGTGCACCAGTCATCCCCGCTGGTCTCCGATTCACAGGTGGCTAAGCCTGAAAGGCGTACACTCAGCAGCCCAGGGCGGAGCCCTGGGTCCACAGCGCGCCGACCGTGTCCAAGCCCTGTAAGGGCGAGACCGTCTGTTGTGACGCCCTTTCAGGGCTCGGGGAGACTGGCGGACCGGAGACCCAGGGCTTTGCCCTGGGCTGGTGAATCGTGGCCCTCCGGGCCGCAAGACCTATGATAGGCTCAACTCGCGTAGAACGCCGCGTGATGCAAGAAGCTGTGCCTCTGTGTGGCGTCAATCCTACTGCGGGGGAGCGTCAAGGCCGTAGTAGGCTTCCACGGGCACCGGCGCGATGGCCGACCGCACCCGCGCCGCCACGGCGTCCAACTCGGCGTCCGTGAGCACCGAGACCGATGCGGACGCGGGCGAGCGCGCGATCGTGTACACCTGCACGAGCTTGATCTTCCCGCCGGCCTGGATGATCTGGCCGAGACGGCGGCAGTAGGCGTCGATCTGGTCGGGCGGCGGGGGCGTGCCGTCCAGCCTCATGAACAGGCTCTGGATGATAACGGGCCGGCCGCGCGCGACGGACAGGATGTTGTCCAGCACGCGGCGCAGCGGCATCGTCGGGTAGGGGCGGTTGATTCGGTGAAACATCTCCTCGGTGCCGGCGTCGAGCTTGGCCCATATCTCGCCGTTGTTGGCGTCGAGCGTCGGCAGGGCCCGCTGGAACTGCGGGCGGTGGAACTGCGATGCGTTCGAGATGACCACGAGCTTGAGGTCGTCGAGGCCGAAGTGCCTGCGGGCCGCGGCCGCGATCTCGACGGCCCGGTCGAAGGTCGCCAGGCAGGTCGGCTCGCCGTCGCCGCTGAAGGCGATGTCGTTGATCCGCCGCATCGCCGCGGGGGTGGATGCGAACCTCGGCTCCGCCCACAACCGGCCGCCGATGGCCTCCTGGAGGACCAGCTTCAGTTCGCCGGCCAGAACGTCCATGTCCACCTCGTGCAGGCCGCGATCCCGACGGCGGTCGATCTGGCAGTACACGCACGAGAACGTGCAGCGCTTGTCGGGGTTGAGGTTGACGCCGATGCTGAGGCCCTTGCTCCGCCGCGAGACGACCGGATAGACGTACAGACACTCCCGCCACTGCCGGCGGTGGTCGCGGATGGGATCGGCCTCGGCTCTCTGGTCGGGGACCATGCACTCATTTTAGCGTGTTCATCGTGGTGAAGGCAATAGCCCACTCGTTCGGCTATCGGGCATAAGTGCTTGCTGGGATGAAGGTTGTGATTGTCAACCGGAATATGCACAGAAGTTGACAATAGATATTGTCGATGTTTACAATAGGATGTGGGAGCTGCTCCGCGAGGACAGGACATGGCCGAACGCCGAACAAGCGAAATCAGGGACTTCATCCTCGGCAACGTGGGGGACCACCCTTCGGACATCGCGTCGATTGCAGCCGGGGAGTTCTCGATCAGCCGACAGGCAGTCCACAGGCACCTGAGGCAACTGGTCGCCGAAGGCGTGCTCTCGGCTACCGGCCAGACGCGGGGAAGGCGGTACGAGTTGGCGGGCCCGAAGGTCTGGTTCCGCGAGCCGATCAAGTCGGGCATCGAGGAAGGCCGGTTGTGGCAAGAACGGGTCGGGCCGCTACTGGACGACGTGCCGGCGAACGTGCGGACCATCTGTCAGTACGGCTTCACGGAGATGGTCAACAATGCCCTGACTCACTCGCAGGGAACGACCATGGAAATTCAGGCCGAACTCAGAGCAGACCTGATACGCCTCTTGGTGCACGATGACGGGATAGGGATATTTCGCAAGATCAGACGGGATCTCGGCCTTGCAGATGATCGAGAGGCTATCCTGGAGCTTGCCAAGGGAAAGCTGACCACAGATCCCGCGGGGCACACCGGCGAAGGGGTGTTCTTCACCTCCAGGGCGTTTGATTTCTTCGCACTTGCCTCGTGGGACCTGCGCTACTTCCACAGAAGGGCGGAGGACGACTGGCTGATCGAGAGCGCGAGAGCGTGGGAGCAGTCTCCCGGGACCGGAGTGGACATGCGCATCTCCCCTCGGTTCACCGGTACGGTCGAGGAGGTCTTCGACAGATACGCGACCCCTGACGCATACGACTTCAGCCGGACCCACGTGCCGGTTGCGCTGGCGCGATACGGTGAGGACAACTTGATCTCTCGGTCGCAGGCTCGCCGCCTGCTTTCGCGGTTCAACCGGTTCCGAGAGGTCCTCCTGGATTTCAATAACGTGGACATGATCGGGCAGGCGTTTGCGGATGAGATATTCCGGGTGTTCGCAAGGGACAACCCGCAGGTCAAGCTGCTCCATATACGGGCGAACGACACGGTGGAGAAGATGATCCGGCACGTATTGGCGGCTTCAGGTGACGGCTCCGGGTAGGGGTGGACTACGCGGGCTTGGGCCACAGTCGGGACCCCTGAGCGCGCGTTGCGCCAGGCGGTAGGCAAGTTTGACTGCGACAGGCCGATGTTCATAGGGTAAGATATGAGGCTCGCGGCCCGTTGGCGGCCCCGGTAGGGGGCGCGGGCCGCCGGGATTGAACAATCGGAGATGGTGATGTATCGGCCGGAAATCAAGGTAGTCGATTGCACGATCCGCGACGGCGGACTGACGAACAACTCGCACTTCGAGGTGGAGGTGGTGCGCGACGTGTACCGCGCGGCATGCGAGGCCGGCGTGGACTACGTCGAGCTGGGCTACCGCAACAGCAAGAAGATGTTCTCCGTGGATGAGTTCGGCGCGTGGCGGTTCTGCGACGAGGACATGCTGCGCCGCGCGACTGACGGCATCGACCCCCGGGAGACGAAGCTGTCTATCATGCAGGACGCGCACAAGGCCGAGGCCGACGACATCCTGCCGAAGGAAAAGTCCGTGGTGGACATGATCCGGGTGGCCACCTACGTCCGCGACGTGGACAAGGCGATCTGGCTGGCCAACAACGCCACCGACAAGGGCTACGAGTGCACGATCAACATCATGGCCATCTCGCATGAGGGCTCGCCGATGCTGGACGAGGCCCTTCAGCAGTTCGAGGCCGAGACGAAGGCCAAGGCCGTGTACGTGGTCGACAGCTTCGGCGCCCTGTACAGCGAGACGGTGCACTACCTCGTCGAGAAGTACCAGATGTACATCAAGACCAAGGAGATCGGCGTCCACTTCCACAACAACCAGCAGCTCGCCTTCGCCAACACCATCGAGGGCATCATCAAGGGCGCCAATTTCGTGGACGGCACGCTGTACGGGCTGGGGCGCGCGGCCGGCAACTGCCCGCTGGAGCTGCTGCTGGGATTCCTGAAGAACCCCAAGTTCAACCTCGTGCCCATCCTGGATGTGATCGGCAGGCGGATCATCCCTTTGCGCAACGAGATCGAATGGGGCTACATGGTGCCGTTCATGCTCTCGGGCATCCTCGACCGCCACCCCCAGACGGCGATGAAGTGGGTGGAGGGCGGCGGCCCCGACAAGCACGACTACGTCAAGTTCTACGAGATGATCTCGGAGGACCCGGAGCAGTAGGGCGTCCGATCGATCGGCGGGGCGGCTTCACGGGGTAATGCTCTTCGAACCTGGCGCCCCTGCGGCGGGCTGCGTGGCCGGCGGTGGTCGCTCGGCGGTCACCTTGCCGTCCGCGATTCGGAAGATCACGCCGAAACACATCACGCCGCCGTCGCTGCGCTTTAGCGGGCCCGGGCCCCAGACGTCGCGCCGTTGGGTTTCGGGCGGCGGGTCGAACTGCGCAACGATGTACCTGGTTCCCTCGGTGGTGGTCTGGAGGCGGATCCGTCCGCCCTCGATCGTTGCCCATTCCAGCAGCGCGCCGGAATTCACGTCGAAGACGTACAGCGACCATCCCACGGTTGCCTGTCGCGGATCGGTGCGCGTCCACGAGAGCGCGTAGAGGTTGTTGCCATCCAGCAGAACACCGCCAAGACGCGTCTCCCGGAACTCTGTCCGCATCGCGTGCGACAGCGTATCGACCCAGGCGCGACTGCCCGTCGAAAGCAGAACGGTCATCTTGCCGGACGGCAGCGCGGTGTGCAGGAGCATCACGCCTCCGGGTCCCGGATCGCCCCGCTGGCGAAGGGCCCAGCGCGTCGACTGAGACGGCTGGCCCGTGGGAGTGCGTTGTGGGAGGAGATGCACGAGAAAACGCTTCCCGCTGAGCAGGAGCATCGGCTCGTTGGCGTCCGCCGTGTTGGGGTCGGCCGCCTGCCCCGGTTGAGTGGTCGCCTGCTCGGCCAAGGCCAGTGCGCTGAGCGCGAGAAGGACAAAAGCCCCGTATCGCATTGTGCTCTCCTTCTAACGAGATAGACGCCAAACCGCGCCGGGAGTTCCCGTCCCACCGGCAAGAGGCCTGTCGGGGGTGCTTCGTCGTACTGAGCGGCCTTCTATCTTGCGCAGGGCTGCTCGGGAGCGTAGAATCGGGCCTGCAAGGAGAGGCACGATGCCGAAGCAGGTTGACCGTCCGAACTTCATCCTGATCAACTGCGACGACTTGGGCTACGGCGACGTGGGCTGCTACGGCTCGCGCTTCAACCGCACGCCGGCGCTGGATCGAATGGCGGCGCAGGGCGTCCGCTTCACCGACTTCTACATGGCCAGCCCCGTCTGCTCGCCCTCGCGCGGTTCGATGATGACCGGCTGCTATCCGCCGCGGATCGGCTTCGACGTCTTCAACACCGCGTCGAATCCGAACGTCCCACGGCCGGTCAATTCCTGGGTCCTGTTCCCCGGCTCGCCGGGCGGCCTCGGCCCCGGCGAGATCACGGTGGCCTCGCTGCTGCGAGAGCGGGGCTATGCGACGAAGATCGTGGGCAAGTGGCATTGCGGCGACCAGCCGGAGTTTCTGCCGACCCGCCACGGCTTCGACAGCTACTTCGGCCTGCCCTACAGCAACGACATGGGCATCCAGGCCTCGCACCCGGACCGCCCGCCCCTGCCGCTGCTGGAGGACGAGCAGCCCATCGAGCTTCAACCCGACCAGCGGTCGCTGACCATCCGCTACGTCGAGCACTGCGTGCGGTTCATGCGCGCCAACCGCGACCGGCCGTTCTTTCTGTATCTGGCCCACATGCACGTCCACCTGCCGCACTATCCGCCGGAGGCGTTCCTCCGCAGGAGCATCAACGGCCCGTACGGGGCGGCCGTCGAGTGCATCGACTGGTCAGTGGCCGTGATCCTGCACGAGCTGAAGGCGCTTGGCCTGGACGACAGGACGCTGGTCGTCTTCA
>Ga0307380_10005230_pt1 | contig 17265 bp, 14 predicted proteins | sample UN3MG_FD_202239 | JGI IMG/M metagenome (GOLD analysis project Ga0307380, IMG submission 202239) | Soil microbial communities from Risofladan, Vaasa, Finland - UN-3 | ecosystem: Environmental > Terrestrial > Soil > Coastal area > Acid sulfate soil | place: Finland: Risofladan, Vaasa | collected...
TTTTCTCTTTATAGGCAATGAAACTTTTTCAACTCCTAATTCTTTTACATATTCTACTACATCTGTTAAATTTTTAGCAGATTGGTGGAAAAAACATACTTCTTTTGGTTCTAAATTTTTTATCATTTCTCTCAATTGATTTTTATCGGCATGCAGTTTTATTTTAATGTGAGGAGCAAAAGTATTAAGTAAAAATGCTCGAAATGGCATTTTCCATGTCTCGGAGAACTGAATTTCATTAGCACCTTCGATCAATTCTGCACCAGGAGATTCATGAATAGAACCTGCGAGGAAAACAAAATTGTGAGGACTGCGCCCTATTATATTAATGATATTTCTTATTAATCCGTAAGAAAGGTCTGGTGGATGAGAAATAATAATGTTGTTTTTTTTACGTAAAAAGTCTAAATTAGGGTGATCAAACCATCTAAATTTTATACTGTTGAAGGGATTTGCCTTGTCTCTAATTAATCTTGAAATTGGACCGTAGATATATTCATAGCGATGGTTAATAACTTGGATATTTTTCCTCACCATCATGTCTACATAAATGTTAGGGCGTTTCTTGAAACCACGCCTTAATTGAAGTTTTCTAAAATATCTCCAAAAGATTAACATAAAGCTTATAGCTAAACTTGATGGATCGGCCCCAATTAGAGAGTTATCTCCATATTCTGCCTTTTGCTCTAAAAATAAGATTAAACTATGAAATTGATCAGATATATTTCCAAAATCTTCTTGAGCAGCGGTACCATCGATTAGTAAATAGTCTATCGGGCGAGATATTTGTTCTAATAACCGTCTTGTGCCTGCAAATGGAGTGATATCAATGTAAGTATAATCCCCAGTATATAGAAATTTAAAATCGTCTGTTTTTGCTAATATCATCAAAGCACCGGGCATATGACCCGCATGGAAAAATGAAAGAAAAGAATTTTTTTCTTTAAAGTTGATTTTAGTACCATTTTCAACATAAATTATATTTCTGACTATATTTCGGTATTCATCTTCTTCAATTTCCTCATGATTCTCTTGTTTTAAGAAGTTTGAATCCCTAAGGAGATATAAATCAAGAGTTATTCTAGAACAGAAAATAGGTACTTCCGGATATAATTTATTTAATTCTTTCAGCCCAGAAACATGATCATAATGACTATGTGATATAAAGATAGCATCAATTTTAGGATTTTTTGAGATTTTTTCTAAAATTATCTCATCTTGATCATCTGTTGTAATATTTTTTCTAAATTTTTCTTCTTCTAAAAGATATCGTGGTAAATTCTGAAGATAATCTTCTATATGCCGTAGATCTCCTTCAATTTCATTTTCTTCATTTTTCTCCGAAAGACCACAATCTAATAATATATTGAGATTTCCTAATCCTAAAATGTGGCAATTATGATTCGGCTTAAGAACAATAGGGTAGATGGTTACTCTAATCTCTTTATCATTATCATTTTTAAGAGAGATATCAGAAAAGTATTCTGCATCAAATTTTTTTTCTATTTTATCTATTGCAATGCAAAGTTCACTTTTTCCTACAGGGACTCCAGTTATGTAAAAATACCATCCATATTTTTTAACTAAGTTCTCCAAGTTTTCATACATTTCATCACCTACTAAAGATTTAATGACAATGACTTTTTCTTTTTGATAATAGATGATCTTATGAATTCCTTTTTTCTCTTCAGCTGGAACTAGCTCATCTTTTAAAAAAAAATCATGAAGAAAGTCTTTTATAGGAATTTGAGGTAATTCTTTGGATTTAATCATTTTTAGGTATTGAATATATTCTTTTGTACTATATAATGCTCTCATATTTTCCTTTTGTTTTAAAGGAATTATTACTTCTTCAAAATGAAATTCTTCTGTACTTATGGTTTTTTCTTCCTTTCTTTCCTCGTTTTTTTTAGGCGTCTTCTTTTTTAATTCTTTTTCTTTTTTTTCTGGCTTTTCTATGAAAAAGAACCATCCATAATCTTTAATTAATCTCTCTCGATTTAGAATAATATCTTTACCAGAAGGGGTAATTATTATTAAAATTCTATCTTTTTGGGAAAATATTATTTTAGATATTGAGTTTTTCGTTTTTCTCGAGATGTTCTTATTAATATTGAAAAAATGAGCAAGAACATCTTTAATATCTTTCTGAGGAATTTTTCTCTCTCCCATGTATTTTACATTCGTTTCATAAGATTTGATTTTATAAGAAGAGCTAATTTCTTCTCTTCGTTCAATTGGAATTTTTTTTTCTGAAAATTTAAATTCCTCAACAATCATTTATTTAATGATATTTGTCAAGTAAATTAACAATTACTATTTTTTTTACTGATTCTAGAATTAATTTATTAACACTATAAACATTAAAACTATCTAATTCTTCTTATTTATAAGTTAAAGATGACAAAAAATTAAGTTTATTAATATCAATTTCCAGATCTTTTCATTATTAGATAGTATATAATTCTTAATAGCAAACAGTAATTTAATTTTAATTTAAAAAGAAAAAATTGCTCCTTATTTTAAATTAGAATCATTATCTCTTTCTTCTACTAAAAAGTTCCCATCTAGTTTTTGAATGTGAGGGAAAGTTACCCCCTCTCACAGATTTTACTTGTTCAATTGATATAAATGCTTTTGGATTATTCTGTCGTATAAGTTCTAGGATTTTTGGTAGATTTTTGCGTTTAATAATTAATAATACTAATTTAACTATACCTCTTGGCCCTTCAGCAGACATTGTAGTTAAACTATAACCATTTTCTTTTAATAGACTAATTAAATTATCCGGATTTTCTCTAATGATTAATTGTAAACTTAATAAACCTAAAGATATTTTGTCTTCAACTAGTAATCCAACATAGTTGCCTATTGCAAAACCTCCGGCGTATGCAAAATAATAAATAAAATTCGTTAAATTACTGAAAATTTGACCCATTGCTAATAGCCAGATGAATATTTCAAAAAAACCAACAACTGGAGCTAATTTGCGTCTACCTTGAGATATAAACACGATTCTTAAAGTTCCAAGTGTTACATCAAAAACACGAGCTATAAAAATCAATAAAGGTAAAATAATAAGAGAAAAAAATGGATTTTCCATTAACGCAATAAAAAGAGTCATCTATTTAACCTATTTCATTATTATATTTTAATTTTTAAAAAATTAAGCCATTATCTCATTTTTAACAAAATAAGTTCATAAAAATTTTTAAAATTAGAGTTATGGAATTACTCCACTAATCCAAGTTTGTTTTTAAAATCTTTTACTCGTGATCTTAATGTAACTTCTGTTATTTTAGCAGCTTTAGCAATTTTAGTTTGAGTCATCCTTTCATTTGTTGATTTTGCTGCTAAGTAAATAGCTGAAGCAGCAAGTCCTTTTGGATCTTTACCTATTAAAGCAAGTCCCATCTTTGATGTGATAGAAACTAAATATAAAGCGTTCTTTTGGGTTTCCATTGGAAGTCCTAATTCATTTCCAAATTTAAATATCAACTGTGTAATACTAATCGGCTTATAACTAAGGTTTAATTCGGGTAAAACCTCTTTAAGAAGTAAACTTAATGATTGTATTATAGATTTTCGGGGAATCATAGCAGCATCACTAATTTCTTCTAATACTTTTGGAAATTCATGGACTCTAACAGCAACATATAAAGAAGCAGCTATAAATCCCTCAATTGAGCGACCCATTGTTAATTTTTTTTTTGCTGTGAGAGTGTAAATTTTCCATGCTGTTTCATGAATATATTCAGGAATATTTAATTTTGAAGTAAGTTGTTTCATTCTTGGTTTTGCTTCCCAAAAATTTCTCTCTATGCTTGAAATTAAAGAATTTTGAATTTTGGATAAACGTAAAAACAAAGTCTTCTTTTCAGCATTTAAATAATGTCCTTTATAGTCTATTTTGTGATTAGGAAGCACGGTTCTCGATCCAAATTCTCTCCATCTAGGTTCATTTTGTTTTCTTTTTTCCATTTCTTCATTATTATAAGCCCTTCTTTCATTTTCAACCAAATGAACGTCAAATACCATACCACAATTCAAACAGACTTTATTACCTCCTTTAAGATCTATACACTGGTCTTCACAGCATTTATCTTCTGATTTTTCTCTAGGGTTCAATTGTTCTCTATAACTTTTCATTTACAATATCACTTTTTACTGATTTTAATAGAATAAAATATATTACTCCGTTGAATATTCTAATTAGAGTATCAGCTTAATAAACTTATCTATTATTTTAATTTTTAGAGATATTGAAATATAAATTTAAATAACTTAGTTTATCGATATGCCAGAAATTTTAGAGGTCTATTATATTCTAGTAATTTTTGTTGCGTAGATAAGAAATATTTAAATTATTTGATGACAAAGATTTGAATTGAAAAAAAAAATTTTGAAAGTCTAAAAAACTTATTTTACTTATAAAATTTGATTTTTTTGAGTGCTGTATTTAATTCCTCTACAGAATAACCTCTATTTTTTAACCCACTACTAACACTACCAAGTTTAAGTCCTTTAAGAATATCGTTACAATTTTCTTTTGACATTTCAATTCCCAATTCATCAGGAAATGGTTTTAACATATATAGTATTCTACTTATTTCGTCAATTCGCGGTATTAGAAAATGTTCTATTCTCTGACTAAATCTCGGAGAAACTAATGGAGCTACCGATTGTAAATCTATACATTCTGCTAGTGCATCGAAGTGTTTTTTATTTAATTTCACAATGCCATATTCCTTTCCTTTTTTCTTAAAATTCTCTTTTATACAAAATACGTTATTTTCCAATTTATTGTATTTATTGTCATTTTCACTCATTATACTATCACAGGTTTAAATTCTCTTTTATGAATTCAATTTTATTTATTTAATTTTATTAATTTATCTAGATCTATTGGTCCATTAATGTTTATTAGACTTGATAAATTTTTATCTACAGGTCGAATAATGTCTTCTACGGAAACATATTTTATTTTCCAATTCTTGTCAATTAAATTTATTAACCCATAATTTTCAGTTAACAGAATTTCTTTAGCTTTTAGATATCCTTTCCTGACCGGATATATTGCAAAAAATAACTCTAAAAAGCCATTACTCCATCTTGGAATACAACATTCAAATTCCTTTGATTCATTTATCATTAAATTAATTACATCGGGATTAATGAGGGGCATATCACAAGATAGTACAAATGTTTTTTCAAAACCTAATCTATTCAATTCTTTAAATCCAGAATATATGCCTAACATTGGTTTGAAAATTTTGGAATGTTCAAAAATATCCCTATCGTCTACTATAAAATTAATATCTTTTGGAAAATCTATTTGTTTTCTATAATTATATATTTGCTCTTCAGAATGAGCGACTAAATAGACATCTTGATCAATTTTAGCTAAAATTTCTAATTGATGCAAGATTAAAGGTTTCCCATATATCTCTATAATAGCTTTTTCAGTACCAAAACGAGTACTCTTTCCGCCGATTAATATGAGAATTGCTAAATAATTTCGTTTTTCCATTTTGTTATTTAAATTTAATAGTTTTGTATATTAAATCATTTATCAAAAAAAATTAGGTCAGTTAAACATTTTGTATATTATGAATGAATCGAATTAGGTATAGCACCATTCTAAAGTCAATTAGAAAAAGTCTTCTGTTAAGTCTTCATAATCTTCCCAATCTTCATCCCAATCTGTATCATCATCATATTCTATGTCCTCATCCCAATCATCATCTTCCACGAATTTTTTCTTTTCAAATTTTCGTTTAGTATTCATGATTTAGACCTCTTTTTTTATTATTTATAATACATTAAAATAATGATATAATATCAATTACGATAAAAGACTTATTCAATATTTAAAGTTTTTTAATTTTAATAACAATAATTAAAATAAAGAAGCTTAATTGAAATTGTTAACTATTCAAAATTCATCATGGGTACTTTTATTAATTATATGATTTAATTTTTATCATACATAAAGTAATGCTTTTTACGTTAATTAAAAATAGAATTTAATTCTTGATTTACTGCTAAAAATTTAATATTTTCTTAGAAACTTTTATAAAATTGAGTATTTTTTTATTTTCTTCTCTAAATTCAAAATTTAAATTCATCAATCGTATAAAATACACACTTTAGAAGGCAAATAATAGATTATTATTAGAAATTACTTACTATTCCAAAAGTATATAAAAGGAGGAGAAAGTGTCAAATTAAACTCACATTTATCTCATTAGATTAGGTTATTATTCTATCTCTAAGATTGAAGAATTATTTTATAAATTCCACGATATCTAATCTAATTAAAATTTGTCTTGGAGGGCAAAATTATAAGAGAAAAGTTTTTAAATAAGATTATTTATATTTAACTTCAGATATAAATTTTTAATAGAATGAAGTAAAATTAAATTTAAATAACATATTAAGGGTAATCGATTAAATAATAGATGACATATAATATTCCAATTGCAAATTTAAGAAAGATTAATCTCTTTGTATCCCTTTTTAGTATTAATGTAAAACTTTTAATAACTTCATTCGAATTAAAAAACCTTATTTTTTTCAGAATGTATCAAAATGTTTAATATAAAATCAAAATGACAACTCAAATCGACCGTATTAATAATAAAAAAAGAATTTTTGAGAATAAAGAAAAAAATACATCCGTGTGTTTAGGCCCTGTTCTTGACTTAGAAGAATATGTCAAGAAAGATTGGTGGAAACGGATATTTAATGCCTATTATTTAAAAACTGATGGAGATGTAGTAGAAGATCATAAAATAACTGGATTTGAAGTAAGTTTTTTTTCAAAAGTTATGCAATTAAATCCTGATCATCAGATTCTAGATCTTTGTTGCGGTCAAGGAAGACATTCTATTGAATTAGCCAATAGAGGCTTTGAAAATATATTTGGATTAGATCGCTCAAGATATTTAATTCAAAAAGCTAAAAGTAATGCAAAAAAATGTGGTGTTTCATGTAAATTTCGTGAAGGTGATGCTAGGAAATTACCATATAGTCCAGACACGTTTGATTTTGTCTTAATTTTAGGTAATAGTTTTGGATATTTTGAATCAATAAATGATGATCTTCTTGTATTAAAAGAAGCTTTCCGTGTTTTAAAGCCTTGGGGAAAAATACTAATAGACATAACCGATGGAGAATATATTAGAGAAAATTTTCAATCACGCTCATGGGAATGGATTGATAAGAATTTTTTCGTTTGTCGAGAAAGATCTTTATCTTTAGATAAACAAAAATTGATCTCACGAGAAGTAATAAACCATGTTAATAAAGGAGTATTAGTTGATCAGTTTTATGCAGAAAGGTTATACTCAAAAACAGGGATTTCAGATTTATTAGAAAAAGTAGGTTTTAGCGATATAATTCTCCATGGTTCAATCAGTCCTGAAAGTCAAAGAGACCAAGATTTAGGCATGATGGAAAAAAGGATTATTGTTAGTGCTATCGTCAAAAAAGAATGGACAGAAATTAAAAAGAAAGAAAAGATATCTAGTAGAAATTCTGCTGTTATTTTTGGAGACCCTAATAAACCTGATGTACTCAAACCCTTAAATAAATTTGATGATGATGACTTTTTTACAATAAATCAATTAAAAACTGCACTAAAGGATCTTAAGGAATACAATTTTTCATTTTTTGATAATCACAACACTCTTATTCAAGATTTATTAAGTTTAAGAGGAAAAATTGATTTTGTTTTTAATTTGTGTGATGAAGGTTATTACAACGATGCTAAGAAGGAATTACATATACCTGCTTTACTAGAAATTCTAAAAATTCCATATACCGGATCTGGACCTCAATGTCTAGCCTTTTGTTATGATAAATCATTAGTAAGAGGTATAGCAAAAGAATTAGAGATTCCCGTTCCTGAAGCTATTTTCATTAAACCAGAAGAAAAAATAATAGATTTACCTTTATATTTCCCTGCAATTGTAAAACCAAATTTTGGGGACTCGAGTTTTGGAATTACTCAGAGAAGTGTAGTTAAAAATGGAGAGGAATTATTAAATGCAATTTCAGAGATTCGTGAAAATTTTGGTTATGATAAACCAGTTTTAGTTGAACAATTTCTTACCGGTAAGGATCTCACAGTTGGAATTATCGGAAATAAACCAGATAATTTTATAATTCTTCCAATAATTGAAGAAGATTATTCAGATTTGCCGGCAGAATTACCAAAAATTTGTGGTTATGAAGCAAAATGGATACCAGATTCTCCTTATTGGAATATTAAATCAATTCCAGCAAATCTTCCACAAAATATAGTAGAAATTATTGAAAATTGTTCTCTCAAATTATTTGAAAGATTAGAATGTCAAGATTATGCTAGATTTGATTGGCGTTTGGATGAGAGAGGAAATCCTAAGCTTTTAGAAGTAAATCCGAATCCCGGTTGGTGTTGGGATGGTCATTTAGCAAAAATGTGTAATTTTGCTAATATTCCATATAAAGAAATGTTAAATAAGATTTTAGAAGTAGCAGTGAAAAGAATTGGATTAATATAATTATAATTCTAATATCAAATACCTATAATAAAATGACCGCTTCAGAAATTGAAAATGGTAAAAAAGATCCAGAGAACGTAGAAAAAATATCTTCATATATACGCCATCTTGAAAAAAAAATAGAGGAAAATAAAATCGTAATAAATTTACTAAATAATGGAATAAAAAAAGCGGAATTTGAAGTAAAAAGTTTACGTGAAGAAATTGAACGGTTAAGTGAACTTCCATTAATATCGGGATATATAACTGATATGTTAGATGATAATAATGACCGTGCAATTGTAGATAGTACACCTAGCGCTAGTTTTATTGTTAGAATTAGCAATAGATTGCAAAAAGAGAAGCTTGTTCCTGGTCTACAAGTTGCCCTAAATCAAAGAAATTATGCCATAATGGAACTATTACCTTCCAATTTTAGCCCATTTATAAGGGGTATGGAAATAATAGATAGTCCAATTGACGTTTCCTATGATGATATAGGAGGTTTAGAATATCAAATTCAAGAAGTTCAAGAGATAATAGAATTACCAATGAAAAAACCTGAATTATTCAAAAAGATTGGGATAGAACCACCTAAAGGTGTTCTTTTTTATGGCTTACCAGGAACGGGGAAAACATTACTAGCTAAGGCTGTTGCCCATGAAACAAATGTAACATTTATTAAAGTGGTTGCAACAGAATTAGTTCAAAAATTCATAGGTGAAGGTGCTCAATATGTAAGAGAAATATTTAGTTTAGCAAGACAGAAAGCACCTGCCATTTTGTTTATAGATGAATTAGATGCAATAGGTGCTGTTAGAATGCAAGATGATACTTCAGGTGATAGAGAAGTAAATAGAACATTAATGCAACTATTGAGTGAATTAGACGGATTTGATCAAAGAGGCGACATAAAATTTATAGGTGCGACAAATAGAGCAGATATATTGGATTCAGCCTTATTAAGACCGGGTCGATTTGATCGAATAGTAGAATTTCCCATCCCTAATGAAAAGGCCAGAGAAGCAATCTTTAGAGTTCATATGAAAAATCTACATATTGAAGCAAATATTGAAATAAAGCATTTAAGTTCTCGTACTCAAGGTGCAACAGGTTCTGACATTAAAGGTATTTGTACAGAAGCAGGAATGTATGCTATTAGAAGAAATTCTGAAATTATTTCGAATGAAGATTTTATCATGGGCATAGATAAAATTATGTCAAAAAAAACCGACGATTCTCCTTCATCAGACATTTTCTTGTAAGTTGAATTATAATAAATAAAATATATTTAGAAATACCTTCTTTTTAAGAAAATTCGAAATTATTGTATTATCTGCAATTCATTTGATTTAAATAATTCTTACTTTCCATTTTGAAAAAGAAGTAATAAAGAGCAAATAATTAATCAAATTTAAATTATTAACTAGCTTTAATAAAAATTATTTTATAAATAAATTCCTCTATAATTAACTATGTTGGAAGATCCATGGCTCCTAATTGTAATATTTATAATTTTTATTATTATATTAATTAGTTATTCATCAAAGAAATTAGATTTTGTTACCATTTCATTATTATGCTGTTTTACAGCTGGCACAATTACGGGTATAACGAAGGGTTTAACAATATCTACTTTTGTATCATTTATCGAATTTGAAGCCATAATAGTTATTTTGTGTATGAGTATTATCACTAAAATTGCACAAGATTCGAATATTTTAGAATTTTTAGCAGTAAAACTTTTTAAAATTTCAAAGGGAAATAGAAAATTATTCTTTTATTTATTATGTTTTATTACAACTATTTTAGCCTCTATTATTAGTGATGTTGTTGTTGTACTAATATTAGCACCAGTTGTAATACGTTTATGTCGTTTTTTAAAAATAAGAGCAGGGACTTATTTACTAGGAATGACAATTTGTATAAATATAGGGTCAATCATAACTCCATTCTCTAGTGGAGAAAATATTATTATCTCTGCCGCATTTAATCTAGATACGGTTTATTTTATAACCTACTATTGGATATTTTCTTTTTTCCTTTTATTCATAACAGCTTTTTTACTAGATAAATTCCAATTGAGTAAAGAACCAGAAATAGAAGATCTTCAAAAAAAATACGTCTTGGATCTAGTAGACGCTAAAGTAATGATATCAGATAAAAGAATGTTTTATTTTAATAGTATAGCTATTATTATTACTATCATTCTTTTTGCAATTTTACCATTTCTTTATTTAACAGCAGCATTTTCAGCATTTTTATTAGTATTAATTAATAAAAAATTTACTAATAAAAAAATGAGTGAATTTTTAAAAGATATTGAATGGGAAATAATATTTTTCTTTATTTCATTATATGTTGTTGTTGGATGTTTAGGAGTAGCCGGTTTTGAAGAGCTTTTCAAAGGAATCCCGTTTGAAACTTTGAACCCTTTCTTAGTAAGTTTAATTATTTTAGTACTTGTTAGTCTTGTGTCGGGATTTGTTGCTAATACTCCTACAGCATTAGTTTTTATTCCAATCGTAAATTTATTGGTGTCTCCAATCCCCGATGGCTTTGGATTTCCTTCAATCCCTTTATATTATTCGTTAATTATAGCAGTAAATATTGGTGGAAACCTTATACCTCAAGGAGCAGCTTGTGATGTAATGACTCTCAAAATTGCTCAAAATAATGATGTGCAAAATCTAAATTTTAAAAGATTATTGAAAGTGGGTGCTACGTTTGCTATAATTCATATAATTTTATCTATTGGATATTTATCATTATTATCGCTATTTTACGGTTGAGTTGTTAAATAATACTTGATGAAAATTTGTTAATGATAATGATTTGATGTTTTATCATCAAACATATATTTTACTCCTTTTTTAAGAGGGGATATTTTTCTTAATCTGTCTATTACAGGTGGTAATTTCTCAAGGAAATAATCAATATCTTCCTCAGTTGTAAACCTACCTATGGAAATTCTCAATGAGCCATGAGCGTCCTCAGGTTTTAATCCTATTGCTAGCAGTACATGACTAGGATCTAATGATTTTGATGAACATGCTGAGCCAGTAGATGTTGCAATTCCTTCCCCATCCAAATCTAATACTATTGATTCTCCTTCTATATATTTAAATCCTAAATTTACGTTATTTGGGAGTCTTTGAGTAGGATGTCCGCTTAAATAACAATCTCCAATATTTATAGTCGCAAAATTTATAATTTTATCCCTTAATCTAATTTGTCTTTTCATTTCTTTTTCCATTTCTTCCTTTGCGATTTCTACAGCTTTTGCAAAACCTGCAATTCCAGGCACGTTGACTGTACTTGGTCTCATTTCCCTTTCATGGTCACCACCATACATGATAGGGTTAATAAATTTACCCCAACCCTCTCTTACTCCCTTATTCCGAATATATAACATACCTACTCCTTTCGGACCATAAAGCTTATGAGCTGAAGCAGATAATAAATCAATATTCATATCATTTACGTCAATTGGAATTTTTCCGAATGCTTGAACAGCATCAGTGTGAAATATAACATCATGTTTTTTCGCTATTGCGCCAATCTCTTTAATTGGCTCAATTGTACCAATCTCATTGTTGGCAAACATTATACTAATTAGGATAGTATTATCTTTAATTGCACCCTCTAAGATTTTTAGATTAATTAATCCATATTTATTAACCGGTAAATAACTAACCTCAAATCCCTTTTTTTCTAATTCTTTATATGGATTTTCTACTGCGTGGTGCTCAATTGAAGTTGTAATTATATGATTTCCTCTTTCTTTATTTTTTGAAGAAACACCAAAAATAGCTATGTTGTCCGCCTCTGTTCCTGAAGAAGTAAAAAAAATATCATCCCTATTCGCATTAATTAATGTTGCAATCATTTCGCGAGATTTATGCAATACTTGGCCCGCTTTTTGCCCAACTGAGTGCAAGCTCGAAGAATTTCCATAAGTCTCCCTAAAGTGTTTAGTAATTTCTTCAATAACCCTAGGATCCATTGGAGTCGTCGCAGCATTATCAAGATAGATATATTTTGAATCATTCATATTAAATCTATAGCTAATAATTTTAGGTTATTCTCATTAAATATTTATTATGCTTAAATTATTAATTCTTCTTATTAGTAGATATAATAATAAATAAAACTGAGTATTTGAAATGTTTAAATTAATATGGGGTATGACAGGAACGGGTTATGTTCTTCAAGAATCCATTGATTTGATGAAAGAATTACAAGACGATTTTAATGTAGATTTAACTGTTATTTTATCAAAAGAAGGGAGTGCTGTCATTAAGTGGTATAAAAAGTGGTTAGCCCTCACTGAAGTAGTTAAAAAGGTGAAAGTTGAAAAAACCCCAAATATTCCTTTTTATGCTGGACCTCTGCAAATCGGGAATTACGATTTATTTTTAGCTTGCCCAGTTTCTGCTAATAGTGTAGCTAAAATTGTATATGGTATCGCAGATACTTTAATAACAAATTGTGTGGCTCAAGCCATTAAAGGAGGACAGATAGTCTATGTTTTTCCCTCGGATCAAGATACTGAGCCAATTGTTACTTCTCGACCTGATGGTTCTCCTTTAATCTTAAAAATTAGAGATGTTGAAATTGAAAATATAAAAAAATTAAATCAGATGGAAGGGATTGTTGTAATAAAGAAATTTGAAGATATTAGAAAACTAATTTTAAAAAAAGTTAATGAGAAAAGCTAAAATTTTCTTTTTATATTTCAGCTTCGAATTTTACAGGTTTTATAGCCCTTTCTGGGCAAGATAATTCGCATTTTAAGCAACCCTGACATTTAGATATTTCTTTAAATTTATATCTTATTCCTTCTTCTTCTCTTCCTACTTTTTTCACGATATCTTTGTAAAAAAGGTTTTTAGGACAGAATTTTCCATTTTCATCCAGGCAATTTTCACACATATTACATTTTTCGTGGTCTATCTTAATACTTACAATTTGATCTGGATGTGTAATAGAAGTAACCTCTATCGCGTTTCTTGGGCATACTTGAACACAATTTAGACATGCCTTACATTTAAAATAATCAAGTTTTCTTACTCCATGCTCAAAATAAATTGCTTTAGATTTACAAGCTCGTAAACATCTTTCACATCTTAAACATAATTCTTGATCAATTTGGACTGGTACAAATTTTTCTTTAATTATAAATTACCTCAGACCCTATTTTCCTTTTTGGAGGTGTTTTTATTCAATTTATCTTAATAAAGGTGAATTATAAATGTAATTTTTATAGTTTATCAATAATAGATTGTAGAGATCGACGTAATTCTTATTTTTTAAACAAAATGTGATAAAAATATAATAAAAAATTAGTTAGAAAATTTAAAAATAAATAGAATTATTTTTCATACTATTGGAAATATCCTGTGTATTCTTTACCAGTTCCAGGTAATTGTTGCTGTTGTTGATATTGCTGAGCTTTTTCCGCTAACTCTAACATTTTAGCTTTAATTTCTTTTCCTTGCTCAATAAGAGATGTAGTGTCAACTTTTAAATCGTACATTTTATTTAGTACTTCTATAATACTAGCAGCTCCCTCTGGAGTGGGAATTTCTAATACTGGAGTGAATAATGCATAAGCGGCTAGTCTATTGGTTAATGCTTCGTTTAAAACTGTCGCTTCTGGACCTACTATGATTCCCTTCTCAACTTTTGTAATTCCGAATTTTTCAAGATGATCCATCATTATCTCTTCAGCAGCATAATAAACAGGGTATTCATCAATAATTCCTCTCTGGGGGATTCCCTGAAAAATCACTATCTCCTTTGCTTTAACATCATCAGATAAAGCCCAATTACATATAGTCTTACTTAGATCGTTGTAAGCAGTCGGAATTTGAAAGGGAACCTCACAGACACCAATAATCAAGTTATGTTGTGGAGAATAAAGCAATCTGAAGGGATGCTTTAAAACTCCTGCATAAAACACAGAGATAGGGGGGAGATACTCTGAAGTAATAAAACCAATTTCTTTAACATCGGTCAGTTGCTCTATTAATGTATTAGCAACTATAGTGCCTATAAGCCCGATTCCCGCAAAACCTAAAACAAGAGTTGCTCCTTCTTTAATTTCAACTTTTAAATCCTCAATAATAATGCTAGATCTCTTACCTTTATTGCAAATATATTCTTTTTTTACCATAATTTTCACCAATAAGATAAATTATAACTGTGTACAATTTGTTGTAAAATTTTATTATAAAAACTAAGAATATAATATTAAAGGTCTTTTTTAATTTATCTACTATTTTCTATTTATAGATTTGATCTTAAATTTTTTCGAATATTGACAAACTGGAGATAATTTAAGTTTTTATTAAAAAAAGAATTTAATATCTTAACCAAGTTTTCTGAACAAATTTGTAATTATAAATTTTAAGTGTATCAAATTGATTTTGGAAGTAAAAGATCTAACTGTACCTACATTTGATCAAGAATGTGTAATAATAAATAAGGTCTCATTTAGTGTTAAAGAAGGGTCAATACATGCCGTTATTGGTCCAAACGGGTCTGGAAAATCGACATTAGCGTACACTATAATGGGATTAAGTAATTATAAACCCTCTGGAGGAAAAATATATTTTGAGGGAATTGACATTACAGAAATGAGTATAACTGAACGTGCGAAGTTGGGAATAACTTTAACTTGGCAAGAGCCAGCAAGAATCGATGGATTATCAATTCCCAAATACATCTCGCTTGGTATTAAGGATAAAGCAAATATGAAAGATATAATTCGTGAAGCTTTAGAGATTGTAAACTTAGAACCTGAAAGATATATGAATCGAACTATTGATGAATCTTTAAGTGGAGGAGAGAGAAAAAGAGTAGAGTTAGCAGCAGCCATTGCTATGAGACCTAGGTTAATTATTTTAGATGAACCTGATTCAGGATTAGATTTCATTGTTATTGAAGATTTTCTAAATATTTTTAGTAAAATCAAGGGATTGAATATGACAATACTACTAATTACCCACAGAGAAGATATCGGGATGGTTGCGGATTATGGAACTCTTATCTGGAGAGGGGATTCTTTATTAACTGATGTGTTTCCAAAAGTTATGGTAAGATATTGTGCTAAAGCAGGATTAAAAGAATTTTGTAAAAGAAAATTATTCAATGGGAAAGAAGCTTGTTTTGATGAGGATTATATCGATAGAATATTTAGGGAGGAACAAGGATTATGAGAAAAGTAGAATATCCAGAAGAAATATTAGAAAGCCTTGAAGATTATAATATAGATATTAGGGATTTTTTACCGGGACATGGGAAGGGTGCCAAACTTTTAATAGATTTTAATAGGATTAGCGGATTAGAACAAGTAGAAGGCGTTATCTTAAAAGGAAGAGAGATTGAAAATGGAATTGTAGCAGATATTGTAATTAAACAAGGAATTAAAATTGAAGACCCCGTTCATTTATGCTTTGGAGTTAATAAAGAGACAGGGATTCAAGAGATATTTCCTAGAATTATTGCTGAAGATAATACAGACGTAACTATACAAGCACATTGTAGTTTCCCAAAAGCAAATGGACTCATTCACAAAATGTTTGGCCATTTCTATATAGGGAAAAATTGTAAATTTACTTATAGTGAAACTCATTATCATGGTGAGAACTCGGGAGCATTGGTTGCACCAGTTGGGTATATATATGTTGGAGAAAATAGTATTTTTGAAAATAATTTTAACCTTACAAGAGGGACTCCTGGTCAAGTAAAAATAATGCTAGATATATATGCAATGAAAAACAGTGTAATTAAATCAAACATAAGAGCATTTGGAAAATGCAAAAAAGATTCAATCAGAATAAGAGATTCTGTCTTTCTTGAGGGGGAAAATGCAAGAAGCGTAATTAAAATGAAAGCAGCCGCTAAAGATGGTGGAGAAGTGCTAATGTATGGGATAACTGAGGGAAATGCTCCCCGATGTAATGGTCATGTAGAGTGTAATGAAATTGTATTAGGAAAAGGATCTATATGTAGAGCGCGTCCTTTTATCAGAGCTATAGATCCAACTTCAAGTGTTTCACATGAAGCTTCCTTAGGTAGGTTCCCACAAAAATGGCTTGATGAACTACAAGCTAAGGGTTTAACTGAGGAAGAGGCTACTCAAATTCTTATAGAGGCAATGCTTCAAGAAAAATAATATTTAAGAAAATTAAATTAAAATTTAATGAAAGAAGGAAAAATTATGAAAGAAAATACAAAATATCATGATTATCGTTTTGTAGGGAAGATAAATGTAGATGAGATTCAGCCTTGGTTCGATTTTGCGACTTCAAAATCATGGGATGATCCTGAAATTCCTTGGATCTTAGATAATAAAGTAAGACGTGAAATATTAATAATACTAGCTACCGGTCCAAAAACCTTTCAGCAAATCTATGAAAAAGTAAACTTTTCTCCTAAACCATTATTAATAACTGAAGAAGAATATGAATGTCATATTTCCTACCAATGGACAAAAGAAACCATTGAAAATCACCTTATGAATTTAGAATGGTATAGTTTGATTAAATTGATAGACAACAATTATCAGTTAACCATCCCAATATTATCAACAGAAATCTCTGAGAGATTAGAAGAATATATCGTGAAATTTACAAAAAATTGGATAACTATTATTAAACAATTATCTTATGAAGTCCAAGAAAAATTAGGCAATCTTGATGAAAAAATTCCTTTATACGAAATTTTAATTGAA
>Ga0307380_10005231_pt1 | contig 17263 bp, 12 predicted proteins | sample UN3MG_FD_202239 | JGI IMG/M metagenome (GOLD analysis project Ga0307380, IMG submission 202239) | Soil microbial communities from Risofladan, Vaasa, Finland - UN-3 | ecosystem: Environmental > Terrestrial > Soil > Coastal area > Acid sulfate soil | place: Finland: Risofladan, Vaasa | collected...
GACTGCATCCAAGACGTTTCCGGTAGGGCTTTTCGACTTTACCGCAGAGTTCGTTTCCGACTGGAGGGGCATGTGCGCCATGTCGGTAATAATGCTCATTCCTGCGATCATTTTCGTCATCATCGTGCAACGGCACCTCGTCAGGGGCCTCACCCTGGGAGCGATAAAGGGGTAATAACTGTACATGGAAGATACATAGAAAAAGGAGGAGATCTCGATGCAAAGGCACGGCTCGGTTTTGAAAATCAGGCCTGAAAAGCTCGAAGAATACAAGCTGTACCACAAGTCGGTTTGGCCCGAGGTACTGAAGATGATAAAAAAATGCAACATCCGAAACTACTCTATCTATCACAAGGACGGGTACCTCTTCAGCTACTTCGAGTACCTCGGCGACGATTTTGAGGGCGATATGGAGCGGATGTCGGCACATCCCAGGACACAGGAGTGGTGGACCGTTATGAAGCCCATGCAGATTCCTCTTTCGACGAAAAAGGAGGGGGAGTGGTGGGCCGAGATGGAGGAGGTTTTCCATACGGATTGAGGATCATGAAGAAGAATCGGTGTTCGGAAAACCTTCGGGGGGAATAACGATGGAACGCTCGTCAGGCTGTGTGAAAAAACTCAAAAGAATGAACAGGGCCCTGCACCACCAGGAGCCTGACAGAGTACCAATATCCGACTTCTTCTGGGGAAGCTTCGTAGAACGCTGGAAAAGCGAGCTCGGGCTGGCAGACGATACGGATATCTACCGCTACTACGACCTCGACTGGATCGTCACAGTCCCGAACATGGACCCTCACATTAAGAGGTTCGAGATCGTTCGGGAGACCGAGGAGGAGGTTATTGTTCGCACAGGTTTCGAAGCAACAATAAGAAAAAAGTTCTGCGACCCGATGCCCGCCTTCCTCGAGTTCGATACGAACACCTTAGAAAAGATGAAGAACTTCGAGTTCGACGACCCCCGGGACGAACGTCGCTACATGTCCCGCGGTGATAACCAGATAGCCGGGGTGGGAGACGGGTTTGCGCGAGACCTCCCTCCCTGGGTCGAGACTGTGAGGTCTTTGCGCCCCGATTTCCCTGTATACGGAAGCGTGTGCGAGGGGCATGAAACACTCTGGAGAATCATCGGGAGCGAGAACGTCCTTCTCTGGATAGGCCTCTACCCGGAGGAGCTCGGGAGGTTCATCGACCGTATCAACGATTTCGCTCTCGGCATCGCCGATGCGCAGATAAAGGCGGCAGGAGGGATGCTGGACGGGATGGTGATCTGGGGGGACGTTGCCTACAAGCACGACCTATTCTTCTCTCCGGAATACTGGAGGCACTGGTTCAAGCCCGGAGTAAAGGCAATAATCGATCTTTGTCACGACAGAGGACTGCCCGTGATATATCACGGCTGCGGAAATGTATCGAAGATATTCGAAGACTATATAGAGATAGGTGTCGATGCATACAACCCTCTCGAGGCAAAGGCAGGGATGGACGTGATAGACCTTCGAAGGCGATATGGGCATCGCATCGCCTTCTGCGGAAATATGGATGTGATGACGTGGGCCGGTGCATCGAAAAAGGAGCTGAAAAAGGTCGTGCTCACAAAGCTGAATGCAGCAAAGGGCGGGGGTTACATTTTCGGTTCCGACCACTCTGTGCCGAGCAACGTTTCCGGAGAAAGCTACGATTACGTCGTCGGGCTCGTGAAAAAGTACGGGAGCTACCCGCTCAGGCTCGGAGAGTACGATATACCTGATATTCCGGGGTGAAGGGCGATATGACATCGAAACAGCGCGTTATAAAGACCTACAACTTCGAGCTGCCGGACAGGATTCCGCTCGATTTCTGCGCGGACAGTCCTGTTTACGAGAAAATCAGGAGAGAGGTTGGTGTAAAAAGCGGGCTCGAACTCATGGATTACTTCCACATAGACTTCAGGTGGGCGCGGCCCCGCTGGATCGGGCCGGAGCTGATAGACGGGAGGGGCAGGCGTACCGATTACTTCGGGATTCCCCGGGAGGGTGAGGCTTTCGGGTATTCGGGTGCGCACCCGCTCTCTTATGTGAAAACGAAGCGCGATGTCGAGGAGTACCCGTGGCCGCGGGCAGAGTTCTGGGACTACGACGTTTTCGTCGAGGAGTGCGAGAGGTTCTCCGAGTACGCGGTGTACGGCGGCGCGTGGGGGTGGTTCTTCAATGCCGCGTGCGATCTTGTGGGGATGGAACGGTTTCTCATGCTGATGATGGATGACCCGGCCCTCGCGTATTCTATCATGGAACGCATAACCGACTTCTTCTACGAGACGTCGAAAAACATGTTCGAAAAGGCTAAGGGAAAGATCGACATCTTCTTTACAGGAGACGACTACGGAACCCAGACATCTCCTCTTATAAGCCTTCCCCTCTGGCGGAAGCTTATAAAGCCGCATATAGAAAGGCTGTACGGACTTGCGAAGTCATACGGGCTCTTTATCACCCAGCACTCCTGCGGGTGCGTGGTAGATTTTCTTCCTGACCTCGTCGAGCTGGGCCTCAGCGCAATCGAACCGGTACAGGTGAGAGCGAGGGGCATGGATTTTGAAAACCTTGCCGAGAGATTCAGGGGGAAGCTCGTGCTGCAGGGGTCGATAGATACCCAGAAGACCCTCCCGTTTGGTTCGGTAAATGACGTGAGAGAGGAGGTCCGCTCGAGGATTGCCCTCTTCAGGGGGAACGGGGGTTTCGTTCTCGGCCCTTCTCAGCATCTGTTGTCCCATGTCCCGGTCGCCAGCATACTTGCGATGTACGAGACCGCCTGGGAGGAGGGCTGGGTGTGATGGCCTTTCGGGAGTCTGGCGGATGACATCCAAGGAGAGAATGCTCGCCGCGATAAACAGAGAGAAGCCTGACCGCCTCCCAGTCACAGTCCACCAGTGGCAGGGGTTTCATCTCGATACATATATGGGTGGGATGAGCGATGTCGAGGCCTTCGAATACTTCGGCATGGACGCTTCAGTCCAGTACTTCCAGGACATGGGACAGTTCTGGCTGGTTGATGCAGACTATACGAGATGCTCGACAGCAGAGTGGAAGGACGAGGTGAGAGTGGTGTGCGACGATCCCGACAGAAGGGTCAATCATCACACGATCCGGACTCCGGCCGGCAGACTCTCCTATAAGACCGCGGGAGACCGAAAGACGACCTGGATCACCGAATATCTTATCAAGAAAGACGAGGACATCAACCTCATAAGAAGGTACATGCCGGTTCCGAAGCTCGAACCGGCCCCCATCTCTAAACTCTACGACCGCATAGGCGATCGAGGGATCCTCCGCGGCTTCGTCTGGGGCGACCAGGCTTCCTGCTGGCAGCATGCGGCGTGTCTTATGGACATCACTCAGCTCATCTTCAGGGCGATCGACAGCCCTGAATGGGTACATGAATTCCTGCAGGTCCTTCTCGAAAAGAAGCTGAGGTTCATCGAATCGATGAAGGGTGCGAAGTTCGACCTCATCGAGACAGGAGGCGGAGCGTCTTCTTCAACACTCATATCCCCGAAGCTCCACGAAGAGTTCTGCCTTCCGTATGACAGGCAGATCCACGATGCCCTCCACGGCCTCGGGTTCAAAGTAACCTACCACACCTGCGGGGGAAACTACGGGATCGAGGATCTCATAGTTCGGAACGGCACAGACTGCTCGGAGACACTCGCCCCCATGAGCATCGGGGGAAACCAGGAACCGTGGGAATTCAAGCGCAAGATCGGCAGCCGGCTCTCACTTATCGGGGGCATGGACCAGTTCAGCGTTCTCACCGGAGGGACCGCGAAGGAAATCAGGGAGATGGTGTTCAGGCTCTTCGAGACCGTGGGATACGAGGGGGGCTATATCCTCTCCTGCGCCGATCACTTCTTCCATACTCCGCCGGAGAACATCAAAGTGTACGCAGACGCGGCAAAGGAATGTATATACTAGGGTCGGTGTACCGGTAACGGGGGTTGAGACCTACGGTCTCAACTTGAGCCGAAGGCGACAGAGGGATAAAGGACGTTGAGACCTACGGGCTCAACGCTCATGCAGAGATCTCACCGCGTTCTCAGCTCGCTTTGCAAACTCTTCGTACCCTTCGCCTTCGTATCGCATGAGGGGACCGAACCTTACCCTCACCCTTGCCCTTCTCGGAAAATGACTTCCCGGAGGAAGCACTCTGTTCATACCGTCGATACTCACGGGGAGAATGTCCGCCCCTGTCCTCTCGGCGATCATGCCGATTCCCTTCTTGAAACTGCGGACCTTACCGTCAGGTGAAACCTCTCCCTCCGGGAATATCAGGATCCAGTGACCCCTGTCGAGCAACTCCCCCGTGTATTCGAGACTGGGACGGTAGGCCGAGCCCTGTGGAAAAGGGTATGTCTGAAAGAGCAGGGTGACGATGAAGTATGCCAGACCGTGGAGAAAAACCCTGAGCCTTGAAGCCGACCCCGGCCGAGTGGAGGCGAAGTCTGTAAAGCGTGCCCCGAAGCGGTTGAGGCCCATGGCCGGCGTCAGAAGCCTGCGATACCTGCGGGGCAGTGCGAGGAGGATTGCGAACGGGTCGATGTGAGATTGGTGGTTGCTTACGATGATCCTCTCCCCCCTTTCAGCTTCGAGCCGTTCCAGCCCTTCCGCATCGAGCGGACAGAAGATGCGCGCAGCCTGGAGGATGAAGCCGTGCATTGCTATTTTCCGGAAAAACCGTGCAACAGGCGATAATGTCCAGCGGGGCATATTCAATGTTCTTGCCGGTTTCGGGTGCCTCGCAAGCTTTTCGAGGTCTCGAATAGTGGTACCCGGGCCTACCGAAGATTCGTCGAGACTCGTACCGTATTCCCGCTCCAGCCTCGAGATGAGCTGTATCCGGTCGAGAGAGTCGAGGCCGAGGTCCTCGACAAGCCTCATGTCCGGATCGACTGACCCTGGAAGGAGGCCGTCCAGGAGGTGCTTTTTTCCTTCCGGCCTCTTCTTCATCAATACGCGCTCCTCCACTTCAGCCCGGCGGACCTTGAGGGTGGGTGTTCTGGGGAAATCGGGGTCCTCCCAGACCGTGTACCCCCGAATCCGCTGGAAGGGGAGAAGGTCCCTATTCGTGCTTCCCACCACCTCATCCGGGTCTGTACCCTCGTCCAGCAGCAGGACCGCATGAACCGTTTCACCGTCATCGGCCGGAATGCCGAACACGTAACTCTCTCTCACGCCGTCGATCCTGTTCAGCGCCTCTTCCACATCCCCGGTGAACACGTTGCGGCCGTCCGGGGTGACTATCATATCTTTCTTTCTGCCCCTGATGAAGAGCTGCCCCTTTCCATCAATCGTACCGATATCGCCCGTGGAAAGCCATCCGTCGCTGAGCACCTTCACCGTGTCCTCAGGAGCTTCGTAGTAGCCGGCCATTACATTGCTTCCCTTCACGAGAATCTCGCCGTCCTCCGCGACCCGTACCTCCTGGTTCGGAAAAATCCGCCCGACAGACGATCTGTCATCCTGGAACGGATTGAACATCGTGACGATCGGAGATGTTTCGGTGAGGCCGTACCCCTGAAAGACCGCATAGACTAGGCGGCGCCAGAACTCATGCGTGTCCGGGTCGAGGGGGGCTCCTCCGACGATAAACGACCAGAAAGAGAGCCCGAAGAACCGGTGAATGTCGAGGTAGAAGGGGACTCTGAGGGGGTAGGGGAGCTTTACCCATCTCTCGTACCGCCGCTCGAAACCTTCTGACTTTCCCCTTGTATGAAGCCAAGAGAGGAAGTGATCTTTTAAAAGCTTCATGATCCTCGGGACCGTGATAATGGAAATGACCCTGTTTCTGCGGATCTCCCTCACGAGGGCCGCGGGCGCGGTATCGCGCGCGTAATATATGGTGCTCCCGATGAGGATGGGGAGGAGTATGCCTGAAACCTGGCCGAACATATGGCTGTAGGGTACTGTGCAGAGGATTCTCAAAGGGGTCAGCAATCGTACGAGCATCTTTCTTTTTTCGATCCCTTCCTCGATGGGCCTCAAATTAGCGAGGATATTTCCGTGGGTGAGCATCACCCCCTTGGGGTTCCCCGTGGTTCCGGAGGTGAAAACAACCTCTGCGAGGTCTTCGGGGGAAACCTTTTCGGCCGACCCGGGGGGGCTTGTTGCATAGTCTTTAAGTGCTGAAAAAGGGAAAACCTCAGCCGTTCTGCACAACCTGCGGATGCTGTCTGTCGGGAAGTCGCCGATAATATCGCCGATGATGTGCGTTGGATTGGTACGCTCAACGATCTTTTTTGTGAGCTCGAAAGAACAACCGGGATCGACCGGAACGACGACTCCTCCCCTGTGAAGAACGGCGAAGAACGCTGAGACCCACTCCGGACCCGGTCTCCCTCCCAATATGACCCGCTGCCCCTTATGAAGTCCTGTCCGCTGAAGCGCACCGCTGAAACCGAGAACTGTTTCACGGACCCTGCCGAAGCTCCATCGCTCGGACCTGTATCCCGCGCAGCCCACAAGATACGTTCGTTCCTTCCAGCGTTCCATCATATCGATGTATTCGTGCAGTGCGCTTCTTTTCTGCATAGTGGCCCCCGCGACGACCCCCCTCAAGACTCCCCTTATCAAGATTATAGCAGGAAAACGGCGGGTGTGGAGATAAAATTTTTGGGATTACCGACCCGGGGGGATTGGTCTAAGTATATCTACTATTATTTCGTTGTATTATTTTTTCTGACTGATATAATTGTATTCGAGTTTCGTACTGTTAGGAGGACATGATGAAGGTCGAGAACAAGCGCGTGCTGGCTGTGGGCGCTCATCCGGACGACGTCGAGTTCATGTGTTCCGGAACGCTCAGACTTTTAAAAGAAAAGGGATTTGATATCTTTATCTGTGTTCTTTCGAACGGGGATTGCGGGTCAATGGTGGAACCCCCGGAGAACATAACGAGGATCAGGAGGCACGAGGCACTCGATGCCGCGAAGCTCATCGGGGCGGAGTTCTACCCGATGGGAGAGCTTGACCTCAGGATAACGTTTGACAACCGGACGCAGGATAAAATAACAGAGCTGGTGAGGATGGTGGACCCGTTTATGGTGTTCACCCATCCACATGAGGACTACATGGCTGACCACGAGAGGACATCGCGTCTCGTGAGGCACGCCTGCTTTGCCGCACCCATACCGAACTACATGACCTACACCACGATGCCCTCGCCGAGAACCTACGCGATCCCTACCCTCTACTACTGGTCTCCTCTCGACGGACTGGATATTTACGGCAACTTCGTTCACCAGTCGATCTTTGTGGACATAACCCCCGTGGTGAGCTTCAAGGCCGAGATGCTCTCCTGCCACAAGAGCCAGAGGGACTGGCTCTTTGAGCAGCACGGGATCGATAAATACATCGAGCTCATGAAATCGACAGGGAAGCTCTATGGAAAGGAGTGCGGATTTGAATATGCCGAGGGGTTCAGGCAGCATCTCGGAAATGCCTACCCCCGTGAGAATCTGCTGGGGAAGATACTCGGCAAGAGCGTAAAGGAAAAAAATACAAAGGAGGAGAAGTAGAATGAAGGCCTACAAGGTTGGGATAGTGGGACTCGGCTGGGCGGCAGGGGCCCATCTGCGGGCATTTGCCTCGCTGCCGAACTATGAGCCTGTTGCGATTATGTCGAGGAGGAAGCTCGACCCCGAAGAGATAAGACGGGAATACGGAGTGGAGGTAAAGGTATACAACGACTACGACAGGTTTCTCGAGCACAAGGACATGGAGATCGTCGACATATGTACGCCACATCCGTTTCATCCGGAGCAGACAGTGAAGGCTGCGAACGCAGGCAAACACCTCGTTGTCGAAAAGCCGCTCTCTCTCAATTTCGAGGACGCAAAGCGGATGCTCGAAGCCGTCGAAAAAAACAGGGTGCTTACATCTGTCGGTTTCTGGATACGGCTCATGTCCGTGTCGAAGGCGATGAAGTCGATAATAGAGAAAGGTCTCATCGGTGATATCTATTATGCCGAGTGTGACTACTTCCACGGCATAGGTCCCTGGTACGGACAGTTTGCATGGAATGTCAAGAAGGATATGGGCGGAAGCTCACTGCTCACCGCAGGGTGCCATTCGCTTGATATAATGCTCTACCTCCTGGGCGATGAGGTGGAGGAGGTTTTCTCATACTCGACGAGAAACCCAAATCCCGTGTACGATCCGTACGAGTACGATACCACGTCTGTCACACTTCTGAAATTTAAAAAGAAGGGATTGCTGGGTAAGGTCGCCTCCGTGATCGACTGTATGCAACCGTACGTATTCAACATGAACATCGTCGGGTCGGATGGCTCTATCAACAACGAAAAGTTCTACAGCAAGAAGATCGAAGGGTTGCTGGACTGGAGCACGCTCGACGTGATGCGTGTCGATTCAGGAGACGTTGCACACCACTCGTACAACGAGCAGTTTATCCACTTCGCCCAATGTCTCGATACCGGCAGGGAGGCGGTCAACAATCTCAAGGCTGCGTTTGAGACGCACAGGGTGATATTCGCGGCTGATAAATCCGCAGAGACCGGAAAGCCGGTACCTTTAAGTGAGTTCAGGTAGCCCGGATGTTATATAAAAGTTCCGACAATCCCTACGGCAGTTTCGGATGGGGGCTGCCGTCCGTTTGCCATATTTTCATCTAAAAGACATATCTGTATTCTATCTCACGAGGCAGAGAAAAGCCATCTTGTCGATTTCCTAAAATGATCGAAATTTGATTAAAGTAGTTCTGGTAAGTTACTTTGTGCCGATGAGATGGCCCAGAACCTGCCGCTTCCTCGTACACAGGGCGCCAGGTCAACGGGAAAAGGAAGAAGGCTGGAGGGAGACGGAGGGGATGCTCTGTTTTTTACAAGTGCGGAAGGGGTGGTATGAAGCATCTGGAACTGTCTCAACGGCAGTATGAGAGATACGCGAGGAATATCGCTATAGGCGAGATAGGCCTGGAAGGGCAAAAGACTCTTTTAAGGTCAAGAATTACCATCATAGGGGCCGGAGGGCTCGGGTCATCCTGTGCACTCTATCTTGCAGCTGCGGGAGTCGGAAACCTTCTCATAATAGACGGCGATAGGGTTGAGCTCTCGAACCTCCAGCGGCAGATCATTCATCATACGGGCGACCTGGGGCGCGAGAAAGTGGATTCAGCGAGGCAAAAAATAGAAGCCCTGAATCCCGATGTCAAACTCGATACCCGCACCCTCAGGGTTGATTCGGGTAATATCCGGGACCTCATAAGGGGCAGTGATTTCGTGATAGATGCCTCCGACAACTTCCCCACGAAATTTCTCATCAATGATACGTGCGTACTTGAGAACATCCCTTTTTCGCATGCAGGGGTGGTGGGGTTCGGGGGGCAGGCCCTTACCCGCGTTCCGGGTAGCGCATGTTACCGTTGTATATTTGATTCCCCGCCACCTCCCGGAAGCTACCCGAGCCCGAAGGAGGCAGGAATCATCGGAAGCATCGCCGGTCTTTTCGGCACTATCCAGGCCACGGAGGCTGTAAAATATCTCCTCGGGATCGGCGATCTTATAGTAAACCGTCTGCTCATATGTGATGGGTTGAGTATGACGTTCAGCTCTGTCGAGGTAGAGCGAAACAGTTGCTGCATGGTGTGCGGAAATAATCCTGCGATTACAAAACTCGATGATAGATTTTATCTTGAAACCGATGAACGTCTTTAAGCCGGGTTTCATCTTCCAGATGATGTATAAGTAAAATTCGGATGCACTTTATTCCCTTAAAGAACGGGAAGTCTGATTTGGAGGGCTTTTCGTTCATCCTTAGATCACAAAGTCCACCAAGCGTTGACACTTGAATTTAGGATTAAGAACCTCTGAAAATCAACCCCTTCACAAATCCTAAAGAGTTGATTTTTAAAGAATTACGGAAATATCAGCGATTACGTAACTGTCAACGATTGCTGAGTCAAAAAGTGTAAACTTTTGCTGAACCTTGTCACTTAGGGAATAAGAGAGAAGATACAACAGCTTAAATTGTATTTTGTACATGGAGATTTACGGTGAAAAAAACGCTCGATTCTTTGATACAAATTGGTTACAGTAATTGGTGAGAAATACGGGATTGGTGTCTTCAAAATGCGTGCCTGTTGGTGGAGCTCACTTTCAAGCATTCATACAGGGCCAATCCCCGTTTCTCATGACCAACAACAAACTGTAAGTAACGGGGCTTTTGGCGCTTTTTTCACCGTAAACTATATTTTTTACAGCTGCCAAGTCATCATTTAAACCCCTTGCTATGCAATCTGATTGCATAGCAATCTGATTGCTGGCAATCTATGAGAAAACCGCACTAGCATCAATATAGTGACGCTTAGTGCGGATGATTTTTTGAGAACCGGAGGGAACATTCTCGTTTGGAATAACAGATATGTCCGACATTATCGCCGTTTCGCTTCTGCGACCCGGTGTACATATCCTGTTACGCAAGTAGTCCCCTGATTTACACATCTATCGGGGGATTGATACGATTCGAATCCCGCTTACTGATGAGCTTTGGAAAATTTAGTATTATTGGATAGCACTCTCTTTGGAAATCACTCTCTGCTGAATTTGGTTTGTTAGGCATAGGTAATTGCGTATACTACTATAGAGAGTTTGTTTTCGCAGGGGTGAGCGTGATGTCTAGAGTGGAAATCTCAGAGCATTTCAAAGGCAGATCTCCTTCTGTAATACGAGTGGCACAGATCGAGTTCATGAAGCGGAAGGATGGAGTAGAAGCGGTCAACGTCGCGATAGGAAACGTATCCCTCCCCATGCATCCGGCTATGCGGCGCAGGATGTTCGAGCTCGATTCCGAGCAGAGCCCTTTCAGAGAGGGAGTGGTGAAGTACACCCCGACTGTCGGAATCTATGAGACGAGGGCCGCTTTCTTAAATATCATCGGATCGAGCGGTTTTAATACCGATGGGCTTCATGTACAGGTCACAGACGGCGGTTCGCAGGCTATGGAGCTCGTCGTTCTCGGTACCTGCGGGCCCGCCGGAAGTGATACGAAACCGATTATTCTCATAGACGCTGCGTACACGAACTACCCCGCGATGGCAAAGAGGGTGGGAAGAAAAACTGTGTCCGTCACCCGCACGCTTTCAGACGACGGCACGTTTACGCTTCCCGATATAGAGGAGATTGAAAGGGTCATCGAGAGAGAAAGGCCGGGAGCAATGGTTGTGATTCCGTACGACAATCCCACCGGCCATTTCTGCGATCATGAGACCATGGCGCTGCTCGCGGGATTATGTGTGAAGTACAACCTCTGGATGATAAGTGACGAGGCATACAGAGAGCTGTTCTACGTGGAGAAGAAAACCTCGAGCATCTGGGGAATCACCGATGATGAAGTCCCCGGCATAGAGGGAAGGCGGATATCGATCGAAACGGCTTCAAAGGTATGGAACGCGTGCGGTTTGAGAATCGGCGCCCTCGTTACCGACAATGCAGAGCTCCACGATAAGGGTGTAGCGGAGGCTACCGCCAATCTATGCACCAATGCGATCGGGCAGTACATTTTCGGTGCACTTGCGCACGAGAGCCACGAGAGGCTCGGCGAGTGGTACAGCACACAGAGGGCCTACTACAATCCCGTTATCTCGTCGTTGAGCAGTGAGATCAAAAGGCTTCTGCCCGGTATAATAGTCTCGAGGCCCGATGCTTCCATATACTCGGTCATAGACGTGAGGAAAATCGCTCCCGAAGGGTTCGACGCGAAAGAGTTTGTGTTGTACTGTGCGAGAGAGGGTAAGGTCGAGCTGGATGGCGAGCAGCTCACCCTCCTCGTTGCGCCGATGGAGGGTTTCTACAATGTGCGGCACGGAGAAAAGAACCCCGGTAAGACGCAGATGAGGATTGCGTATGTGGAACCGCCTGAAAAGATGAAGCTTGTACCGGCGCTCTTCAGCACGTTGATAGGGAAATATAGCGGCCTGATGGTAGGTAGCGGGGCTGCATCTTCCTGTCAGTAGGCATAAGAATCGGCTTGTGAGAAAAAAATAAAGCCTTAACCGTGGCGATTAGGTGATCTCTGTAGCCTTCCGTTTTAGGGAAGAGAGATATGTGGACTGCTGTGTATAGGGTATATATTGATGAAGATCATCGGTTGGATTGCCCTCGCAGACTTTAGGCCGCTTTACGCTTTCTGGAATATGTATCGACGAAAACCATAACTAACTCTGTTCCGATGATGCCTCAGGAGATAAGGCATTCAAATCTGCGGGATATGGAGCGTACAATGGACAGGATCAATCTTGCTCCATTACGAGAGCAGTTTCCAGCTCTTCAGATAACAGACAATGGAAAAAAGAGGGTCTTTTTGGACGGCGCAGGCGGGACACAGGTCCCACAGGCCGTCCTGGATGCGATGCGCAACTATATGGTCGATATGAACGCAAACTCCGGCGGCTGTTTCAAGACGAGCGAAGACACGGACGAGATGCTCCTAGGAATACGAGAGGATGTTGCCGATTTTCTCAACGCCCCCTCATGGAGAGAGATCGTCATCGGCCCGAACATGACCAATCTCACGTATACCTTGATGTGGGCTTTGTCCCGCAAGATGAAGAGGGACGATGAGATCGTCGTGACGAGGCTCGACCACGGGGCGAACATCGATTCCTGGAAATCGCTACAAGATTTCGGCGTGAAGATTAAATATATAGAGATAAACGATGATGACTGCACCCTGAATTATGATATGGCGGCGGATCTTATTACGCCGAAAACTAAGCTTGTTGCCGTCGGCCTTGTCTCGAATCTCGTTGGCACGATCAACGATGTGAAACGCCTCGGGAGGTTGGCGCATGACGCAGGCGCGCTCATGTTTGTGGATGCCGTCCATTGTGCACCCCATTTGCCCATAGATGTTGCGGATCTCGGCTGTGACTTTCTCGTTTACTCCGCGTATAAATGCTTCGGGCCGCACGTCGGTTTTCTGTGGGGGAAAAAGGAGCATCTCTACGAGTTCGATCCCTACAGACCGTGGCCCTCACACAATGAGATTCCTTACAAATACAACCTCGGAACACCGAACATGGAGGGATTTGCCGGGGCCAGGGCGTCGATCAATTACCTGGAGAATGTAGGAAAGCAGTACGGAAGCAAATTCAAAAATGAGTTTCCAGGCTTCAGCGGCAGAAGGCTCAATCTTAAAACCGCAATGGCTGCAATAGCCGAGTATGAGCTCGGTCTCTCAAGGAGGCTGAACGAGGGGTTGAAGCTGATCAAGAACTTGAAAGTATACGGCATTACAGATACCGGCAGACTAGAGAAGAGATGTCCCACATATTCCTTCACACTGAAAGGGAAGACTTCCGCTGATATCAGCAAAAGAGTGGGTGACGAGGGGATCTATGTATGGAACGGAGAGTATGGGCTCGGCGCCCTCGAGCTCCTCGAGTACCTGGATCTCGTTAAGATCGGCGGTCTGCTCAGGGTGAGCATCGAGCACTACAACACGGAGGAAGAGATCGATCGCTTTCTCGAGGTACTCGGGTCAATTGCAGAGTAATCTCCTGTAGCATTAATAAAACAGGAACCGGAGATCGACTTTTAAATCAATCCAATAGAAACAAAGAAGGGATAGGTTCTTATCATCGAACATTTTCTCGAGCTGTTACGGGACTGAGTTTTCAGGCCGAAAGACAAGCTCCTTCTCGAAAGGACCAGCCTGAAAAACTTGGATAGAGCAAAACGTCGGTGAGGGAAGCGTGGTGTATCCTCGAGACAGCAGGTATTCTGGAGGGTAAGATCGGCTCAGGCACCTATATGAAGACGGGCAGCATCGACCAGATCTACATTATCAAGATCAGGGATATATCTACTAAAGGAAGAGAGCCCTTATGAAATCCTCGAAGTGCGTACGTTCATAGAGCCGGAAATAGTGTTGCGTGCGCTGCAAAACGCGATCGAAACAGAGATAAGTGAGATAGGCGAGATACTACAACGAATGATGCTAGAGATTAACGAGAACGGGGACTACAGCACAGATTAAGGTACTCTTTTCCATCTTAAGATAGTGGTAACACGAAACATGGGGGCTACTAAAACATGATGCAATACATCATGAAGCAGGGACACGAGAGTTTGTGGAAAGAAATAGTTGGCGAGCCGGAAGCCTGGAAGCTTGTCCTAACCACGGTATCGAATTTCATGCGGGAATACTCGAATGTATCAGGAACAGGGATACGAAGAAAGCTCGTTCGATCATGCTAAAGCGGTTCAATGAATTACAGAAGAGTACTAGAGGTGATATCCGCGTATAAAGGAAAGCCATAACAAATACACAATAGGGCTCGCTTATAGAAAAGGTTTTATTGTATTTTCCTTACTCAATTTTGATAGAGATTTTTTTCATACTAGGAACAGGAGGATTGTTAAATGAGATTAACGGAGCATATTTATATGGTTGGAGGCGGTGAGTTTGGCTTGAGTCAAAAGTTTGATTCTAATGTATATGTTGTAGATTGCGGTGAAGAGCTTGCAATGATTGATGCCGGGGCGGGTGTGGATGTAGCGCTCATCGAAGAGAATATCAAAAAAGAAGGCCTGTCTCCGGATCGAATAACCAAGATTCTGTTAACTCATAGTCATTCTGATCACGCTGGAGGGGCGGATTGGTTTCATAAACGATTTGCGTCTGCTGTGTATATTTCGAAGGAAGAAGCAATCGGTGTTGAAAGCGGGGAGGAAGGAGAACTTGGCCTTGAGATAGCGAGGAGAAGCGGATTTTACTCTCAAGAGTACCGATTCCCATCGACCGAAGTAGCAGTGAAGCTTAAGCATGAAGATGAATTTATGTGCGGGGTTTATAAATTCAAAGCCATGCTTGTTCCAGGCCATAGTCAGGGTTCTGTATGTTATCACACTGATCTCCCGGAAGGGAAAGTGCTATTCTCCGGGGATACAGTGTTTTCCGGTGGTAAAATATTGCTATTAAATATCGAAGGCTCGAGTCTTTCCGACTATCGACAAAACTGTGGGAAGCTCTCAGACCTGGGTATTGATATATTATTGCCGGGCCATGGTGTAGTTGTACTTTCTGAGGGCCAGATGCACATAGATGAAGCTCTGAAAAAATTGAAACTGCTACAGCCGCCGCCTAACCTGCTCTGAATTATTACGGCGCAAGTCTTTGAAAAAATATCATATGATCATCATGTGAAGCGGTTGGTGTGGAAGGATGTGTTCCATGTCGGCGTTTTTGCATAATATGACCATCACGCAGGTACAGGAAGAAGCTGTAGCTTTTTAAAGAGTGGCGTTCCTGCTTGGTTCTTGGGGATGGTGAGTATAGGAGAGGCCCGTACAGATGAGTATTTTGAAATAATAACATTGTTCGATACAGCGAATTTCTCTTATGCAATCACATCAGCATGCGATCGGGAATGAATAATACTATGATCGTATTTTAGTCATTGATGATAGTTCCGGACGGAAGACGAAGTGAAAAGAGTCCCTGATATTGAACATGTCGTTATTAATAAAACAGTATCGGGTTTCTTCCTTAAAGGACACACCGGGCCTGCCCAGCCGCTAAAAGACTCGACAATTTCCCCGAATTTCATTATAATTGATTTTTAGCTTAAGCTAAAAATCAATAATGGAGAGTTCGACTAATTGATTCTTATCGAAAGATAAGAACTGATTTTGAGGCGGGTGTTTAACTTTAACTTGTCGTACTAGCGGCTATGCATGAAACTTACCACGTTCCCTGTACAATAAAGATAGTTTGGGAACGTATTACTTACACACCTTTGGTTAAATTCGAATCATTCACCAGGAATTATTAGGGTGAAAATACAAAATACATATTTAAAGAGAACGCTGTGGGAGGAGAAATGGATTATAAGGTAAAAGATATAGGGCTCGCAGAGGAGGGGAAGCTGAAGATAGAATGGGCGGAGTCGCGGATGCCCGTGCTTATACAGTTGAGGGAGAAGTACAGAAAAGAGAAGCCCCTGAAAGGGCAGAGGGTCGCAGGCTGCCTCCACGTGACAAAAGAGACGGCGGTTTTAGTGAAGACGCTCGCTCTCGCAGGAGCTGAGGTGTCCTGGTCGGGGTGCAACCCCCTCTCTACCCAGGATGATATCGCGGCCGCCCTCGCGGGCGAAGGCTTTTCTATATACGCATGGCATGGGATGAGCGTCGAAGAGTTCTACTGGGCAATCGACCGCACGATCGACTTCAAGCCGACGCTCACTCTGGATGACGGCGCAGACCTTATCAACACCCTTCACCAGAAGTACCCGGAGCAGGCGAAACAGGTTACTGCAGGTACAGAGGAGACGACGACAGGGGTGCACCGTCTCAGGGCCATGGCAAAGGCCGGTGCGCTTCTCTACCCGGTGATCGCTGTAAACGATGCGGAGACGAAGTGGGATTTTGACAATGTCTACGGAACAGGACAGTCATCCGTGGACGGGATCCTCAGGACGACGAATATTCTGCTCGCAGGCAAGAACTTCGTAGTGGCCGGATACGGGCACTGCGGAAAAGGAACAGCCATGAGGGCCCACGGCATGGGAGCACACGTGATCGTGACGGAGGTGAGCCCCACCCAGGCGCTGAAGGCGATTCTGGACGGCTTCAAGGTAATGACGATGGATGAGGCGAGCAGGATCGGCGATATCTTCATCACCGCAACTGGTATGAAGGATGTTATCGAGAAAAGACACTTCGAGCGGATGAAAGACGGTGCAGTGGTCTGCAATACGGGCCACTATGATTGCGAGGTGAATCTGAACGATCTTAAAAAGCTCTCCGGGAATGTCAGGACGGTGCGGACGAACAATGAGGAGTATACCCTTAAGGGCGGAAAGAGGATTTACGTCCTGGCAAAGGGGAGGCTTGTGAACCTTGCGGGTGCAGAGGGCCATCCTTCAGAGGTCATGGACATGAGCTTTGCAAACCAGTTTTTATCGATGATAAGGGGCGCCAGAGAGGGAAAGAGCCTCGAGGTCAGGGTCCACGATATACCGAAAGAGCAGGACCAGGAGCTCGCGATGTTGAAGCTGGGCACCATCGGTATATCGATAGATGCTCTTACCAAACAGCAGCTGACGTACCGCGATGATTACCTCGCTGGAACATAAACTGAATATCTACTGAAACACTCAAATTCAGGAGGGGTCATTGTTTCTAAAGAGTCTGGAGATACTGGGCTTCAAGTCTTTTGCCACAAAAACACGCTTTCATTTTAAACCGGGCGTCACCGCCCTCGTCGGTCCAAAC
>Ga0307380_10005235_pt1 | contig 17251 bp, 17 predicted proteins | sample UN3MG_FD_202239 | JGI IMG/M metagenome (GOLD analysis project Ga0307380, IMG submission 202239) | Soil microbial communities from Risofladan, Vaasa, Finland - UN-3 | ecosystem: Environmental > Terrestrial > Soil > Coastal area > Acid sulfate soil | place: Finland: Risofladan, Vaasa | collected...
CCCAATCTGAATCCGGCCCTCGTATGACTGGGCCTTCATGAGCTTGCGTGCGTCAACCTTTGCTTTGCCGATGGTGAGGTCCATGTGCTCGGGGAAAAGCCCCGAGTGGACGTTGCCATACTGGAGGTCGCGCATGATCGGCTCGCATCCGCCGATCAGGACCATCACGAGGCTGAGAATCAGGAAGCTAGCCCTTGATTCGGTATGCCTGTGTCCAGGCGACTTTGCCGTCACTGGAAATCACCTTACAGCGGATGTACCCATTAGGCTCGGCCTTGCCGGTCAGCCGATAGACGGCTGAATCCCCAACCGTCTCCTGGAGTATCGAGCCCCATTTCCCTACAAATCGGATCAGGTACTTCTTCCCCGGCTTCGCCTGTACTCTGAATTCCTTGCCGTCGAAGGAATAGTCGGCGAGTTCGACTCCCGTCGAGGCATAGAAGTCGCCTTTCGCGAGGGAATCAAGGATGGCGTTGGGTGACAGCTCATACACGTGGACATAGACCCATCCCCTACCCGGATTGGCCTTGCTATCGCTAATGGTCTTGAGATTGTGGGCATCATCGGTCGCGGTGGCATAGACGGTCTTGCCGTTCGACAGTAGGATGTCCCAGGTCTGCTCGACCGGCAGGTAGGCAAAGTTGCCGGCATTATTGACCGCCGGGTGGCCGTTGAACACCTCCAGCAGATACGGGCCTTTCACGCTGAGAAGCTCCCTATGCCCAAACGACCACCCGAAGTTCGGGTGATTGACCTGAGGGATTCCGTGCGCTTTTCGAACATGCTCAACCAGACCTGCGAGGCTCGACACATGAGTAGCGCGGCTTTCGGCATTACCAATGGTTTGCATAATTCCGAAGGCATTGCCGTGAATGGGCTTCTTCGCATCCTTGACGCCAAGCTCCTCGCCCGCGATGAGGATAAAATTGTCATCGGGCGCATCCAGCGGGACGGGATCGGTCATCTTGCCGTGATCGGTTATGGCCAGGAATTGATAGCCATGGTCCTGATACCACTTGATGACATCCTGTGGCGGGCTGTCTCCGTCGCTGTTCGTGGTATGGGTGTGGATGTTGCCCTTCGCCCAAAGCCAATCGGCGGCGAGAGCATTCCCGGCGAGAGCCAGCAAGAACAGCACGAGCAATAAACAATGCAATCCTATCATATCCTCACTTTCCCAGGCGAAATGCCTGAGTCCAGGCGACTCTTCCATCACTTGCGATTACCTTGCAGCGAACATAGGATTCGTCGCCGCTGATCTTGTAGGTCGCCGAATCTCCTACTGTCTCCTGGAGAATCTCACCCCATTTGCCGATGAAGCGGATCAGATAGGTTTTGCCCTCCTGAGGCTTGACCTTAACACGAAACACTTTCCTATCGCAAGCCAGATCAGCGATCTCGACGCCGATGGAGGCATAGAAATCGCCGCTTGCCAGGGCCTTCAGTATCGCGGACGGAGTCAGTTCGGGCACTCGGGCTACGACCCATCCTCGTCCGGGGAGGAAGTCCTTCTCCGTGCCCTGGAGCATGTGCATGTCATCGCTCGCCGAGGCATAAACCATCCGGCCATCGGAGAGGAGAACATCCCACACCTGCTCGTTGGAGAGTCTGGAGGCGCTCCCGAAATTGTTATTGTCATCGCTCGCCATATTGGCGATCTCGAGGATGAACGGATGCCGGATCTGAAGAAGCTCTCGGTGATCGAGGGAGTACATCCAATTCGGGTGGTTGACCTGCGGGATGCCGCCGGAATCAACGATCAGATCCACGAGGTCGCGGATGCTCCGGCCGGGAGTCACGGACTTGGTCGGTGGCTCGACCGTCTCCTTTATCCCGAAGGCATTCGCATGAATGGGCAGTCGGCTGCCGACCACTCCGATCTCCTCCCCGGGAATGAGGATAAAATCATCGCCGGGCTTGTCGAAAGGCGCCGGGTCGGTTAGCTTATCATGATCCGAAAGGACCAGGAACTGATATCCGTGGCTCTTGTACCACTCGGCGACCGCCTCCGCGGGATCGCGGCCGTCGCTGAACGTCGTATGGGTGTGGAGGTTGCCCTTTGCCCACATCCAATCGGCCGATACGTGGCCAGCTAGGGCCAGCAATATCAGGCCGAGGAGGAACTTCCTTCTCAACTGCTATTCCTTTCTATTTGCGAAATGACTGAGTCCAGGCGGCTGTGCCACCATCGGCGATGACCTTGCAGCGGACGTACGACTCCTTGCCGGTGATCTTGTAGGTCGCCGAAATCCCCTCGGTTTCCTGGAGGATCTGGCCCCATTTGCCGATGAAGCGGATCAAACACTTCTGACCGGGCTTCGCCTGCACCCTGAATTCCTTGCCGTCGAAGGAATAGTCCACGAGTTCGACTCCCGTCGAGGCATAGAAGTCGCCCTTGGACAGGGCTGCCAGAATCGCCGGCTGAGTCAGTTCCGGCACTCGGGCCACGACCCAACCCCTGCCGGGCCCGTCTTCCTTGTCAGTTCCGAGGATGTGCACGTCATCCGTCGCGGCGGCATGGACCTCCCGGCCCTCAGAGAGAAGGACGTCCCAGGTCTGCTCGGTTGAGAGAAATGAGGCGCTGCCGGCGTTATTGCAGCCGCTGCTCATGTTTGCGATCTCCAGGAGATAAGGTTCCTTGATGCCGAGCAGTTCCCTATGGCCGAATGACCAGCACCAATTCGGGTGGCAGACGATCGGAATACCACCGGCATTTCGGATGTAGCTCACCAATCTTTGCAGAGTCCTGGCTTGCGTGCCGCCGCTCTCCGGCTGAGCGAGGGTCTTGCTTATGTTGACCGCCACCCCATGAATCGGCTTGTCGCCCTGGTCTCTGACCGAGATCTCCTGGCCCCCAATGCACACAAAACCATCCTCCGGAGCATCGAGCGGCACTGGGTTGGTCCGCCTCTCGTGATCCGTAATCACGAGGAACTGGTAACCGTGGGACTTATACCAGTCGGCGACGACCTGCGGGGAGCTATTCCCATCGCTGTTCGTCGTGTGGGTATGCAGGTTGCCCCTCGCCCAGATGGAAGCCCCAGCCTGGACGCTTGCTGCGGCAAGAATCAGAGCAGACAGACAGATTAGCTTCATTATCCTATACCTTCCACCTGCTTCCCTGCGCATCCTTCCTGCGTGTATAATAGGGCATGCTCGATATGGACTTCGACGCCCACAATGAGGAGGTCAAGGAGGTCTGGAATGCCTATCATGCCGGGAAGCCGATCCGCGTTCCGGTGATCCTGGGCCTGAACCCTCGCTATTACCTCCTCAGCCCGTGGTTGAATCCGAAGGGCATCCGGTTTGAGGACTACTATAGCGACCCCGACCTGATGGTCGAGACGCAGCTCGAATTCCAGCATTACGTCCGCCATAACCTGCTATTCGACGCGGAAATGGGCATGCCGAAGGAATCTTGGCCGGGGGTCTACGTGGACTTTCAGAATACCTACGAGGCATCGTGGTTCGGCTGCCCGGTGATATTCCGTGAGAACCAGGTGCCGGATACCGAGCCGATCCTGACTGACGACAATAAGCGGATGCTTTTCGATCGAGGGATCCCCGATCCGTTCACCGATGGCTCGATGGCGAAGAACCTCGAGTATTACGAACGTATGCTGGAGAAGATTAAGGGCTACACGTTCATGGGGCTGCCGGTTTCGTGGGTGTTGCCGACCGGCCTCGGCACCGACGGCCCATTCACGGCGGCGGCGAACCTCCGAGGCGCGACCGATATCTGCCTGGATATCTACGAGGACCCTGAGTTCGTGAGGGAATTGCTGAATTACATCACTGAGGCGACCATCGTTCGGATCAAGGCCTGGCGTGAGAAGCTCGGTCATGAGCCGAAGCCGGCATGCTGGGGGATTGCCGACGACAGCATCCAGCTTCTCTCGTGCGATGCCTACCGCGAGATCGTGCTCCCGTGCCACAGGCGGCTGTTCGACGAGCTTGCAGGGCCTGGGCCGCACAGCATTCACTTGTGCGGCGATGCCACCCGTCACTTCAAGATGATTCGCGATGAGTTGAACGTGATGGCATTCGATACCGGCTTCCCGATTGACTTCGGCGCACTGAGGAAGGAGTTGGGGCCGGATATGCAGATCAACGGCGGGCCATCCGTGCAATTCCTCCTCCAGCACACGCCAGAGGAGATCAGGGAGGAAGTGAGGCGCATCCTCTCGACCGGCGTCATGGAGGGCGGGAAGTTCGTGCTTCGGGAGGGGAATAACGTCGCCCCAGGCATCCCCGAGGCAAACCTCAATGCAATGTACTTTGCGGCGAGGGAACTTGGGGCTTACCCGTCGTAGATGGTGACGCCCTTCGCATCGAAGGCGAATCGGTACTTCGTGACCTCACCCAGGGGATCCCACTCGATCATGCGGTCGTTGGTGATCACTGGGCAGTTCAGGCGAATCGCATGACGGACGAGCGCTTCGTCGGCCGCCGAGCCCGAATCGGCGGCAATCACGCAAGACTTGTTGATCAACTCCTCGAGCTTCGTGCCCTGGTCAATCTGGTAGATGAGGGCCGCGTCCACGTAGATGTAGATCGGGAAGTAGCCGGCCCGGCGCAGCTCATTTCTCATATCCAGGATATTGCGGAGGCGGGGCTTATCCCGGCTATCCCAGGCAACGTTACTCCCGTCAACCAGCACGGGCTTTTCCGCATGGCTTATGGCCTCGACGCAGGACGCATCGAGAGCCGAGAGATTCCTGAGAATGTTCTGGCGGCCGGTCTTGAGTTTGCCGAGCGCCCGCCTGATGAACTTCACCGTCTGCAAATCGTTCGAATCCACAGCCTCGGCGATCTTCCTGATCGAGATGGTTATCTCCTGGTTGCCATCGCTTAGAGGGAATCCCTTGTCCGGGTGAAGCTCGGCAGGCAGGCGATAGCGTCTCCGAGTACCAAGGTCACGAACCGTCTGCCGATCGTCCTGGAGCAGCGCGATCCGCAGATTGGTGGACCCATACTCCTGCGCGAGATCGTCCATAGTCTCCTTGATGCGCTTGACGGAGCTGAGGCCGACTCGAGCCCAAAGAGCGGGATTGCTGTCCACCCAGATGATGCCGAGCATTTCGAGGAGCATGCGGTCCTCGCGAGCTTCACTGATGAGCTTTTCCTTCGCAAGGGATAAATCGCGGCCGGATTCCTTTAGGAAGGACGCGAGGATGCCGGGCTGGATGCCGGCCACCAACTCGGGCAGGCAAACAAGCAAAGACTCGATGAGATCCTCTTTCATGAACGGCACGCCTCTGTCTTCTGGTTACTCACCTGTTCGACGGAGGTTTTGCCTAGTCCTGCTGCCTCATGTGGTCGTCATCCAGGGGGTTGCTCTGTCCCAATCCCGCAGAGTCATGTCCAGCGATTTTGCAGTCTCGGAATCTTCTTCCGCGCAGTTATGCAGCTCATAGGGGTCTGAATCGAGGTCATAGAAATGAGACGGTCGGTCGGACAGCGCATGGCTATCGCCCGCGAACGGCAGGAAGTACAAGTGGTTCAACGTTCGAATTCCCGCCCCGTGCCCGGTTTCGACGAATGCGTGTGGTCGAGCCGTCGTCTCGGACTCTCCGCGCACGATGCCGGCCAGACTGCATCCATGAGTGTGAGATTGGGAAAGCGCGCCCGTAAGGTCGAGCAAGGTCGGCATCAGATCAACCAATGAAGCAATCTGCTCGCGGACAACTCTCCCGGGCGTCATGACTGCCGGCCAGCGAATCAGCATCGGGATACGAATGGACTCTTCATTCGGGCCGCCTTTCTGCACCAGGCCGAGACTGCCGAGATTGTCGCCGTGGTCAGATGTGAGTACCATGATCGTATCCTCCGCAAGCCCGGTGTCATCTAAGGCTCGCAAGACGGTTCCGAGGGCATCGTCCGCCCATGTTGTCAGTCCATAGTACTCGGCGATGAGCGCGCGCAAGTCGTAACCCCGCGGGAGATCCTCAGTGTACGGTAGACGCATCTCGTAGTAGCGAAAATCATAGCGATAGACCCGGAACCAGTGATTCTGATCCTTCAACGGCGTCGTCAGATCCACATTCGGGCGAATGGGTACTTCCTCGGGAGAGTACATCTTTAGGTACTTCTCAGGCGCGTCGGCCAGGGGACAGTGCGGCGGAGAGATGTTGTAGTAGAGGAAGAACGGCTCATCCTTTCGGGCCTGAGCACGCAGGTAGTCGGCGACACGAGCAGACTCAAAATCAACGCTGTATCCCTCGGGGACGAACTCGGGCCCTCCATTCTCCGTGAAACACTGACCGGTGTGGCAGTGGTGTACCCTGGGGATCAGATGGTAGTCAAAGCCGATGTCCTGCGGCCAGGAGTGAATGTGCCATTTGCCGATCGCGGCCGTATGATAACCCGCTTCCTTGAGGCATTCCGGCAGCGTTCGCTCTCGAAGATGAGGGCGTCCGTGATCCGGATACTCCGGCATGCTGCCCCGGCCCGGTCGAGAAGGGAAGGCCACGTTTCCGATGCCGCCGGTGCACCTGCGATTGTACTGCCCGGAAAGCAAGACAGAACGAGCCGCCATGCAGACGGGGAAGTTGGTGATGGCGGTCTCAAAGCGTATACCTTCGGCAGCCAGCCAATCAATGCTCGGAGTCCGGATAACCGGATTCCCATAACATCCGACTTCGAATGCGCGCAACTGGTCGAGCGCGCACACGATTATGTTGGGACGCCGCTTGATCGGTTCCTCCAACGCGCTATGCCTGCCCCATCTTGTGGGCGATCGCTTCCAGCCGATTGACTCGCTCCGGAATCGGCGGGTGGGTGCTGAAGATGCTCATGAGTCCGCCGCCATTAAGCGGGTTCACGATGAACATGTGCGCCGTTGCCGGGCTCGCGGTCGAGGGCACATATTGAGATGCGGTCTCCAGCTTCACAAGGGCGTGCGCGAGGCCAAGCGGCTTGCCGCTGATCTGTGCGCCGGTTGCGTCCGCCTGGTATTCTCGAGACCGGGAGATCGCCATCTGGACCATCAGTGCGGCAATCGGAGCAACGATCATCGCGATCAGCAGTCCGAATACTCCACCGCCATTCCGATTATCCCGGCTGCCGCCGTAACCGCCGAATATGGCTGCGAATTGGACCATCCTCGACAGCATCATGATCGCTCCGGCAAGAGTTGCGGCAACTGTGCCGATCAGGATATCCCTGTTCTTGACGTGCGCTAACTCGTGGGCAATCACTCCCTCGACCTCATCCCGATCGAGGATGCCGAGGAGTCCCTCGGTCACCGCGACCGCAGCATGGCTGGGATTCCGTCCGGTGGCGAATGCGTTCGGCATATTGCCGGGCACTACATAGAGCTTCGGCATGGGTAGGCCGGCCTGAGTCGTGAGCCGATGGATGATCGAGTATAGCTCGGGAGCTTCGGGCTCGGTGACGGGCTTGGCTCGATACATGGCCAGCACGATCTTGTCGCTGAACCAGTAGCTCACGGCGTTCATCACCAGGGCGAACGCGAAGGCGATCACCATGCCGCCGCCCCGACCGAGCCATCCGCCAACCAGCACCAGGAGCACGGTCATTATCGTAAGCAGAAAACCTGTCTTGAGAGCGTTCATTTTCGATATTCCTCGACGGTTATTATAGCCGACAAAAGGCCTTCGAGTCAACATCCGGCCTCACTATCTGGATACGTCCGCGGGCAGGTGAGGGTTCCCTTGTTTCCGGGTCTCGGAACTCTCAGCGCGGAGAGAGCGTAGTAGAGAAGGGCGGTCAGACCTTGGACTTTAGACTCCAGACTTTGGACCTTAGAGGATTGCTTTCTTGACACCGCCAGGTGCTGCCGTTATACTCAACAGGAAAAATCGGCGAAATCGTTTACAGTCCGCCGACTCGCGGGCTTTTTTCGCGTCTTCCGCCTTCGCCGAAGCTATGGAGGACAAGTCGGCGGACAAGGGAACAATATTGCATTCATACTCATCAATAATCCTGGAGGTGACCGCATGGCGATTGCCGTGAAGACGGAGGGTCTTACCAAGAACTACCGGCTTCTCATGCATAAGGATCCGGTGAATGCCCTTACCGACCTCAATATCGAGGTTCAGGAAGGCGAGATATTCGGCTTTCTCGGGCCGAACGGCGCAGGTAAGACAACCACCATCAAGATGCTCCTGGGGCTCACCTACCCCACATCGGGGCAGGCATGGATCCTGGGCAAACCTGCCGGCGACATAGAGGTCAAGCGTGAGATAAGCTACCTGCCCGAGAGCCCCTACTTCTACGAGTACATGTCCGGCACGGAGCTTCTGCGCTTCTATGCCAATCTTTTCCGCATAAGCGGCAGCGCGCAGAAAGAAAAGATCGAGCACCTGCTGAAGCTGGTCGGCCTGTACAATGACCGCTATAAGCCGCTGAGCCAGTATTCCAAGGGAATGCTGCAGAGAATAGGCATCGCTCAGGCGCTGGTCAATGATCCTAAGCTTCTTTTCTTCGACGAGCCGACCTCCGGCCTCGACCCGATCGCTCACTCCGAGATTCGCGACCTGATCCTCAAGCTTCGCGAGGAAGGCCGCACGGTCTTCCTGAGCTCGCATCAGCTCTCGGACGTGGAGATGGTATGCGACCGGGTGGCGATCCTGAACAGGGGCAAGCTCTTGAAGCTGGGCCACCTGGATGAGATGCTGTTCGGCGGCTCGGTGGAGATCACGGCGAGCGGGCTCGATGCCTCCGCCGTCGAGAAGATCAAGACTCTGGCGAAGTCGGTCGCCGCCGGGGATGGGTTGGTCACCATGTCCCAGGATGAGGGCGAGGGAGTCGGCAAGGTGATTGACGCCGTTCGAGCGGCGAACGGGCAGATCCTCTCGGTCATTCCGCAGAAGCGGACTCTGGAGGGGCTGTTCATGGAAATCATCAGGGAGGTGAACAAATGACGATCCTCACAATCGCTAAGACAACCCTCGGGGAAGCTCTGAGGAAGAAGATCCTGAACATATTCCTGCTGGTCGCCGTGGCGATGATCGCCTTCTCGGTATCGTTCGCATTCTTCAGCTACCGCGAAGAGATCACCATCATCAAGAGCATGGGGCTGGGAGTCATTGCGATCGCCGGGATGTTCATTGCCATCGTGCTGGGGATCAATCTCGTGCCGGCGGAGATCGAGCGCAAGACCATCTACACGATCCTCTCCAAACCCGTGCGAAGGCATGAGTTCCTCCTCGGCAAGTTCCTTGGATCGCTGCTCACCATATTTGTAAACATCAGTCTGATGAGCATAATCTTCATCGCCCTGGTGGCATGGAAAAACCAGTGGCATCCCGAGTTTGCCCTCCTGAAGGGCCTGCTGATGATCTTCTTCCAGCTCTACTTGCTTAGCTCAGTCGCGCTGCTGTTCTCGGTGTTCACTACCCCGGTTGTAAACTTCTTCCTGACGAGCGCGGTGTATATCGTCGGCAGCCTGTCCGACATCACACTGGCAATGAGCAGGGGCGAGGAAAAGAACTTCATAGTCAAGGGTTTCTATTGGGCCCTTCATAATCTGGTCCCGCAGTTCGCCAACTTCTTCACCCAGAACCCGCTGATTCATCCGGAAGTCGTGATCAGGAACGAGGGCATCTATTACGCGCAGAACATCATCTATGCGATCGTGTATGCCGCCGTGCTCCTGATAATCGCGATTCTGCTGTTCGAACGGCGGGACATGTGAGGCAAAAGTGAAATCCAGCACGCGAATAATACTGGTCATAGTCGTACTTGCGCTCATTCCGGCGGTCGTCAAGCTTCAGGCATTGATAGATCCTCAGCGCGCTCAATTCCAGCCCGGCAAGGGCGTCGGCTCGATGATCACTCAGGTCGGCAAGAGCCCGGTCATACTGCCAAGCCAGTTCGTCGCGGGGACGGTCATTGGTCTCCGAGAGGTCGTCGCCGGACTCCTATGGGTTCGAGCCAACGATTTCTTCCACAGCGGGAACTATGAGGCGATAGTGCCGCTGACCAGGATTGTCACATGGCTCGATCCGCATCAGATTGACGTCTACCGAGTGGGGGCATGGCACCTGGCCTATAACTTTACGGACACTGCCCAGCATGCCGACCGCAGATACCTGATACCTGCGATAACCTTCGAAAAGGAAGGCGTAGATAACAATCCCCATGTATCCGACTTGGAGTTCGACCTCGGATTCGTTCTCTATTCCATGAAGGCATACCAGTTCGACAAGGCGCTTTATTGGACCAAGAGAGGCGCGTCTGAGAAGGATGCCATGCTTCCGATGCACAGGCAGATTGCCCACGCTTATGAGAAATGCGGAAGGATCGAGGATGCGCTGAAGCAGTGGCAGCACTGCATACAGGAAGGTCAGGATCTGCTCAAGAAGGATCCGAAGGATTTCCGGGCGAGGGACCACTATCAGGTGTCCAAGAGGAACTATGACCTGATGCTGGTTAGGAAGTCGCTGCGGGAAGACTTGAACAAGCATCCGATTGACGTTGGCTTCGAGGGGGGCTTCAAGCGGCTTGGGCCTAGGCGGTTCAAGATCAGTGGGAAGATCAACTTGCCGGATGCAACGAGAATAGACGTCCAGTTGGCAGACGATGACTACGAGGAACACGACCTGAGCAAGTTCAGTTGGGACGTTGACCCGAACGAGACTGCGCTATACGACCTTGGGATACATGGGATCTACACGGAAAACGGTCAGTTTTCGAGGGTGTGGGACGTGACCAAGGATACCAAGCAGTACCCGTTCAAGAAAGACAAGTATACGCTCATATTGACATTCAACCCCCGAATGGCCCCTGATTTCGTCCAGGACAATGTCGGCTGGAGCGGCGAAGGAATCACCGACAAGAAGTACCTGGATACGAAGACAAACCCCGGTGTCCGAATGGTGCGAAAAGTGATCCATCTGGAACGGAAAGACATCATCTGATTTCAAATTGCAGATTTCAAATCGCAAATTGGATTGGGACTTGAATCACCTCGTAGAGTTGGCATTATCGCGTCGCATCTGGTATAATGTCCCGTCAGTTTGATCGTGCTAGATGGGGAACTAGCGGTGCCCTGTAACCCGCAATCCGCTATAGCGGGGTCGAATTCCTGCTGGAGGTTTGACTTCTTGAGGCTCGGCCATCGTAAGCGGCGTTGATAGTCGGGCCCTGCGCAACGGCCGTCCTGCGAACCCCGTCAGGTCCGGAAGGAAGCAGCGGTAAACAGGTTCGCCCGTGTGCCGTACGGTTTCCTGGCTGGAGTTGGCTGCGAGAGGTAACACTCGGGAGGCCCTATCGAAGGCAGGTGCACGATCATCAAAATGCAGATTTCAAGCATTGGAATCTGCATTTTTGTGTGGATTACATGCCTTACGTTTCGCTATATCGGAAATATCGCTCGCAGACGTTCGAAGACGTCATGGGTCAGGATCATGTGACCCGTACCCTGCAGAACGCCATCCGCCAGGGGAAGGTTTCGCACGCATACCTGTTCTGCGGAACACGAGGCACGGGGAAAACCACCACCGCCCGACTTCTTGCCAAAGCCCTCAATTGTGACAAAGGGCCGACACCCCAGCCATGCAACGAATGTCCCGCCTGCACCAGCATCACCGAGGGCAAGGCGATGGACATCATCGAGCTTGATGCGGCTTCGCATCGAGGGATCGGCGACGTGAAGGACATCAATGAGAACGTCAAGTTCCCGCCGATGGAGCTCAGATACAAGGTCTTCATCATTGATGAGGCCCACCAGCTTTCGAGCGACGCGAAGGACGCCTTCCTTAAGACCCTGGAAGAACCCCCGCAGCACACCGTTTTCATACTTGCAACGACCGAGCCGCAGAGCATTCCGATAACCATCCGGTCCCGATGCCAGCAGTTCGATTTCCGCCGTGGGTCACTTCGGGATATCAGGGATCGGCTGAAATACGTCGCGGACGGGGAGGGAGTCGGCGTGGAGGAAGCCGCCTTCGACCTGATGGCCGAGAATGCGGAAGGCTCGTGGCGGGACGCGCTCAGCCTGCTGGAGCAGGTGCTGGCTTACACCGACGGGCAGATCACCATTGATGATGTCAACACAGTCCTTGGCACGGTCAACAGGGAGTTCCTGTTCAGGCTGGTGGACACTCTCTCGGAGCATGACGAGCGAGGGGCGTTTATGGCGGCGGCGGAGGCGATCGAGTCGGGGAAGGACATCCAGCAGCTTTTGAAGTCCATCGCCGCTCATTTCCGGAACCTCTTGTTCGCGCAGGTCTCGAAGGACTTGAGCGATCTGACGACCAGTGATGAGCTTGCAGGCAGGCTTCGGTTGCAGGCGGAGAAGTTCGGCAGAAGGCCGCTTATGCTGGCGGTAGAGGTCCTGACCGAGGCCGAGAAAGACATCCGGTTCAGCGATCAGCATCGGCTGATTCTGGAGCTGGCACTCCTGAAGACGATCGAGGCGCTGAATCCTTCTCAGCCTCAGGTAGTCGCCCAAGTGCAGGAGACCAGACAGCCGGCCCCCGAGCAGCCAAAGCCTGCCCCGAAGCCCGAGCCGGAGAAGCAGCCCCCTCCCCCGAAGGCTCAGGCGGAGACAAGTGGGCAGAGTTTGCCGGAATTTGATAGAATAAAAGGGAAGTGGGGGCAAGTCCTCCAGCACGTCAAGAGTCGCAGTATGCCTGCGCATGGGTTGCTGAAGGATGCCACACCAATTGCGGTGCGGAACGGCGCACTTGTTCTGCAGTTCGAAGGCGAAGGCCAGAAGGGTCTCATAGAGAACGAGACGGATAGGGGCAGAGGGCCGTCCAAGCGACAGACCCTGCTTTGGGCGATAGAGCAAGTCTTCGGTGTGCAGAATGTGAAGATCATCTGCGAGGTCCAGCCGCGGGAAGCGGCTCGTCCGAAGGCGGCAGGCGGGATGTTCGAGGAAGGGAACGATTTGCCGGATCCGTTCCAGGAAACGAACGACGACTTGAAGAACGTGCTGGAGACGTTTCCGGATGCGAAGATAGTGGACGAGTGAGTAATGCGTAAGGAGTAATCCGTAAGGGGGGTAATCCGTAAGGCTGTTCTGGTTACGCATTACTTGTTAGCTTTCCGAAGGAGAGAAACATGGGCAATCCATTTGGTAATATGGGGAATCTTGGCGGGATGATGAAGCAGGCCAAGAAGATGATGGAAGAGACCAAGCGGATCCAGGACGAGCTTGGGGCCGAGCGGGTCGAGGCGACTTCCGGCGGAGGAGTCGTGAAGGCGGTCGTTACCGGCATGGGCGAGTTCCTGGAGATCAAGATTGACCCGCAGGCCGTAGACCCGGAAGATGTCGAGATGCTCGAGGATCTGGTGACGACGGCTGTTCGCGAGGCTCTAACGAAATCAGAGGAATTGAAAACCGAGCGTCTGCAAGCCATAACCGGTGGTCTTAACCTTCCAGGCATGTTCTAGGCACTAAGCACCAAGCACTATGTATTATCCTAAGTCATTAGCGAAGTTGGTTGGGGCGTTGGAGAGGCTGCCGGGAATCGGGCCCAAGTCGGCGCAGAGGATGGCGTTCCATATCCTGCGCTCGTCGGACGAGGAAGCCCAGGCGCTCGCCGAGGCCATCACTGAGGTGAAGGAGAAGATCACTCAGTGCAAGGTCTGCTTTAACTTTGCCGACCAGGAAGTCTGCGATCTGTGCGCGAGCGATAAGCGAGACAAGACGACCGTATGCGTGGTTGCCGAGCCTCGCGACGTGATAGCGATGGAGAAGACGAACGAGTATAAGGGAGTCTATCACGTGCTTCAGGGATTGATCTCGCCGATGGACGGGATCGGCCCGGATATGCTGAGGATACGAGAGCTTCAGCAGAGGATAATCAACGATTCGATCAAAGAAGTGATTTTGGCAACAAACCCGACCATCGAGGGGGATACGACTGCGATGTATCTGGCGGGCATCCTGAAGCCGCTTGGGGCGAAGGTGACTCGCATTGCCCATGGAATGCCGGTCGGCGGCGACATGGATTATGCGGACCAGGCGACGCTTATTCGGGCCCTCGAGGGGCGGAGAGAGATGTGAGACAAGCGGAGTAATGGAGTATTGGAGTATGGGAGTGTTGGGGACCGGAAACCCAGTACTCCATCACTCCACCATTCCAGCACTCCAATCGAATGAGGAGGCAGTTAATGGTAGGATTAACCGAGATTCGGTGGCATGGCCGAGGCGGACAAGGCGCCAAGACGGCCGCGCTGCTGTTTGGTGAGGCTGTGCTCGGCCAGGGAAAGCACATGCAGGCTTTCCCCGAGTATGGCCCTGAAAGGATGGGAGCACCCGTCCAGTCGTTCAATCGCATCAGCGACAAGCCGATCACCCTGCATTGTCATGTGACAAATCCGCAGGTTGTAGTCGTGCTCGACCCGACGCTCATCGGCACTGTGGATGTCACTCACGGCTTGCCTGATGACGGCACGATAATCGTGAATACCCACGAGCCGGCCAAGAAGTTTCGGGAAATGCTCAAGCTGAATGGTCAGAAGCTGTATACGGTAGACGCATCGAAAATCTCCAGGGAGACCATCGGAAGGGATATACCGAATACCCCTATGATGGGAGCGCTGGTCAAGGCGACGAGCCTACTGGATTTCAAAGAGATGCTCGCCGACACGGAGAAGAAGCTGCAGAAGAAGTTCCGGTCGAAGCCCGAGGTCATTGCTGGGAACTTGAAAGCGATCAAGCGAGCATACGACGAGGTAACGGAGGGATAAGTTGGCTATTGTAAAAGAAAGAATCGCCCTGACAGGTAACGAAGCAGCGTCACTGGCAATGAAGCAGATCAATCCGGACGTGTGCGCTGCTTATCCGATCACACCGGCTACGGAAGTCATGCAGATATTCGCAAGCTATGTGGCCGACGGCCTGGTGGACACCGAGCTTGTGACGGTCGAGAGCGAGCACAGCGCCATGAGCGCTACTATCGGCGCAGCGGCGGCAGGCGCCCGCTCAATGACCTGTACTTCCTCGCAGGGGCTCGCGCTCATGTGGGAGATGCTCTACATCGCTGCCGGGCTGAGGCTTCCAATCGTGATGCCGATGGTCAACCGGGCATTGAGCGCGCCGATCAACATCCACTGCGACCACAGCGACTCGATGGGTGCGCGGGACGCCGGTTGGATCCAGATATTCTCCGAGAACGCGCAGGAAGTCTATGATAACGTCATCCAGGCGATCCGAATCGCCGAACATCCCGATGTTCTCCTGCCCGCGATGGTCACGTTCGACGGGTTCATCATCAGCCATGCAATGGAGCCGGTTGATACGCAGGAGGACGCCGACGTACAGAAGTTCATCGGCCCGTACAAGGCGAAGTACTCGCTGCTGGACGTGGATAACCCGATCACGGTGGGCGCGATTGACCTTACGGATTATTACTTCGAGCACCGAAGATCGCTCGCCGAGCCGTCGCTGACCTGCGTCCATAGTATCGCCGAAGAGGTTGCGGCCGATTTCGCCAAAGAGTTCGGCAGGACCTACAAGATCTTCGAGGAGTACAAGATGGACGACGCGGAGATCGCCATAGTCGTCCTCGGCTCGACCGCCGGTACTGCGAAGGTTGTGATTGATGACCTGCGGAGCAAGGGCATGAAGGCAGGCATGGTGAAGATCCGCATGTTCAGGCCGTTCCCATACAAGCAGATTGCGGATGCGTTGAGCGGCGTGAAGGCGGTCGCGGTCCTGGATCGGTCGGATGGCCTGGCAGGCATGGGCGGGCCGGTATTCGGCGAAATTCGCTCGGCGCTGTATGATAATGAGAAGCGCCCGGCCACCGTGAACTATGTTTATGGACTTGGCGGGCGAGACATCACGCTGAAGCACATCGAGTCGGTCTACAATGACCTGCAGAAGATCGTCAAAGAGGGCCAGCCGGAGAACCTGGTCAGCTATCTGGGTGTGAGGGAATAGGAGACTACAAATGGCTAATCTGAAAGAACTATCCAAGAAGGGTGAGACACTGGCGCCCGGGCACAGAGCTTGCGCCGGATGTACTTTCCCCATCATCATACGTCAGGTGCTTGCTGCTGCGGACACTCCCGTCGTCTGCGCGGCTGCAACCGGCTGCATGGAAGTGACGACGACGATCTTCCCGTACACCGCATGGAAGACGCCGTTCATCCACAGCGCGTTCGAGAATGCGGCTGCAACCATTAGCGGCGTGGAGGCGGCGTATAAGTCACTAAAGAAGCAGGGCAAGTATGACAAGGAAGTGAAGTTCATCGCCTTTGGCGGTGACGGCGGCACGTACGACATCGGACTGCAGTCGCTCTCCGGCGCAATGGAGCGCGGACACAATATCCTGTACATCTGCTATAACAACGAAGCGTACATGAACACGGGCATTCAGCGGTCGAGCGCGACTCCCATGGGCGCTGATACGACGACTTCGCCTGCGGGTAAGGTCATACAGGGCAAGGTCCAGCACCGCAAGGATCTGACCGAGATCATGGTCGCACATCATATTCCATACGCAGCACAGGCGTCGCCGAGCCATTGGAATGACCTGGTGACGAAGACTCAGAAGGCGCTGGCGGTTGACGGCCCGGCGTTCATAAATACTCTGATGCCGTGCCGATTGGGATGGGCATTCCAGCCGCAGTACGGCATCCAGATCGCCCGCGATGCGGTGAATTCCTGCTACTGGCCGCTGTACGAGGTCGAGGACGGCAAGTACAGAATCACATATAAGCCGCGTGAGAAGATGCCGCTCGTGGAATTCCTAAAGAAGGAAACGAAGTTCCGTCACCTGTTCCGGCCGGGCAACGAACACATAATCGAAGACCTCCAGGCGGAGATTGACACTCGCTGGGAGGAACTTCTCAAGAGAGCGGAGTGTGAAGGGTAGACAAGAGACAGCAGACAGGAGACTCGGAGTCTGTGGGCTGTAGTCTTCTGTCTGTAGCCTTGATTGGAAGGTAGCATGACAAGAACGACTGACGTCCAGTTCATTGTTGATAAGCGGGGCAGGAAAAAGTCTGTGGTCATGGGCTACAGGACATACCAGCGCCTCATGGAGGACATCGCTGACTTGCAGTCCATAGAGGATCGCAAACACGAAAAGCCGGAAAGTCTGGAATCGGTGATCACGGAACTCAAGGATGCCGAAGTTCATTGAGTCTAGATTCTTATTAGGAAGCCAGGGATCCAGGAGGGGCTTCCCTTTCATGGCTTCCTGGTTTCCTCATAGAAAGTGAAGAAGGTGGTTCGAATGGCAAACGCACAGAAATCAACATGGGAGACGAAGGTCGGGCTGGCGGAGATGCTGAAGGGCGGCGTCATAATGGACGTCACCAA
>Ga0307380_10005239_pt1 | contig 17242 bp, 17 predicted proteins | sample UN3MG_FD_202239 | JGI IMG/M metagenome (GOLD analysis project Ga0307380, IMG submission 202239) | Soil microbial communities from Risofladan, Vaasa, Finland - UN-3 | ecosystem: Environmental > Terrestrial > Soil > Coastal area > Acid sulfate soil | place: Finland: Risofladan, Vaasa | collected...
TTTCGCTGTCGTCACAAACGTTATGTTCATACCCTGTTGAAAATCAATCTTAGCAAGGTTGATTTCCGGGAAAACACTTTGTTCGGCCAGTCCAATCGAGTAATTTCCTCTGCCGTCAAAACTTTTTGGGTCAAGGCCGCGAAAATCCCTGACCCTCGGAATGGCAAGGCTGATGAGCCTGTCCATAAACTCATACATCCGCTCGCCACGCACAGTAACCTTCAAACCGGTTTCGTAGCCTTCGCGAACCTTAAAATTCGAAACGCTTTTTTTGGCTTTGCACACAACCGGGACCTGACCGGTAATCATCATCAGGTCCTGCTTGGCAAGTTCCAGAAACTTTTTGTCCTGAACTGCCTTGCCAACACCCATCGAGATTATTACCTTTTCCATTCGCGGAACAGCCATGAGGTTTTTGTAACCAAACTCCTTAGTCAGTTCCGGAACTATTTTTGACTTATATAAATCTCTTAAACGTGCCATCGAAAACCTGTTCTCAACGTTAAAATATACCTCAAATTACCATGCCGGCTGGCTCAACTATTTTTTGCCTGCCTTTCTTACAACACCGATTTCACCGCCATCAACGGCGATTCGCTTTTTAGTGCCATCCTTGTCTATCTGACAGCGTATTCTGCTGCCTTTAGAGCTCTTCGGGCTGACGGGCAGCACATTGCTTATGTGTATTGGCTGCTCTACGCTTATCCGTCCTCCCTGCGGGCTTCTGCGTGAGGGTCGAACATGCTTTTTCGCTATGTTATGTCCTTGAACCACCACTTTGTCTTTCTCCGGCATCACGCGCAGCACCCTGCCGGTAGCACCCTTGTGGTCACCTGCTATAATCTCAACCATATCACCTTTTTTTATGTGTAAAGCCATTTTTAATCCATAATTCTCGACTGTCTAACAAATAATCAGCCTCTACTCATACAACCTCACTCGCAAGCGAAATAATCTTCATGTAGTTTTTCTCGCGAAGTTCACGGGCAACGGCACCGAAAATTCTCGTCCCGATAGGGTTACCCTCGTTATCAATCATAACCGCCGCATTACTGTCAAACCTTACGTAGCTGCCGTCGGAACGTTTAATAGGACTTTTGGTGCGAACAATCACGCACTTGTGCACTTTTTTGTCGTCCAACTGGCAGTTAGGCAGCGACTTTTTTATGGCGACACAAATGACATCACCGACAGTAGCAACCGGCCTTGTCTTGCCCCCCCGGGAAGCACCCCTACCGAGCACCTTTATACACAACGCTGACTTAACACCTGAGTTGTCAGCTATATCTAACATTGTTTCCTGTTGAATCACTTTCTATTCCTCTTGTCTTCGGCAAAAACACAAAGTAGCTTTCCTGTCCTATTTCTCCACCGCTTTTTCCAGAACTTTGACAAGTCGCCAGCTTTTGGTTTTGCTGTAAGGCCTGCATTGTGCAAGTTCTACAACATCACCGGTGGCAGCCTGATTTTGCTCGTCATGAACGCCCAATTTTGTTCTTCGCTTTACATACTTGCCGTACTTCGGATGTTTGACCTTGTAGTCAATAGCAACTTTGATGCTCTTATCGCCGCTGCTGCTCACTACCACACCAGTTACTGTTTTTAACTTCTTATCCTGCATCTTTAAATTCCAATCAGTCGTCGCCTTCATGGCAACGGAGATTATTTATTCTCTCTTATTATTGTTTTGAGCCTGGCAATATCGCGTTTGGCATTTACTACAGCCTTGGAATTTTCCAGCTTTTCAGTAACCGCCTGAGAGCGAAGGTCAAACAAATGCCTTTGCAATTCCTCAAGCTTGCTCTCGAGTTCATCCGGACTCATTTCACGATAATGCTGGGCTTTCATGTCAAGCTTTTCCTCTTACAGCGAATGCCTTCTCTTAACAAACCTGCATCTAATCGGCATCTTATGGGCCACTCTAAGAAACGCCTGTTTTGCCACGTTTTCTTCGACACCGCCAATCTCAAACATTACAGTTCCAGGTCTTACTCTGGCTACCCAGAATTCCGGCTCTCCTTTGCCTTTTCCCATTCTGGTCTCAAGAGGTTTTGAGCTTACCGGCTTATGCGGGAATATCCTCATATAAACCTTACCTTCGCGATGCAGAAAATGCGTTGCAGCAACTCGGCCTGCTTCGATGTGCCTGGCACTTATCCAGGATTGTTCCAGTGCCTGCAAACCATACTCACCGAAGGCCACATAATTGCTCCTCGAGGCGTTGCCTTTCATTTTGCCTCGCTGGCTTTTACGGTGCTTAACTCTTTTCGGCATCATTGCCATTTTTCTGACCCTTATAAAAATACACTTACAAAAGTGCTTTTCTTATCTCAAACTATGAACTTTCTTCTTTACTTTCCGGTTTTGGTGCGTCGGTCTCTTTCGGCGCGACAATCACATCGGCGGCAGTTGGTTGTTCTTTCTTTGGAGGCCTATTAGCTCTTGGAGCAACGCGAACACTACCTCTTCCGCCAGTTTGCCTCGGCGGACGACGCCGGCGAACCTGTCTGGGTTCAATTTCCTCTCCAAACTTACCCTTATAAATCCAAACCTTAATGCCTATAGCTCCATACGTGGTCCTGGATGTCGCCAGTGCATAATCGACATTGGCATCGAGTGTTTGCAGCGGGATACTACCAAGCTTCTGGGTTTCCTTCCGAGCCATCTCGGCTCCTCCCAGTCGGCCGTTGCAGATAATCTTAACTCCCTTCGCGCCGGCATTCATAGCCGCCTCACAATACTGCTTCATCGTGCGTCTGAACGATGCTCTTTTTTTAAGCTGCTCCGCGATAGACTCGGCTACCAAAGTAGCATTAAGGTCCGGCTCCTTTATTTCGACGACATTTACAGCCATTTCCTTGCCTGTTATCTCTTCAAGCTCCTCACGCAACTTGTCAACTTCACCGCCGCGGGGGCCAATAACTATACCCGGACGAGCGCTGTGCAAAGTGACCTTTACCTTGTTGCGTGTTCGGATGATTTCGACCTTTGCCACCGCTCCTTTTGGCATCTGACGGTTATATTTCCCGTCGATGTACCGGCGAATTCTCTGGTCCTCGACAAGAAAGTCACCGTAATCGGCCTTGGGAGCAAACCAGGTACTTTGCCAACCAAGCGTTATTCCAGTTCTAAATCCTATTGGCGATGTTTTCTGACCCATAATTATTTTGCCTTTATATCACCCTTAAAAGTCACACTTGTGCCACTATTACATGTATATGACAGGCCTTTTTGCGAATAGGATGAGCTCTGCCTCTGTCCTTCGGTATCCACCTTTTAGTGCCGGCCCTTACGCCTGCATCGTCGACCCGGGCTTCAACCACATAAAGATTGTCAACGTCCGCCTGCTGCTCGTCGGCATCTGCCACCGCGCTTTTGAGGACTTTGCCAACTATTGTTGCAGCACGCTTTCTCGTGAATTTCAGCAGATCCATTGCGTCCTGAACATTCCTACCGACTATCAACTGAGAGACAAGCCTGGCCTTGCTGGCTGAACCCGGGGCGTAGCGGCAAGACGAACGCCACCCCACCAGGTCGTTTTCTTCAACAGCCAAAGCCGCCGCCATCCGACGAACATCTTCCTTTCGAGGTATGGGCTTAAAAAGACCTCTCTGCCAGTTTCTTACGGCCTTGACAGCGTCCTTCTTATTAAGCCCGCCTCTGACAATATGGTCCGCCAACTGTTCCGCAGTTAGTTTGCGCTGTTGACAAAGCTCTTTTAACTTAGTGGCTCTTAACATATCACGTATCTTATTTAACTTCGCGTGTTACTACTTTATTTTCTTACTCGAATGACCTTTAAAGGTCCGGGTCGGGGAAAACTCGCCCAGCTTGTGACCAACCATGTCTTCTGTAACCAAAACCCTATGAAACATTTTTCCGTTATGAACCATAAAGGTAAAACCAACAAACTCGGGTATTATCGTACACCTTCTCGCCCAGGTCTTTATAGGTTCGCGCGAACCGGCCTCAATCTGCTTGTTGACCTTGGCCAATAACTTTTCATCAACATATGGTCCTTTTCTAAGCGATCTTCCCATTAAGATTCCTCAACTTAAACGGCCGTTTGAGGGCTCTCAAACCTAAAGGACTAACTGTCCCTGCCTTTTATTCTTGCGCCTTCTAATAATCCTTTTGTTACTCGGATTTCTTGGATTTCTTGTCTTACCGCCTTTTGCCAGCACACCTGTGGGCGAGCATGGATGTCTCCCGCCGTTGGCTCTGCCTTCGCCGCCACCCATCGGATGAGCGACCGGGTTCATAGCCTTTCCTCTTACATGAGGCCTGCGGCCCATATGCCGCTTTCTGCCAGCCTTGCCTATCTTAATATTCTGATGGTCAGGGTTGCTGACCCTGCCAATGGTGGCACGGCATTCCTTGCGAATCATCCGCATCTCGCCGCTGGGCAAAACAATAGAGACCCAGTTGCCTTCTTTGGCCACAATCCTGGCAGCATTACCGGCACCTCTGACCAGCTTGCCTCCCTGGCCAACGGTCATCTCGATATTATGAATCTCCATTCCGCCGGGAATCGCTGCAAGCGGCATCGTATTGCCGGCCTTGGGCTCACAAGAGGTGCCGCTTTCCACCGAGTCTCCAACTTTAATCCCCAGCGGGGCCAGTATATATCTCTTCTCACCGTCCGCATAGTGCAGCAGCGAAATAAAGCAGTTTCTGTTGGGGTCGTACTCAATCGTAGCGACCTTTGCGGGGACACCATCTTTGTTGCGCTTAAAGTCGATAAGACGGTATATCTTCCTCGCGCCGCCACCCCTGAACCGCGAAGTAGTAACCCCATGATGATTTCTGCCGCCGTTCTTTCTTATACGCACACAAAGCAACTTCTCGGGCTTCGAGGTCGTCAGTTCACCATAGTCATTGACCGAACTGTTTCGACGGCCTGCACTTGTCGGTTTATAAACTCGAATACCCATAATTACTATTCCGTATAATCTTTATTCTTAGAATAAATCTATGTGATAATCCGACTCAAGAAAAACAACAGCCTTTTTCCAATTCGGCGTCATGCCGAAGCTTCTTCCTTTTCGGCGATATTTGCCGTGTTGGTTGGCTGTCCTGACTTTGCTTACCTTAACATTGTATATTCTTTCGACGGCGTTCTTTATCTGAATCTTGTTGGCCTTTCTGTTGACCTCAAAGCAGTACGCTCCTTTTGTATTGGCGAAATGCATCCCCTGTTCCGTAACCAAAGGCCGAATTATTATGTTAAAATCGTTAAGCATTTGTCGTTAATTCTCACTTGCTTTGTCTCTGCTCAAAAGAGCCAGAAATGCCTCTTTAGTAAACAATATCTTACGATATTTACAAATATCGCCCGCGTTCAAATCGGCAACCGATATAACAGCGATTTTCGGGATGTTCCTCACTGATTTATAAAGGTTTTCGTCCAATGAATTGGTAGTTACCAGGCAGCTGCGGTCGATTTTCAGATTGCCCAGAACGTTCGCAAAATCGCTTGTTTTGGGTTTCTCAAAATTAAGCTCATCAACAACTACAATATTATTGCTAAGCAGTTTTGCCAAAATCGCCGAATCACGGGCAAGTCTTCTCTGCTTCTTGGGCATGCGCTTGCCGAAATCCCTGGCGACCTTTGCAAAGGTGACACCGCCACCAACCCTTTTGCCGGTTCTTATATTACCAACGCGAGCGTTTCCAGTGCCTTTTTGCCTGAACAGTTTTCTTCTCGAGCCAGCCACCATCCCCCTGCTCTTCGTTGAGGCTGTCCCGACACGCTTGTTGGCATGGTACATAACAATCGCTTGCTTTAGCAGCGGATACCTGACCGAACTACCAAAAACTGCCTCATCAACCTTAAGGCTTTCGACCTCCTTGCCCTCTCTGTTGTAAACAGACAAATCAATCATCGTTCTAATTTCCGTTCTCTTACTTCTCAGCCTTTTTTAGCACTGCGAACAATAACATACCCACCCGCCGGGCCCGGCACAGCGCCCTTAACCACCAGCAAATTCCTCTCTTCGTCTATCGTTAACAAGTTATGGTTTTTGGTCGTCACCCTCCGGTTGCCCATATGCCCAGCCATTCTTTTGCCTTTCTTCAGGCCACCGCCGAAACCGGCATTACTGGCGAAACTGGATATCGAACCAGGCGCCCTGTGTTTTCTTTCGGTTCCGTGCGAAGCAGGAAAACCGTGAAAACCATGCCGCTTCATCACTCCGGCAAAGCCCTTGCCCTTGTTGGTACCTATAACATCAACAAATTCGTTTCCCGCGAAAACAGAGACTGTTATAGAATCACCGGCTTTATATTCCGGTTCAACATCGTCCGGAAGACGCATCTCCCTGACCAGTTTTTTGGGGGCGGCATTGGCCTTTTGTGCATGTCCCATTTGAGGTTTCTTTCTGCGAGATTCCTTTATGTCATCGTAGCCAAGTTGAATAGCGTTATAGCCATCCGTATCAAACGTCTTAACCTGCATAACCGTGCAGGGACCAGCTTGTATGACTGTAACTGGCAGCAGCTTGCCGATATCATCATACATCTGTGTCATACCAACTTTTTTGCCCAGCAACATTGTCATTAAAATAAACGCTCCCAATAAACAAAGCTCGGAGCCAAGATTTTAAGCCTTAATTTTCACAAAGACACCAGCCGGAACCACTAAACGGTTCAGCACCTCTACCGTCCGGGCGTTGGCCTCATAAATGTCTATCAGACGCTTGTGTGTCCTCAACTCAAACTGCTCTCGTGATTTTTTGTCGATGTGGGGACTTCGCAACACGGTGTATCTTTCGATCCTGGTAGGCAATGGTATCGGACCACTTATCCGGGCGTTGGTTCTTTTCGCATGCTCGACTATTTCCTTAGCAGAAGCGTCAAGAGCCCTGTGGTCGTATGCTTCCATCTTTATTCGTATTCTTTCGGTCTCCGTAGCCATAGCTTTGTTTCCCGTTTGCGACAAGACGCCGCTTCATCACTGCAATTTATAAATTTAACCTCTATAAAACCCGTAGGTTTACCAATTTACAAGCCAAATGCAAAACAAAAGTCCTCTCTGTCCGGAATACAGCTTTCGTGCCGTTTCAATTCTTCCGTATTGCTTGATTTTTGGCAGGAAAGGCCTTTTTATTGACTTTTGTTAACTCCTGTGTTGCAGTTAAAAAATACAATTCCTAAAGCAATAAATGCGCCTTCCTTAAAAGACTTCGGGTCCGGGCCTTTTTACAACCCTCCCAAAGCCGTGCAGAGGCTCTGGTACACCCCAAGTTCAACCGAACGTCCAATTCAAACCATCCATGACCACAACTTAGATATGCACAGCCTAACTCGTAATCGCAAAGCCATCCATGGCAGTGCTCGCTACGGCTGAAAAACTATTAGCATATCACCGGATTTCGACTCTGTCAACAAAATGTCATTAAAAAAATTACCTCAAATACAAAAAAAATAACTTTTTTATAAAATAATTTCCTTTGCGCTCTGCTCAGGCACCTTTTCATAGCACAACGGCTCCATAGTGAAAGTTCCTCTGCCCGCCGTGGCACCCCTGATTTCGCTCGAATAGCCAAACATCTCAGCCAAAGGCACTTTTGCATCGATAATACGCATATTACCATGCACCCTGCAATCGGTGATTGTGCCTCTTTTGCCCAGCAAATTGCCCTGAACAACCCCAAAATAGGCTTCCGGGACTACCACCTGCAGTCGCATCATTGGTTCAAGTAATATCGGACCTGCCTTTTTCAGTGCAGCTTCGACCGCTATTGCCGCGGCCTGTTCAAAAGCAAGGCCAGAAGAATCAACCTGATGAAAAGAACCGTCTATTAACGTAACTCTAGCTCCGACAACAGGATAGCCCGCCAAAACGCCACTGCCCAGAGCGTCTCTGACACCAACGTCCACAGAGGGAATATATTCCTTCGGGATATTGCCACTAACAACCTTGCTCTCAAATTCAACTTCACTGCTCCAGTGGCCATCCTCGGTCAACAAAGGTTCAATAGTCAAAACAACATGCCCAAATTGCCCGTGCCCCCCAGTTTGACGCACAAACCTGCCTTCCGCCTCAGTCTTCACGGTAATGGCTTCTTTATATGCGACCCTCGGTTTGCCTACTCTTACGTTGAGTCCTTTTTCTTTCACCAGTTTGTGCTGCAGAACTTCCAGATGCAGTTCGCCCATTCCACTTATGATTGTCTGGCCGGTCTCGCGGTCAAGCTCACATCTGAAAGTGGGGTCTTCCCGCTTCAAAACAGCCAAAGCCTCAGACAATTTGGCCTTGTCCGCCGCCGTATGCGGCTCTATCGACATGTTTACGACCGTATGCGGGAACGTAATACTCGGCAAAAGAATAGGGTGCTTCGTATCACAAATTGTATCGCCGGTAAGGGTTTGTTTGAGGCCCACAACAGCAACAATATCACCGGCACCGGCCGAGGCTAAAATCTTTCGCTCACCGGCATGCATCTCAAATATACGCGTGATATTCTCCCGCTTGTTGCGACTGGCGTCCAAAACCCTGCTGCCGGATTTCAGCATGCCCTGATAAATCCGCAGAAAATTCAAATCGCCATGCACATCGCTGGTAATCTTAAACACAAGCGCAACCAAGCTACTGCTCCGGTCACACTTGACGGGTATTTGTTGTTTTTTGCCGCTTGGCTTGTGTCCATATATAACAGGTTTGTCAAGGGGAGAGGGCAGATATGCCACAACAGCATCAAGCAACCTTTGCACTCCGATATATTTCAGAGCAGAACCGACAAATACAGGATGAAGTTTATTGTTTAATGTGCCTTTTCTGATGGCTCTGTGGACAATTTCCACATCTATAGGCTTATCATGCACGTAAAGGTCCATCATCTGCTGATCGTGTTCAGCAGCAATTTCGGTCATCTCATGCCTGGCCCGCTCGGCCTGCTCCAGCAATTCCGCCGGAATTTCGACCTCTTCAAAAGTTGCACCGAGTTTTTCGGTCTTATAGAAAACCGCCTGCATCTTTATAAGGTCTATTATACCGGAAAAATTATTTTCGGCCCCGATTGGAATCTGCAACACAATCGGATTGGCAACAAGCTTATCGCGGATGCTCTCAACGGTCATCTCGAAATCGGCGCCAACCTTGTCCATCTTGTTTATGAAACAAATACAGGGCAAATCATATTTCTGTCCCTGCCTCCAGACAGTTTCGCTCTGCGCCTGCACGCCTTCGCTCGCGTCAAATACGGCAACCGCCCCGTCGAGAACGCACAGCGACCTTTCGACCTCAGCGGTAAAATCAATATGGCCTGGCGTATCAATAAGATTTATCTCGAAGTCCTTCCATGGGCACTTGGTTGCAGCAGAAGTTATGGTAATACCTCTCTTTTGCTCCTCTTCCATAAAGTCCATCACCGCGGTGCCGTCATGGACCTCTCCCATTTTGTAGGTTTTGCCGGTATAGTAAAGCACCCGCTCGGTAACCGTGGTCTTGCCGGCGTCGATGTGTGCCATAATCCCGATATTACGTAATTTTTCCAGGTTGTTCGCCATTGGATAATGTCCTGTTAGTTCCCGTACAACATATCAGCCATTTGAATAAAAATTGAATAAAAAAACTGCCACGGTCATTCTCGTAAACGCCCGTGGCAGTTATTTTTTCTTGGGTATTACCAGGCAAAATGGGCAAATGCCTTATTTGCCTCGGCCATTCTATGAATGTTTTCACGCGTAGTCATTGCACCGCCCTGCTTGTTATACGCATCCATCAATTCCGAGGCCAGCCGCTCACACATAGGCTTGCCTTTTTTGCCTCTGGCCGACTGCAGTATCCATCGAAACGCAAGTGACTGCTGACGCTTAGCTCTTACCTGCATCGGCACCTGATAACTGGCGCCTCCGACACGTTTACTGCGAACTTCAAGCATAGGTTTGACATTATTAACCGCGGCCTCGAACACCTCGAGCGGCTGAGCGTCCTTTACCTTCTTGCTTATTATATCCATAGCATCGTAAAAAACCTTCTGAGCAACACTCTTTTTGCCGTCCCACATCAGGCAATTAGTAAACTTTGAAACCAGCCTGCTGTCATACACCGCGTCCGGCTTTAACTGCTGTACTGAAGCGGTAAACTTTTTCGCCATTATTTTTCCCTGTTACTGTTATATATGTTGTTGTGTTCCAAACCAGGTTTACAAATCAGCTTCTTCTTACTTCGCCGTCTTGGCACCATATTTACTTCTGCCCTGTTTGCGGTTTGCCACTCCGGCACAGTCAAGCACACCGCGGATGATGTGATACCGCACGCCCGGCAAATCCCTCACTCTGCCGCCACGAATCATAACCATGCTGTGCTCCTGCAGATTGTGGTCGATACCCGGTATATAAGCCGTGACTTCCTTGCCGTTGGTCAATCTGACACGGGTGATTTTTCTCAGCGCCGAGTTGGGCTTCTTTGGCGTCTGGGTCCTTACAATCAGGCAAACACCTCTTTTCTGGGGCGAACCGCTTATGTCCGAGACGCGTTTACGCCCCTTCGATTTTGACCTCGGACGCCTGACTAACTGGTTTATTGTAGGCATAATTTACTTTCGACTCCTAAAAAACTAATTGCTGATTCCAAGGGCCTCTTTAATGGCGGCCTCTACCTTGGCCTCGGCGTCCTTGGCCTCTTTAACTTCTGCGAATTCCTTCGGCAGCGGCGCCTCGGCCAGATGTTTGACCTTAATATTCAGGTGCGGTTTGAAAGCGGTACCGGCCGGTATTAGATGGCCGAGTATCACGTTTTCTTTCAAGCCACGCAACTCGTCAATTTTACCTGCCAGTGACGCATAGGTCAAGACCTTTGTTGTCTCCTGGAAGCTGGCGGCGGCTATAAAGCTCTCGGACTGCAGGGAGGCCTTGGTTATCCCCAGAAGCAGCGTATTTGCCGTCGCGGGCCTTGGCTTGCGGCCCTTTGCGGGCTCGCCGCCCAGCATCTCAACCTTTTCATTGACAGAAGCCACCTCGTCCTTGCTTATGACCTGGCCTTCCCGCAAATCAGTCGCGTCCCCGGTCCTGGTTATCCTGATGCTGTTAGCCAGCCTCTCGTTTCCCCTGCGGAAAAGGAACTTGTCGACCACCTCGCCCGGCAAAAACGAGCTGTCGCCGACCGACTCAATCTCAACCTTGTGCATCATCTGAGAGCAGATAATCTCAATATGCTTGTCGTTAATGCTCACATTCTGAGAGCGGTAGACGTTTTGAATCTCGGCAATCAGATACCGCTGAAGCGCCTCTTCGCCTTTGATGCGCAGAATATCGTGCGGCACCAGAGGCCCGTCCGTCAGCGGGTCACCCGCTTCGGCTATATCTCCGGTATGAACATTCAAATGCCTGTCCCGGGGGACATGGTGTTCTTTTTCCATTCCACTTTCACTGCGAATGATGACCGTCATCTTCCCCTTGCGCTTATCGCTTCGCAGCTCAACGCGGCCGCTAATCTCCGACATAGCAGCGGGGTCTTTGGGCTTGCGGGCCTCAAAAACCTCCGTAACCCTGGGCAGGCCTCCGGTAATGTCCTGCGTTCCGCTGGTCGCCCGCGGCTGGTGGGCAAGTAGCTGGCCCGCCTGGACCTGCTGGCCCTCGTCCACTTCTATTCTCGCCCCTGCCGGCAGATAGTGAACATCAAGTATTTTGCCGTTTTTATCTTCTATAATAATCTGCGGATGTGTGTCGCCCTTATGTTCTATTACCACAGCCTTTCCGGCCTGGCCCTTACGCTCTTCCTCAACCCGGATTGTTTCGTTTTCGACAATATCCACAAACCGAATAGAACCAGAAACTTCCGCCAGTATCGGCGTCCTGTGCGGGTCCCAGGAGAACAACACCTTGCCTTTTAGGACCGTATCTCCATTCTCCATCTGCATAAGCGCGCCATAAGGAACCTTATACTTTTCGATCTCACGTCCTTTATGGTCCATAAGGGCAACCTCACCGCTGCGTTTTATCACGACACCCTTTGACCTTACCGGTCTTTTTCGCTTAGGGTCTTCTGCCTGCGGCTTGGTATCCGTACGGGATGTGCCGCCTTTCCATGCGAAAGAACCAGGCCCGCCCGGGTCTTCAACAACACCTAAATTTCTAAACTCAATCTTACCGTCAGAACCGGCCTGCTGATCGCTTTCAAGAATTGCCCTTGAAGCTATGCCCCCGGTATGGAATGTCCGCAGTGTAAGTTGCGTACCCGGCTCTCCGATTGACTGGGCGGCAACAATGCCAACAGCCGAGCCCTCCTCGACCAACTTGCCCGTACTCATGTCCCAGCCGTAGCACTTCGCACAAACCCCTAACGGACTGTCACAGGTTAACGGACTTCGGACCCTGATAGCATCTATCCCCAGGGCCTCGGCCTTGGCCGCCGCTTCGGCGGTTATAACCTCATTCTCGCGAACAATCATTTCATCAGTAATCGGGTTGCGGATGTTATCTCTCGCGGTCCTGCCGATAACAAGTTCGCAAAGCGGCACGTCAATCTGGTCGCCTCGGCTGACTATAGACTTGGTAATACCCTGCAGCGTTCCACAGTCGTATTCAGCGACAATCATATTCTGTGCCACGTCAATGAGTTTACGTGTAAGGTATCCGGAGTTCGCTGTTTTCAAGGCCGTATCTGCCAGTCCTTTACGGGCACCATGCGTTGAGCTGAAGTATTCAAGAACGGTAAGGCCCTCACGAAAGTTTGATTTAATCGGGGTCTCGATAATCTCACCGCTCGGGTTGGCCATTAACGCTCGCATGCCGGCAAGCTGCTGAATCTGGTCGACACTGCCCCGTGCGCCGGAATCGCTCATAAGGAATATCGGATTAAGGTACGGGGTGCCGTCCTCTTTTGTATCTTCCTTAAGGCCCCGCATCATCTCGCCGGTTACTGCCACACGGGCATGCGTCCATGCGTCAATGACCTGGTTATATCTTTCGCCCTCAGTCAATACGCCCGCATCATAGTTCTTCCTGATCTTGGCGATTTTCTTCTCGGTTTCGTCGATAATTTCCTGCTTCTTTTCCGGTATTTTCAGGTCGGTCAGACCAAAGCTCAAACCGGCAAGTGTGGCGTGTCTAAAGCCCAAATCCTTTATCCTGTCAAGCAAATCAACGGTACTGGCACTGCCTGCAATCTCGAAACAATCACTAATGACTCTACTGAGCCTCTTCTGGATCATTGTCATATTGTAGAACGGCATCTTTGAAGCAAGTATGTCGTTAAATATGCACCTGCCTACGGTAGTTTCAATTACCTTAGTGCGTCCAGACTCTTGAGTTTCTTCGCCGGACTCTATCGCCGCCTTTTGCTCGTTTACCACATTCTGGGCCTGTTCGTCTTCGGTGATAACCATTTTGTTCTTGCTTATCTTGACTTTGACTTTCGAATGCAAACTGACCTTGTCCAATTCATAAGCCATTATTGCCTCGAAGACATCTCTAAACAGCATCCCCTCGCCTTTTTCCCCGATGTTCATACAGGTCAGATAATAGTTGCCCATAACCATATCCTGCGAAGGACCGACCACAGGTGAACCGTTGGACGGTGAGAAAATATTGTTTGTAGGCATCATCAACGTGTGGGCTTCTGCCTGCGCTTCTATACTCAAAGGCAGATGGACCGCCATCTGGTCTCCATCAAAGTCTGCGTTAAAACCCCTGCAGGCCAGCGGGTGAAGCATGATGGCATTACCTTCGACAAGAACCGGCTCAAACGCCTGAACACCCATCCTGTGAAGCGTAGGAGCACGGTTCAACAAAACAGGATGCTGATGGATGACCTCTTCAAGAATGTCCCAAACCTGCTCGTCCCGTCTGGCTATCATTCTCTTGGCGCTTTTAATCGTATCAGCCAGACCGTGCTGTTTCAGCTTTCTGATAATAAAGGGTTGATACAACTCCAGCGCTATTTTCTTTGGCAGACCGCATTGATGCAGTTTCAGGTTCGGCCCTACAATAATCACTGAACGAGCCGAATAGTCTACACGCTTGCCCAGCAGGTTCTCCCGGAAACGTCCCTGCTTGCCTTTAATCATATCCGCCAGACTCTTCAGCGGGCGATTATTGCTGCCGAGCACCGACCGGCGGCACCGGCCATTGTCCAAAAGCGAGTCCACAGCCTGTTGAAGCATTCTCTTCTCATTACGGATAATCACGTCCGGCGCGTTCAGGTCAATAAGTTTTTTCAAACGGTTGTTACGGTTAATAATTCGCCTGTAAAGGTCATTCAAATCGCTGGTAGCGAAGTTGCCGCTTTCAAGAAGTACCAAAGGTCGCAGGTCCGGCGGGATAACAGGGACAACCTCGAGCACCAACCATTCAGGTTTATTACTGCTGTTTTTAATTGAGTTGACCGTCTTAAGACGCTTGGTCAGTTCTTTGATTCTCTGCTTGCTGTTGGTTTCGGTTATTGCGGCCCTCAGTTCACCACTAAGAACTTCAAGGTCTAAATCAGTCAGCAGCGCCTTTATCGCCTCGCCGCCCATAAAAGCCTTGAATGAGCTGCCGTATTTACCCGTTGCGTCGCGTAATTCCTCTTCGCTAAGCAGTTGACCACGCTTCAAAGGGCTTTGCCCAGGGTCGGTAACGACATAGTCCTGGAAATAAATTATTTTCTCCAAATCCACAGCTTTCATCGCAAGCAAGGTGCCAAGATGATTCGGTATCGCCTTGAAAAACCAGATATGCACCACCGGCGCCGCAAGGTTTATATGACCCATTCGTTTGCGCCGAACGCGGCTGTGTGTGACTTTGACTCCGCAACGGTCACAAATTATACCTTTGAACTTGGTTCCTTTATACTTGCCGCACGAGCATTCCCAGTCTCGTTCAGGACCAAAAATCCGCTCACAAAACAAACCGTCCTTTTCCGGCCGATAGGTGCGGTAGTTGATAGTCTCTGGTTTGCGAACCTCGCCAAAGGACCAACTCCGAATGTCGTTGGGACTTGCCAACGAAATTCTTACCGAACCGTAATCATTTATGCGATCGTAAATATTTCCCAACATTTAAGGCCAACTCCTTAAGTTAAATTGCTTTTATCCATCACCGTTTTCTACAAAGCCGTGCTACCAAGGCGCTTCTTCTCAAGCTGTATATTTAGTCCTAATCCTCTTAGCTCGTTACATAATACATCAAAAGAAAGAGGGGTGCCCGCCTCAAGGCTGTTCTGTCCCTTGACCATAGATTCATAAATCTTCGTTCGACCCTCAACGTCATCACTCTTGACCGTCAGCATCTCCTGCAGAGTGTAAGCGGCTCCGTATCCTTCCAGCGCCCAAACTTCCATTTCACCGAATCTCTGACCTCCGGTTCTGGCCTTGCCCCCCAGCGGCTGCTGAGTAATAAGACTATAAGGCCCGGTCGCCCTGGCGTGAATCTTGTCATCAACAAGGTGATGCAACTTCATCATATAGATGTATCCTATCGTGCCCTTCTGGTTGAAAGCCTCGCCCGTTCGCCCGTCGTAAAGCTGGGTCTTCAATGTCGGTGGAATATTAACGAAAGATTCATCATCAGCCGGTATTTCGTTTTTCTCGCGCAGTTCAGCGGCCCGTTTTTTCGTAAGCTCATTCGCCTGGGCCGTAAGTTCCCGGATGTCGTCCTCGGTCGCGCCGTCGAACACCGGCGTAACAGCGCTGAAACCCAACACCTTTGCCACCCAGCCAAGATGTGTCTCGAATATCTGGCCAACATTCATTCGGCTCGGAACACCCAGAGGATTCAGCAATATGTCAAGGCTCCTGCCGTCTTTGAGGAACGGCATGTCCTCTTCCGGCATTATTTTAGCGATGACTCCTTTGTTGCCGTGGCGGCCGGCCATCTTGTCACCTATCGACAGTGTTCGCTTGGTCGCAATGTAAACCTTCACCATCTCAAGCACGCCGCTGGCCAACTCGTCACCGTGCTTTAATGTCTCTACTCTGCGCTTCTTTTCCTCCTGATACTCTTTGATCTTCCCCCAGAACTTATCAACTATCTTCTGAACATCTTCCCGGGCAGACGCCGGTCTGACCCATTTGACGTTGAAGTTTTCTATCTGCTCGTAGACAACTTCGTCATCCCTGCTTACACCAACTTTCTGGTGTGTGGAGGGGTCTACGATATTGACCTCTAACTTCTTATGGATGGCTTCAACCATCTGTCGGAAAACCACACACTCCTTGGATCTCATTCCGCTTTCGTATTGCTTTATCTGCGCCTTGAGGGCTTTCTTTTGTTCTTCACCTCCGGCGCCGCGCCTGGTGAAACGCTCCGTCTTTATCACCACTCCTTCATATCCGCTGGGCAACTCGAGTGAATCGTTCTTGACATCTTCACCAGCCCTTCCGAATATGGCGTGAAGAAGCTTTTCCTCGGGCGTCAGCTCGGTCTTGCTCTTCGGCACAACCTTACCCACCAGAATATCTCCCGGGCATACCCGCGTACCTTCGCGGATTACCCCATGTTCATTAAGATTTCCAAGCGCCTTCTCGCTGACATTTGGAATGTCACAGGTAAACTCTTCTCGGCCAAGACGGGTCTCGCGAACTTCCGCAGTAAACTCATCAATATGAATACTTGTGAAACTGTCGTTCTTGACAAGCTTTTCGCTGACAATAATCGCATCCTCAAAGTTAAAGCCGTCGTAAGAAACAAATCCGACAAGAATATTCTTGCCCAGCGCCAAGACACCGTTACACGTACCGCCGCCATCGGCTATCACCTGATTTTTGCTCACCTTTTCTCCAAGCTGAACCACAGGTTCCTGATTAAGACAGGTCCTTTCATTCAGGCCGACAAACTTCGAAAGCTTATATTCATCCGTATGGTCAATCACTATTCTGGTCGCGTCCACCTTGGTAACCACACCGGCGTTTTCGGCCCGAACCACCATACTCGAATTCTGCCCCACTATTTTCTCCATGCCTGTACCAACCAATGGCACTTCGGTTTTCGTCAGCGGAACTGCCTGACGCTGCATGTTCGAGCCCATCAGAGCCCGGTTCGCATCGTCATGTTCCAGAAACGGAATAAGTGAAGCTGAAAGACCAACAATTTGCTTGGCCGAAACATCAACGTAGTTAACATCCTCGCCGGGAACCTGGGCCAGTTCCCCGGCTTTCATGGCCAGAACCATACCCTCCTGAATCTGATTTGTCTCTGGGTCAAATGTCTTCGGGGCCGCAATTATCGCCTTCATATCCTCATCAGCACGCAAATAACGAACTTCATCGGTAGCCTTGCCATTTTTCACTACGCGATAAGGGGTAAGCAAAAATCCGTA
>Ga0307380_10005240_pt1 | contig 17239 bp, 20 predicted proteins | sample UN3MG_FD_202239 | JGI IMG/M metagenome (GOLD analysis project Ga0307380, IMG submission 202239) | Soil microbial communities from Risofladan, Vaasa, Finland - UN-3 | ecosystem: Environmental > Terrestrial > Soil > Coastal area > Acid sulfate soil | place: Finland: Risofladan, Vaasa | collected...
TTTCCAGTACCCCGTTTAGTGCCTGCAATCTGTTCTGTTCTTTTGTAGTCAATGTCAGTCTTTCCATTGACTGACATTATCCCTGAACAATTACCTACTGACCTAATCGTATCCCGCCAACACCCCTACAAAAAAAGCACAAAAAGGCGGCTACCCCGCCGCCTTCCTGTGCGTGGTTGTTTTTGTGTTCAAGCGTTCTATGCTACGGCTACTGGTTCTCTTTTACGGCTACGGCTACGCTTTGGCTTCGCTTCCGCTTTGCTAGGCTCGGTTGGCTCGACTTCTGGCTCGGCTTGGGCTTGGGCTGTGGCTTTCTTCTGCTCTGCCTCTGCCTTACTGGTCATCATCGGCATTACTACCACTTGATAACCATCGGCAGTAAAGAGCATTGGCGAGTAGGAATTAGTGAGCTTGAAGTCCACCATACCACCGCAAGCCTTCAGCACATCGGCAAGATAACCGCCATCTATCCTGACAGAACCTTGTCCATCGGTGTCGGCTGTGATTATGGCTTCGCCCTTTTCATCGGGATTGGTGATAATTATCTTGCCTTCGCCAACGGTCAAGTCCAGCGGATTCTCTTTAGGCTTGTCTGAAAGGGCTTTGAGTGCGCCAACTGCCTTGAGAAGCTCTAGGGTGTCAAGGTGTGCGAAGGTGTTGAACTCCGTTGGTATAACCTTCTCATAGTCGGGAAACTGCCCCTCAGCGCCACGCCACTTATAGCGTATTGCCTCAGTGTCAACGACAAGGCTCATACCATCGAGAGTATCACCGCTTGCCTCAAAGCCTACCCGAACCCGCTTTGCCTTGCGAAGTGCGCCTGTGATGCCTTTCAACTCATTAGAATGTATTAGAACTTGCCCCTCTATGTCCTCGTCAAAGTCGAGTGTAACCTCTGCTAGCCTAAAACCATCAGCACCAACCAGCTTCAATTTACCCTCACCAGCCACAAACTTGACGCATTGGAGAACTGGTCTGGCGTCGTCTTTGCTAGTGAAGGGCAGCACTCTATTGAGCGCTTCTGCTAGCTCTATGCTTCCGATGTTAGGCTTGACAGTGTTATTAGGGCTTATCCTAACCTCAGCGAAGGACATTGGCGTCTTATCGCCAACCCAAGCTGTGTCCTCAAGGTAACTGGTATGAGCACCGCAGACTACCTTCAGCCTTTTATCAGAAGCCCGCTCCCCGCTGGCACTTCCGTTAGTGGAAGGCACTATCTTAACGATATTGCTTCCGCTAAGAGCCTTGATGTATCCTGCGAAGCCTTTGCGCCCAATTGTGAAGTCCATGAGTAACAGCCTTTCAGCCATCACCCTGGACAGGGCGTTTACCAGTGTAGCCTTGTGAGATACAAAGCCATCGCCTGAACGCTTGCCCACGATATTCAATTGTTCCACTTTGTGAAACACCCCCTTTGGCTATCCGATAGCTGGGCAAAGTCCATCGGTTTGCCTAGTAGTAAGCCTCGCATAGCTGAACCTCGCTAGCCTACACGATGCTTCCACTATATATAAGTCCGAAAATGGCTAAAACCTAACGCTTGCCAGCGTTTTCTGTTGTTTTTTCCGTAGCCTTGAGAGATACATTAGCTCCGCCTCTGTTAGCGCCTCGCCTTTGTGCTTCTTGATAGCGATTGTCTTTAGTCTAATTGGTGCGCCGATTAGGAATGTCTTGGCGTCTAGCCACTCTTCCAAGTCCAGTGCCTTGTCGTCGGCTATCAACTCGGCTAACTCGGTCGTATTGCCTTGGCTGTCTGTAATAGGCTGGTTTATACTTTCCAGGGTGATAGCTCTATGACAATCACAGTAAGCCCAATCGGAATAAGCCCAATTTGCTCTACACTTTGCCCGCTGTTCCTTGCTACAGTGCTGGCAATCTAGCCCATTATGATATGCGTAGTGTCTATACCAGTAATGGTCTTTGATATGCTCGGCAATACGATACATCGCAGCTTCGCTGAAGTCCTGTTTACACTCTGCTATTCTAGCAAGCCCTTCAATGATGTCATGGAGTAGGTCTTGTCTATCGTCTATCAAAGCCTTGTGAGCAAACCTTAGAGCTATTTTGTAATAGGTTAAATATGGCTCTGGCAGCTGGTCATAGCCATTGCCGCCATTGTCCGCTTGCTTTCGCTTTCGCCTTCGGCTAGACTTTAACTGGCGAGGCTTTGTCAAGGTAGTGAGGCAAGTTGCCTCATGTGAGCACCACTGGCAAATGCCTTGCCTTTCTTCTAGTGTCCATACCCTATGGCAATTGCTACAGTATCCTGTCATCGCTTACCCCCTTTCCGTCTATTTGCCCAAAGGTGAGCAAGCGCTCAGGCTAGGCTTTGCGTCGCTTATTCAATTGTTAAGGTGCGTTTATCCAGTATTCATCATCACACAAAAGGACATTTTGTTGAACTTCGGAATGAACCTATATTCTGGTGATATTGGGCGGGCAGCTTCATTTTCTTGAGATAAACGAAATTGGCTTAAATGGCGAATTTAGCTCTATCAGACAGCAACAGCACTACTCAGGCAGAGCCACAGGGAGACAAAGAGTAGTATCAAGGGCGAGACCGAGAGGGCTAGCCTTGCCAGCAGACTGGCAATCACTCTGCTTCTACGAACTTGATTCTAAGCTTTGGCTTGTTCAACCCCGCAATCTCCGCCAGTTTGTACCTCGATATGGGCAAACTCAGCCGTCCTTCCCGAACATCACCGATTAGCTTGTCAATCAGGGCTGAGAATGCCCCTTCACTGAAAAGAAGATAACCATCGTCCTGCAGTTTGTTTACAACCTCACGCTCTGGCCGATTTGATTCGCGGGCTAGCTGAGATATAGAGACAGCCCTCGCATCGTCAGGCAGCCCCTTGGGGCCGATACAGACCATAACCAGGCCGAAAGGTTGCTGTTCGTTAGCGGGCGTCTGGAGTAGATGGTCTGCAGTAGCTGATAGCTGCTCGCTCTTTGCACCCATCGCTGCCATGACCACTCCGCCCAGGGATAACATCAAGTTCGCCTGGCTGTGACCAAGCTCCACTGAAGCCTCAGTCCTCTCCAAGCGCTGCAACTGCTTCTCAACAGCACTATATACTGCTCTCAGGCTTGATGCTTCATCCTCTCGCTTCAGTCGGTTTTCTTCTTGGGCAAATATTGAATTCAAGGCAGGCCCCGATTCAGTCAGCTTCTTCGCTTGAGACTGCAAATTTTCCAAATAGTCGTGAAATGATTTCATACTTTCCATCGTTCCATCTCGCTAATTAGCCTCTCAACCGTAAGGGACATAGATGTGAGTGATAAAGAGTGGCCGTATTGACGTTTCAACCAGTTGTGGAGAGCTCGTACGACCGGTAAGACGATAATCCTGACCCGGTTGCCCTCAATATCATCTTCACCTCGCACCAGAGCCAGCAACTCGTTTAACCATTCGCTAACCTGGAGAATCCCTTCATATCGACCGATCTCTCTGCCTACATCCACGGCTTCGTCTCTGAGCTGCCGCATCTCAGCTAGAGCCTCGTCATTACCTCGCCGCAGTTCCTCCCCTAGTTTACTGATGGTATCCTGAGCCAGGGGGATGATTTTGGCGATTTCCCCACCTACTTTCTCTCTCGTTTCCTTGATACTATCCTCCAGGTTCCTTTTCTCTTGTTTGAGGCTGTCAACGGATGCCCTGGTGCTCGCTTTCTCATTTTTACCCCTCTCGATAGCTTGCTCAATCTTATCTAACTCTTGCTGCCGGCTCTGGATTAGGGTTTCGAGTGTCAGCCCTTTGTCCAGGGTCTCGAGCTCGTGTAGTAAGCGGCTCTTGAGTTCGGAGGGCTTGATAGCGTGATGCTGTGCAATCGCTTGTAGCTTCTTGTTGAACTCACCCAATTCCTTAGGAGTGAACCCTATATCTTCAAGCTTTTGCATCTCGCCCTTCAAGATAGAGAGAGTCGTTTCCGCTTTGTTGGCCTTCGGCTCCATTTCGCCAATTTGGCGTGATAGGGTCTGTTCCCGTCTTTCCAATTCCTTGACCTGGGGGCTCAGCAATTCATTTTTCTGCTCAAGAAGGGCTACGGCGCTGGCAAGCTCCTCTCGCTGCCTGGTCAATTCAGTAAGCTGCTTTTTGTAGTCCTTCAATTTGTCTGATATAGGTTCAAGATCGGCTGCTTTTTTCTCGAGTCCGTGGACTTTGTTGTCGAGAGCCTCAAGGCTCAAGCCGCTTCTTTGCTGGACTTGCTGAATGCTGTAGACCAGACGGACAAACTCGTTAATATCATCCTCGTTTCGCACCGATTTGAGAATCATCGGCCAGCGATTGATGTCGGCCGGGTCGAGCCCACATTCGCTGATCTGCTTGAGAAGTATAAGCCCCACGGCACATTGCCCCGGAGTTAGCTCTGACCGTTTCAGGTCGAAGGATAATTCGCGAAGTTGCTCAATGTACTCACCGACGTCAGCTGCCTCGGAAATCATGCCTGCCCTCAGATCCGCGGCGACATTGGCCACTGTCCCTTTGCTGACACCGCTTTTGGCCGCAATGTCATCATAAGATAGGCCGGACAAATAAAGCCTGACCACTGAGAGTTTCTTTTTTGCTGTTAATCGTTCCATTTTTAGCCTCCTTTTACACGTGATTTTCGTATTGATAAATCATGGATATGTGAACCGCATTTGAATGATGTAACCGGCATTTGAACAGGATTCTGAACGCCATTTGAACATCTCTTGAACAAGAGTCCCTTCTCTGATTTCTCCTAGATTTCATGAACAAAAACCAATTATTATCGGCTTTATGTCCAGTAGGCTGGACATTAGCCGTAAAGAGTGCGATAGGGATTATCCCAGGCTGACTCAGGAGCTGCTCTACCAGCGTCAGTGAGTTGAAAATATCGGCGTGGCGGACCGGGTGGATAATGATCTTGAAAACTTGACGGCTCTTCTCGCCCGGTAGGTTCCACCCAATGCAATCGTTGAAGGTTGGAAAAATAAACGACAAAACTATGGAATCGGCAGCCTTTAGATTTGTAAGGCATTCTCGACATATATTGCTCGGCCAGCCCCTCGATGTTAGCGGGCTCTATCGAACGCTTTTCTCGCCGGGCCCGCTTTTCCTCCATTCTCGTCGCCTGATCCACTGCCGTAGCTCGCATAAGCGCTGTCTTGTAGTGAAAGAAGATGTCAGACTGACAAGCGCCAACCCGAGGGTTGATTGACGGCGACCCATTCGGGCCGTAGCCCAGAAGAAATTCCCTGATAAACGAACCGCAGCCAAAGGGGCGAAGAAAGCCACCTCTCTTAGGTCTGAGTTCCATCTCGATTTACCTTTTTACTCCACAACCTGTGATACCAGTTTTTCAGTTCCTCCCCAGCGACCTTTCTGTATCTCGCAGTGGTATTAAAAGATATATGCCCCAACTGTTCCTGAAGCAATCTCAGGCCGTCACCAGAGTCATCGAGTTTTACTGCGTGAACCGCGAAGCTGTCTCGCAGGCGATGTGGGCTAACGTTGTGCATCTTTCCGGTGTCAGGGTTAACCAACTTGGGTAATCCAACTCTCTCGCCACACTCTTTAATGATTTGCCAGGCGCGATGACGGTTTATACCAAAGATCAGCTTCTTGCCCCCTTTAGTTACTGTCCCACCACGCTGGATGTATTCTTCGAGCAACTTCAAAGTGCTATCGTCAATGGGTACTCTCCTCTGCCTCCGGTGCTCCTGTTGCTCAGTCTGAACCTTAGCGACCTTGCTCCCGCACTTGGGGCAAAATGTGTGGCTTTTACCCAGTCTATGTCCGCACACAGCGCAGGATAATTTCAGGCGAGCCTTAAGGTGTTGAATGATAATGCTGCCACTGTCAAAGTCCACGTCTGCAACAGTTAAAGCCAGCGCCTCGCTCACGCGGCAGCCGAGATGAAATAACAGGCGAATCAACAACATGTCCCGCAGATTGCTAGTTGCCTTCTCCATCAGGCTTACTTCCTCTGGTTCAAGATATGCTTTCATCGCCTAGTCATTTCCTTCTATTTTTCTCTTCAACAACTGGAGGGAATAGTTATGTATTGTGCTCGTGTAAACACATTCATCGCATATGTCACGGTATATACTCTTTCAAGGCTGGAATATCATCGAAGAGTTGTTGAAGCAGAGCCTTAAAGGTTTCCAGTGGTTCGGTTGCCCAACACCAGGGACCCCAAGCACTTCTGGGGAGTGTCCGATATCCCTGTTATTGTGCAGCCGCAACGAGAGCTTAATAGAGCCTTAAGCCAGTTGTCCAGGATATTAGAGCTGTCGGGAAATCCCATCGCCGTGCTGGAGAACATCGCATCGGCTGAGGACATCAGGGTCCAGCCCGGCGCCCTTTGGACCATACCCGAGGACGCTAAGGCTTATCTCTTAGACTTGCTGCAAGGCGGAGGCGTGAGGTTGCATGTGGATTACATCGATTTGCTATACCGTGCCCTGCACGACGTGTCGGAGACGCCCCGGGCCGCCTGGGGAGGCGTGGAGAAGGAGCTGTCAGGCGCAGCTCTCAGGACCGAACTTGGCAGCCTCGTTCAGAAGGTGGTGCGGAAACGCACCATCAGAACAAATGTTTACTACCAGCGTAACGCCATGATCTTGAAGCTGGCGGAAATGTTCATGAAGGAGAACTTTGCCGATATGCAGCACAGGGTAGTTTGGGGCTACATACTACCCCAGGACGTGGACCGGCAGGCGCAGACCGAGCAGTTACTTGTCCAGGCCGGCGTCCACAGCAGAAGGACGTCCATGGACAATATGGGGATCCAGGACCCCGACGAGGAGTTCGAGAGGTGGTTGGAGGAGAGGCGTCGAATCCTGGAAATGAATCAGGAGTTTAAGGCAGCGTCCACCCGTGGCGGAGCGTGAGAGAGGGCAGTTGCCGCGGAGATGGAAGTTCCCGACTGAAGTCGGGAGCCTGAATAATAACTCACCCCCTTGTCATTGCGAGGCGAAGCCGAAGCAATCTCAAAAGGAATAGGAGAAATATATGGAAAACGAAACCGAAGAAACTCAGGAAACTCAAAATACTCAAGGAACACCAGAAACTCTTGATGCCATCAAGTCCCAACTCGAGGAGGAGCAGAAGGCGAAGGCTGCTGCCGAGGCATTATTAACCGAGAAGGACACCCGCATCGCCGAGCTGGAAGCCTCGCTAAGCCAGGAGAAGAGCGACCGCGAGCTTGCCCTGGCCGAACTGGGTGCCACCAGGGAAGCCAACTCCGCAGCCGTCGCCAAGTACCTGGACGCCGTCAAGGCAGCCAACCCCGCCATACCCCAGGACGTCATCGCCGGCGACACCATCGAGGATATAGACGCTTCGCTGGCTCAGGCCACCGCCATCGCCGAGCGAGTCCGGGCCCGCCTCGAGAATGAGGTTAAGGGCACAAAGGTGCCTGCCGGAGCGCCCGCCCGGACGGGCATCGACATCGAGGGGCTTTCTCCCCGGGAGAAAATCGCCGCTGGAATCCAGCAAAAAGGAGGAGGAACAACATAGGAAATTCTAAATACTAAATCCGAAATGCCAAACAACAGAAAGGGGAAACTTAATTCTTCTCATCAAAACTCCAATGGCCAAAACATAGGATTTTTCGATTTTAGAATTATGGTTTTGAATTTATTTAGGATTTAGAAATTCGAATTTAGGATTTCTCCAAAGGAGGAAATATGAGCATATCTTTAGCAGAAGCAAGCAAGCTATCGACCGATATCCTGCTTAAAGGCATCATCGAGACCATCGTCAAGGACAGCCCCATCTTACAGGAGCTGCCCTTCATCCAGATCGTGGGCAATAGCCTGAAGTACAACCGGGAGAAGACTTTGCCCACCGTAGGCTGGTACGCCCCGGTGACCGGCACCTGGACGCAGTCCGAGCCGGCTTTCGAGCAGTGCTCTGCCAGCCTCTGCGTCCTTGGCGGAGACGCCGACGTGGACAACTTTCTCAAGGCCACCCGGAGTAATATCCAGGACCTCGAGGCCGCTGTCATCGAGCTGAAAGCCAAGGCCCTCAGGAACGAGTTCGAGAACACGTTCCTGAACGGAGACTCGGGCGTGGATGCCAACCAGCCCGATGGTCTCTATAAGACCATGAAGGGCACCGCCTGGACGGCCGACACCGCTATGGAAGTTGGCGACATCGTTGTCCCCACGGCCGGCAAGGAGAACGGTTTCCGTTATGAGTGCACCGCAGCAGCAGGCGATAAGAAGACCCACGCCACCACTGAGCCCACCTGGCCCACCACCGAGGGCGAGACCGTGGTTGACGACCAGGTCACCTGGACCTGCCGCTACGGCAACCACCTTGGCATGGCCGTCAACGGCGCCACCCTCTCCCTGGCTAAGATGGACCAGCTAATCGACCTCGTTCGGGGCGGCAAGCCTGATTTGCTCTTAATGAGCCGCCGATCCCGGAGGAAGCTGGCAGCGCTGGCCAGGGCCCAGGGCAGCAACCTGCAGGTCGGCCAGGGCAAGCTCGGCGAGTTCGTCGAGCTCTATAACGGCATCCCTGTCCGTGTCAACGATTGGGTTAAGGATAACTACACCGTGGGCTCCAACGCCGATTGCTCGGCCATCTTCGCCTTCCAGATGGGAGAGGGCGCCGTCTGCGGCCTTACCAGCCCCGAGATGATTCAGGTCGAGCGTCTCGGCTCCCTGGAGACCAAGGACGCTGCCCGGACCAGGGTCAAGTGGTATGTGTCCCTGGCCAATTTTTCCATCGTCAAGGCCGCCATGCTCACAGGAGTGAGAGACTAATGACTGTGCATGTCAGGCAAGAATGTCATTGCGAGCCCCGATTTATCGGGGGCGTGGCAATCTCCTGGCATGCTCGTGTTTCACCTCCTTTTTGCCTTTGGGGGAGGGAGGGGGAAGGTCGAACCCCCTCCCTATTCCTCACTCTCACTTTGTCATTGCGAGGAGCGCAGCAACGTGGCAATCTCGTGAGGAATGAAATATGAACCTAACCGAAATGAGAGCCCGGGTCCGGGAGGACCTCCAGGACACCGACGCCCAGAATTACCGCTGGACGGACGACGAGGTGGACGGAGCCATCGATAGGGTAGTCACGGAGTACTCCCTTCACGCCCCCATCGAGCAGCAGGGCGATATCGCTACCACCGACGGCGATACCGAGCTCGATATCTCCAGCCTATCGGGCTTGCTCGGCGTCAAGTCCGTTGAGTTCCCGATCGGCCAGACCCCTAAATACTACCAGCGGACTGAGTACTGGGCTGGCCACCTTTATATGCAGGACAAGGGCAACGGCAACGACGCCCGTGTCCGCTGGCTTAAGAGACACACCCTGGACGCCAGCTCCACCACCATCCCAACAGAGCACGAGGAGATTATAGTCCTCGGCGCCACCGGTTACCTGGCCATGTCGGCATCAGCTTCCACTGTGGACAGAGCCTTTATTGCCGGTCGCTATGGCACTACCAGTTATCGGGCCTGGGGTAAGGAGCGGCTTGACCGCTACGACAAGAAGCTCAAAGCCATCGCCCGCACCTCTAAAGTCATCCCTCATGAGCTCTACACCGATGAGTAGCCATGCCATCATTTTGTCATTGCGAGTCCCGATAAATCGGGACGAAGCAATCTCCTCTCCCGTCAAGGGAGCGGATTAAGGTGAGGGTAAACACATGCTAGAAATCGGCATCCTCAAGAACTTCGACAACGGTACCTACAAGGCCGGCGTCCAGCTCGCAGGCTCCCTCACGACCTACTTCGACAACATCAGCGTGGCCAAGAATATCCCGGCAGCGGCCATAGTCATCGGCAACTATGTCATCGTGGCCATTCCCGGAAGCAACCCCAGGGATGCCGTAGTCATCGCTGTATTTACCCCATGACGAAGATCCCGACAGAGTCGGGAAGGAGGAAATATGAGCAAAGTCAAAGAAGCACTCGAAAAGGAAAAGACCAAAGAGGGACTCCCCAAAGAGGCCTTCGCCATCGTCGGCGACCCGCATGACCCTGGCACCTGGAAGCTCCCCCATCACACCAGGGCCATCTTTAGAGCTCTCCAGGGCCGGTCCCGACCTTGTCGAGGATGCTCGATAGAATCGGCACTCGATATCGAGAAGACCGTGGACTGGGATCGCATGCCGGCTGCCGTCGCCGCCCTCAGCCCTGGCGGTTACCGCGGGGAGAGGGTCCATGCCTCCGAGGAGGACATCATCAAAGCCGCCCGGCATCTAGCCAGTCATTATGAGGCAGCGGGCAAGTCCGTCCCCGACACCCTGGGCGCCCTAATTTGACATGTGTCATGACACATGTCATTGCGAGGAGCGAAGCGACGTGGCAATCCCTCACGAAAAGAGGGGAGATTAAACACGTCGTGGGAGAAGGAGTCGCAAAAACAAAAACAGGGGCTTTCCTGAGCCTCTCAGAGCCCTCTCCTTGTCATTGCGAGGAGCCCCGATGAATCGGGGCGACGTGGCAATCTCGTTCCCCCTCTTAAGATAAGAGGGGCCAGGGGAGTTATGAAAAGGAGGAGACATGGCACAACAACAGAATTCTTCCAACGGAAGGACTAACCCCGACTTGGTGACCGTTTTCTGCAACTTTTTCCGGGCAGCCACCAGACCCGCTGTCACCATCATCTTTGCCACCGTCATCGCCCAGGTCGTCATCGACAGAATTGATGCCCCCCAGTGGTTCCTGGGTCTGGCCACCGCCTGTATTCTTTGGTGGTTCGGCGACAGGACGGTGCAGCACATCAAGGAGAAGAAAGGAGGTACCAATGCCCAAACATGATGGAACAGGTCCACCTATAGGAGCCAGAGACCCTCGGGATGGCCGTGGTGGCGTCAACCCCGGCAGACCCGGGCCAGGCTCAGTCGCCAAAAGTGGTGGACAAAAAGGCACATGCAAGTGAAACAAGCGGATTCCCCTCTTAAGGTAAGAGGGGCTTGGCGAGCACTCATGGCGCTGAGTGCTCGCCAAGGGGATTTATGAGCGAGAAAAACGACGAAGATAGAGGCTTCCTGAAAGGAATCAGAATCACCGCCTTCCTCGACTGCTATCAGGAATGGCACGCCTTTGTGGAAGGTCTCTGTGAGGTCCTCTGCCCCTGGCCAGCGAAGCATAAACTCTCCGAACAATTACTAGATGACTTGAAGGGAGACCATCATTACTACGCCTTCGGCCGGGCCACGGGCGTCATTGCCTGGTTCGTCATCGTTAAAATCATCCAGGAGGCATTCTTCTAAAATAAAAATGAAAAAAGCAAAAATACAGGGCAAAAATCAAAATCTTTACATTTTAATGTGTCATTTTGATTTTTAATTTTTGTCAGGAGGCAATATGGCTAAATCAGGACTCAAACACATAGATGTCGGTCCCGAGCTCACCAAGACGGAGTGGGAGAATGAGGAGAGCCACGAGCTCATCCACGGCACCAGCTTCCCGGCATCGCCCGCCGAACGCCAGCTCTTCTATCGCGACGACGAGCATAAATGGCATATCTACAACGGCTCGGAGTGGGTCTGGCTTGGCGGCGGAGGCATGGAAGCCCACGGCAACGAGTATCACGACCCCGACTTTGCCACAGAAGCCGACTTGGCCGCCCACGAAGCCGTCTCGGGCGCCCACCACAGCCGCTATACAGACGGAGAAGCCCAGGCGGTAGCAGATGCTCAGATTGCCACCCACGCCGCCTTATCCACCAATGTTCACGGCATCCAGGACGTCCCCTTATTCTCAACCGAGGCAAAGACCTACTACATAGACGCCACGAATGGAGACGACGGCAACAGCGGAGAGGCCTCTGACGACGCCTTCAAGACCTGGGCTAAAGCCGAGACCATGATACCCGTGTTTATCATGCACGATTATGAAGTAATCACCCTGGGAGATTTGCCAGAGGGTATTTTACTGGAAGGGAGAACCACCATAGCAGGGGGAAGCCTCACGATTAAGGGGAACAAAGAGACAGCTCCTTACTATGCAGTCAACCTCATTGATGTGCTTTCTTGTCTTGGGGACATACGAATTCAGCACTTCCGCACTACCACAGACCGCACCTTCGTTGGTTATTCCATGCTACCACGTCTAGATGGCGTTCGATTTATCCACCATGATGCCTCCGCCACCTCCCGTGCGTTCGACTTAGAAGCATGTATTATGGGCCTGCGGGACTGCGATATTGGAACGGACAAAGCTCAAGATGGCATTTTCGCTACCAATTGCCGTCTGGTCAGCCACGATAACAGTGGCAATGCTACCAGGTATGGTTTGTATGCAAATAATAGTGCAGTAATAGCCAAGAGGAACGGTCAGCCTACAGGTACAACCGCCAACGAATACACTGCCTATGGAGGTGTCATCCGATGATAAAACAGCTATGGATAAACTCAAAGCCTCTTTTAGACGATGAAGGTAGCCCCCTTGAAGCTGAAAGAATCGAGTTCAACGACGACGAAATTATCGGCTACATCGCCCCGATAGAATCGGGGGAAGTTTTTACCTTGCGGGGACTTCACCCCGATAGAAACACCTATGAAGTCAAAGACAAGAAAGGCGAGCAGGTCACCCCCGATAAATCGGAACTCGACCAGCTTAAAGCCCGGGTCGACACACTGGAGAAAGCAAGCCTTGAAAAAATGTAGTGCCCCGATTTCATCGGGGTGACGATAGCTGAAACATGAAAACCCTGACACCAACTCTTCAGGGCGCCCAGAAGAAGCCTCACCGCCTCCCCTATGTCGAGGCTGAGGTTTATGACTACGAGGCCGGCGTCAAGAGGCTATCCTGGACGAGAGTCTACGAAGGTACCGAGCCCGACAACCACCATGGCATCGCCTTCGACGGCCAGGGGAACATGCATCGCATCCGGGCCGAGAGCAACGACCTCTATTACCAGAAGCAGGGATTGCCCTTCGCCACCCCCTTTCCTTATACCTTCCCCATCGAGCTGGGCGAGCCCCCCGAGTTCAACACCTGGACTAAAATCGCCACCGACTGCGCCGGTCCCTGTGCCATCGCCGCCTGTGGAGAGAAGGTCTATATCTTTTACAGGACAACCGGCAACGCCGTTCAGAAGCACTACAGCCACGACTACGGCCAGACCTGGGACGACGCCCAGCTCGTAAGCTACGCCGACGTCCTCTCTATGGCTGCTTGCTGGTGGGGCGCGACCGACACCATTATCTGCTTTACCCTCAGGGCCAATGAAATCGGCGCCATCGTCCTCGATACCGGCACCCAGGCCATCGTCCAGCACCGCATCGTGACTTTCGTTGTGCCGCACACACACATCATCACCGACACCTACGGCATAGGCGCCACCTTCAACTCCTTCTGGCCTCAGTGCAAGATCGTCTTTGCCGGCCTCCAGGAGGGCACACCCTACAACCACTATAACCTCTTCCGCACCTGGCTTTCGAGCACCTATCATTTCGGCACCCTCGAGAGCTTCCTTATGTCCCCGCAGGGAGAGGATATCACCTACGAGTATCCCGACGTCCACCTACCCGCCAACGCCCAGGACTACGAGACCAACCGCATTGTGGCCATCGAGAAGTATGCCGGCATCGCCCCCTATGACCGCCCCCTCGCCTGCCACATGGTTAAGGGTACATATTGGAGCGACACCGCCTTTACCGAGCCCAGGCCCCTTGTCGTCCCCGATTTAATCGGGGACCTCGGGGACGTTAGCTCCCAATATGGTCTCCGTCTCCAGAGCACTGCTGATCATTGGTGGCTTTCCCGGCCCGACGGGGTCTGGAGATCCCCCCGCCCGGCCGACTCACCCCTCGACTTGAATAAAGATATCGTCTCCCTACAACAAAATGTCATTGCGAGCCCCGATTTATCGGGGCGTGGCAATCTCATCATTGAACTCGATAACTCCAATGGCCAGTACGCCAACCCTGGCCAGGGCGCCCTCGCTTCGCTTCGCTTCCGCAGCGAAGTCCTCCTCAGGCTCGGCTATAAGACGACCGCAGGCAACGAGACCTCCGAGGCCGGAACCTACTGGATTGATTCCTGGGAATACTCTTCGAATCCCAACATGTCCCGCTTCATCCTCACCTGCCTGGACGGCTGGGGTCTCATGGACCGCTGGACCGCCCGCTACCAGATGAGGTGGAATAAGGACGAAGTCAACCCCAAGTCCGTCTGGCAAATCCTTTATCAGTTATTAGCCAGGATCGGCATCAAGCTCACCAACACACCCGCCAAGCCCCAATCCTCAGTCATCAACAACTTCTACCCCGACTTCACCGTCAACTCTGGCACCCAGGGCGACAGCACGATACGCAAGCTGCTATCTTTCGTCCCCGACAGGCTCGTATTCCGTGGTCAGGAAGCCTTCACCAAGAACCCTCTGGCCAGCGAGAGTAGCTGCTATTCCTACGGCACCGACCACACCATCCTCAGCGGTAAATACACCGAAGCCGTCGCTGTCTCCCGGGTCCGTGCCATCGGTCGGGACAGCTCAGACAACCGTATCCTGGAGGAAGCCCAGGATTGGGACCTGCTTGCCCTGGCCATTGACCAGCTTGAGCAGGACTACGACCCCAACCTCCAGACCGCTGCCAGGGCTCAGGAGAGGGCCGACGCCATCCTCCGCCAAATGTCATTGCGAGCGGAGCGTGGCAATCTCGTTATCCCCGCTAACGTCGCCCAGGAGCTTCTCGATGTCATAACCGTTACTGATAAGCGATGTGGCACCTCAGAGGAGAAATACCGGGTTCTGTCCATCCAGACCGACTATGACCGCCGCAAAGGAATTTATACACAGCGTCTGACGCTCTGTGCCCCATGACAAATTATTGGGAATGTTTAGTGTCATTCTGGGGAGTCTAGATAAATTTGGGTGATGAAGAATCTCGGAGATTCTTCGCGGAACCTGTCCTGAGCAGCACAAGATTCTTCGGTAGAGGGTCAATTTGAAAATGTTAAAAGTCTTTAAACTATCCTGAAACGAGGGTGGTGACTTGACAAATAGACAAGTTTTGATATAATGAAAACAGTTATCACTATGAAGAGAGGCGACGCAGGGTTTTGTCCCTACGAAGTCTCTCTTTTCGGTTATATAGGTCTCTCACGATATCATCTAAGTAGAATATTCGTATTTTATAATGCAGTTTTCTGAGCGAATAAGAACATCCGCCTCTACTACAGGCTATTAAGCATTCTAGTTTACCCTTATCGTGTAGGTATTCGACTAAACAAGCATAATCACCATCGCTTGCTATTATTACTGCCTTTGCATAATTCTTACAATCCACCATAGACTGCAATGTTAGATTTACGTCTACGTTACCTTTAATTTTATCTTCGTGGGTAGCTACTTCTTTAAATTTCAATTCATATCCTTGTCCTCTTAACTGGTCATATAAACTCTTGTATTCTGGTACATAACCAATAAAATAATAGGCAACCTTAACAGCATGTTTTTCCGTAAGATAAACTCGGAATTCGTTTAAATCCAATTTTACTTCAAGTGCTTCAACTTCCTTTTCAAGTGCTTGGAGTGATTTGTAAAAGTTCTGACCATCAATGAAGGCATAATTCGCTGGCACTTCATGCATAATCTATCAACCTCACAATTTTTTCTATTGTCCAAATGTGGTCAGCTAATTTGTCTGCCATTGCTGGTGTCTTTGGATAAGGATTAGTTAACACCTTGTATGGCCTAGCGAAGTTGCGAAATGGATTTCTCACGGGCTACTGATTAATGCTTGCCTCAAATCGTTGAGCCTCGGGGCAAAAGCTTCGACGAGCCTCTGCCGGGCCAGTTGCCATTTGGGATCGGCTTCTATATTTATAGTAGCTACTGCTGTTCCTGAGATTCTCAACCGGTGCAGGGTTTCCCGGTAGTTGCTTTCCAATTCCTGTCTTATCCCTCGTTCTGCCCCCTCATATTCTTGAACAAGCTGGCCTATTTCTTCTGCCTTTGGCTGCAATTCAGGCTCTAAGCTGCTTATCCCTTCGATTATTTTTTCCACGCTATTTCTACCCTGGGCGGTTGTAAGCTCGATAGCCCCTATCAGGTGCTCGATTATGACTTGCTTTATTATATCTCTGTCTTTCTCTTCGTGCTTGTTTAGCTCCGCAGTTATATCCAGTTGTTGGGAACTGTCAAGCCATTTTTGTGCCAGCACCCGCCCGAGCTGACGACACTCCTGCCTCTCCAGCTGTTCCTTTTCCTCGGCTGACAGCCTGCCCAATCTATTTGCTCTCTCTTGAGCAATCTCCCAGGCACTCTTTAACTCACCCATACAGTTCCTTCTCCCTGCGTCATTGCGAGCCGAAGGCGAAGCACCCTCACATCCACATTCTTTGAGATTGCTTCAGCACTACCGTGCTTCGCAATGACAGGGTCGTGACATTATTAGCCTTAGCAGTGCATTTTAGCCTATAATATTGGGGGGTTCAACAAAGTGAGTTCGGGTGATACTGATGATTTATCATAAATCCGTGAAGTTAGCGGAGAAATTCTACTGCTATGTATGGCAAGGCAGAGGAAATAACTGCAATGCCATTCTCTGGCCCTCGGTTTTAAGGGGGGAGCGTCCGCACATATTAGTTGACCCTGGTCATGTCAGGAATGAGCTTGGGGAGCCCTGTTTTGATTCCCTGGCTCAGGCCATGGAGGGGGATGGCTTCAAAATAAAGGATACTGGTCTGGTGATTGCCACCCACAGCCATCCTGACCATATCGAAGCCGCCGAATTGGTGGTGGAAAGAAGTGGTGCTTTGTTTACATTATCCAGCGAGGAGGATGAGTTTTATCGCGCGACGGGGAAGATGTTGTTTCAAACATTCGGCAGTAAGCCACCGCGGGTCGAGCCCTTCTTTTATCTCAAAGAGGGCGATTTGTCTCTGGGGGCTAAAAATAATAAGGTAGAGGTCCAGGTTTTCTTGACCCCGGGACATTCTCCCGGTTCTATTTCCCTTTATCTAGAGGAGGACAAAATATTGATCACGGGTGACGTGGTCTTTGCTGGCAGCGTGGGCAGGACTAACTTGCCTGGTGGCAGCCCTTCCTTATTACGGAAGAGCATTGATGAGCTATCTCAGCTTGATGTAGAATACCTTGTTCCCGGTCATAGCACTGAAACGGGCAGTGTAATCTCCGGCAAGGATAAAGTAAGGCGCAACTTTTACACGGTCAAGATGTTTATTTAAAATATAGAATGGTGTAATTGTTATGGAGATGGATGACAGAATTAAATATGCCCTGGAACATACGGAATTAATCCGAGCTCCACGACAAGAACTGGACACTTTTGGCAGCTCT
>Ga0307380_10005241_pt1 | contig 17238 bp, 13 predicted proteins | sample UN3MG_FD_202239 | JGI IMG/M metagenome (GOLD analysis project Ga0307380, IMG submission 202239) | Soil microbial communities from Risofladan, Vaasa, Finland - UN-3 | ecosystem: Environmental > Terrestrial > Soil > Coastal area > Acid sulfate soil | place: Finland: Risofladan, Vaasa | collected...
GAAGGCGGCTTGGAAGAATTACCGGAATTCTTTTGAAGCCGGGCGATTTTTTCTTCGAGAAGTTTTATATACTCTCGGAGTTTTTTATTTTCTTCAGTCAGTTGTTTGATAATAGCGTCTTTGTCTTGCATACACCATTTTTAACATGGTGTTGCAAAAAGCGCAAGTTGCCTATTTTAACATTTTGAAAGTTTTTCAAAAATTCCTGTGAACGGTTACAAAAAATTGTTTAGAAATCAGTTATTAAGAGTTTAATAAAGAAAGGAAAATGAAAATGATTGAGATCGACGAATTGACGAAGCGGTATGAAGATGGCGTTTTGGCATTGGACCATGTCAGCTATAGTGTTGAGCCGGGCGAGATATTCTGTTTGCTGGGTGCAAATGGGGCGGGTAAAACAACAACGATCAACATTCTGCTGGATTTTATTCCGCCGACCAGCGGCTCGGGCACCATTAACGGGCACGACTGCAACAAGTTTCCGCTGAAGGCCAAAAAGTATGTCTCGTATGTTTCTGAGAACGTACAGCTTTACGGGATGTTCACCGCACGACAGAATCTGGCGTTCTTTGCCGAGCTGGCCGGCAGGAAGGGGCTGACAAAGAAGGACTACGATGATGTAATGCGGACTGTTGGCCTGCCCGAGAAAGCCTTGAGAATGCGGCTGAAACATTTCTCCAAGGGCATGCGGCAGAAGCTTGGTATTGCCATTGCACTGCTAAAGGACCCCCCGGCCATCCTCATGGACGAGCCAACCAGCGGGCTCGATCCTACAAGTGCCCAGGAGTTCCTGGACCAACTGCGACGATTACGCGAGCGGGGCAAGGCTATCCTTATGACGACCCACGACATATTCAGAGCCAAGATTATCGCAGACAGAGTCGGCATTATGAAGCAGGGCCGCCTGGTTGCCATCCGAAAGAGGCAGGATTTCAAACACGCAGACCTCGAACAGATTTACATGCGCGAAATGCAGGCGGCGGAAGCTGTATCGTAAAGAGAGTTTTCCTTGGCTTCGAAGCGCGGAAGCAGAGTTCTATGGACGGCGCCGGGACCGGATATACCCGTTCCCGGTGGCAAAAAGTCCGGGCTCCAAATATTCGAACGTGGTGAATGATACCAATTGTGTATAATCAATGCGCTTGTTCGTGTCATTTCGAGTGCAGCGAAACGGAGTCGTCAAGGTTTAGAACAGCTTCGGCGGCGGCACCGTTTTTCGAGTCCGGATAACTCAAAAGGAAACCTCACCTGAAATGAGTGTCCGGTAACAGCGGCCGGCTCTTGGCCTGAGCATCACGTTTCTGGGCGGATTGGCTCCCGACAGATATTCTCCGGGGGCCTTGAATCTTCGTGTCGAGTATCTTCTTCGAATCAGTGCTCCATTTGCCTTTTTCGTAGTCAAATGGAACGGCGACAAGTCTTTCGGAGTCAATTCGTACAGCAGTAATCTCGCTGGGTGAATTCGGTGCCGGGGATGGCAGTTGCACGAAGTTTATGCCTCTGTAGTTGTTCACACTTGCCTTGTGGTAATGTCCTCCCAGCACGAGTATCACGTTGGCCTCTCCGAATGTATTGACGAACTCGCCTTTATTCGTGATTGAATCCAGGCATAAGTGGGTAGCCACCACTATAGGAGTGCCGGCCGGTACTTTCGAGAGGTTCGAGCGAAGATATTCGAGCGCATCTTCAGATATCGGCTGGGCGGGACTGTTGAGAGTTTCGTCGTACTTCGAATAGAGAGCGACGAAATGAACGCCTTTCTTATCGAAAGTATAACTCAAGGCTCCGTGACGTTTAATCAGCCAGTTGAGAATCGTGGGGCTTGGGGAAAGACCGCCGCTGTCGTGATTGCCGGCAACATCGTAGCTGGGGAATTTCAGGCGTTCTGTAATCAATTTCTTGTATGTATCAGCGGCGGCGCGTGTCGGCCACTCGGTAATGTCCCCTAATCCTATGACAAAATCCGGCTTGGCCACTTTGCCTCCGATAACTGCCGGATAGGCCGTTTGGGGCAGTTTGTTCATCGCATCGATCGCCGGGATCAGATGTGTGCCGTCTCCATCGGTTTGGACGTGCTGGTCCGACCATCCGAAGAAGGTCAGCGCGTTCGTCTCGGCATAAACCACCGCTTGTGATAGAATGCAAATGACAAGACAAGCCGCGCATAAGGCTGCCTTTGCTGCGGATGCTGTGCGTGTTGTTGTGCTCATGTTTCGACTTTCCAGATAATCTTCAATAGTTTTAACAGCGTACATTATAACATTTCCCGGCGTTGACCATAAAGCAATTCATCAACTAAAGCAGTTGCATTCGGTTGTTCGTTCAGGTATCTTAGTCAGTTGATAAAGTAGTCCGAACATAAGGTAATTTGAGAATAGAAAGGTGGCATTCCAATGACTTTCAAAATGAAGCGTTTTCCAATCATGCTCATCGGTCTGACCTGTGTAGTGATAGTGAATCTTGCAGCGGCGGAACCGCCTTCGATTTTGTCGGTTCGAGCGGACTCGCGAAAGGTCGGCCTTTATGAGAAATTTGAGCTGAGGATCGATCTGAAAGCTGCGTATAATAATCCCTTCGATCCGGACGAAATCGATCTTAGCGCCGAGTTTACTTCGCCCTCGGGCAAGAAATGGAATGTCTGGGGGTTTTATAATCCGACGAGCTGGGCCGGCCTCTGGATGGTGCGGTTCTCTCCGACCGAGACGGGTACGTGGCGTTACGTGGTCAAAGTCACCGATTCGCAGGGCACGGTACAAAGCAGGGCCGGCACGTTTGACGCGGAAGATTCTTCGCATCACGGATTCATAAAGATCGCCCCGAACCAACGCTACCTCAGATATGACGATGGGGCATCGTTTTACGGCGTGGGGATGTGGTATAACGACAGCTACGAACAATTCAATGAGGGCGGAATAACTGCGGAAGGACTCGATAATCTGAAAGAGCGGGGAGCGAATTTCATCAGCTTTTTCCCGACCCCCCTTGAAACGATGGGAACCGGCCTGGGACGCTACGACCAGAACCGCTGCGGCCGGATGGACCAGATCTTCGAATGGTGCGAGGAGCGTGACATCCAAATCAGTTGGAACATCTGGTTCCATTCCTACATTTCGATGGCCGTCTGGGGCGGCGGAAACGCACGGTACAGAAATAATCCCTACAGCCTCGTCAGCAGCGCGAAAGATTTCTTCGGAAACGAGGCGGCATGGAAATACCAGCAGAAGCTGTACCGGTACATGATCGCCAGGTGGGGATACAGCCGGGCGCTGTTCCTCTGGTTCGTCGTCGATGAGATTAACGGCACCGAGGGCTGGACCCAGGGCGATCACGCCGTGGCCGAGCAGTGGTGCCGGAAGGTGGATGAGTATTTCAACAAGTACGATCCTTACGGCCGGCCTACAACCGGCACTCAGAGCGGCGGGATCGGTCAGTGGTGGCCGGAGGGATACAAAATATTCGATATCGCCGGGCGGGAAATCTACGAGGCCCAGGGCCATCCGATGCCGAAGAGCGGCAAGCTCGGGCCCGATGACGAAAGCCCGCTCCAGCTCAGCTACCGCAACTACGCGGTCCAGACAGAGAACCTCTGGAATGGCTTCCGCAAACCCGCAATCATCGGCGAGTGCGGCTGGGACCATACGTATTACGAGCCGGGCATGCCGGGGTACCTTGCCATGTATCATAATGCCCTCTGGGTCAGCCTGGTAAACGGCTCGTGCGCGACGCCGTTCTGGTGGGCGTATTCTTCATGGATCAATGACAGTGTCGTCACCAATCAGATGCTCTATTTTTCGAGATTTGTTTCGGACATCGATTTCGCCAATCTCGCATTTGAACCTGCTGAAATCACCGCCGGCGATTGTGATGCCTGGGCGATGAAGAGCGAGAAAATCATCTTCGGCTGGGTCGTCAACCCGCGGACCAGCGCCGCTAACGAATCGTTCACCATTTCCGGTCTGCCCGACGGCACTTACGAAGTGCAGTTGTATCGAACCTGGCGGGGCAGGTACATGGAGAGACATACGGTCCAATGCACCGCGGGCAAACTTACCGATACGATTCCGGAATTGAAAACGACCGGGGGACATGCGCTTCATATCGGAAACGACGTTGCTTTCAAAATAGTCCCCAGGTAGCCCAATGCCATTCGACAGAAATAAAGACATCGATAAAAAGAAAGATGGCTTCTCCTCGTCAATCGCCCGCATAATCAGAGCATAGATGCCAAGGCCGATACAGATTAAGCTCGTGAAAAAGCATACGAATCCGACAATATAAAATGCGGTCCGTATAAAGCCCTCTTCATAATAGGGCGAGGCGGCGGCTTTCTTCTGGAATATGAATCCCGCAGTGAAAAGTGGAAAGGCCAGGCCCAGCAGGCCGAGTCCCGTCAAAAGGCTCCTGAGCGGGGCATCGAAGAACGGCCGTTTCGACTCAAACCAAACAGCGACAACAACAAAGCATATTATCGCAATGCCAACGGCCAGGCCGTTTATAAGCAATATCATTTTTTTAGAGAATCCACGCCGGGACTTCTCTTGAATATTGTTCTGTTCGTCCATAGCAAAATGTCCATCAAAGTCATACGGTGACACTGCCACAATGACCGCACCGTGCAGCCGGTTGATTTATAAGAAAAATTATTTTAGCCTATCGCCATCTCTGCTCACAAGAGTATTCTCTGTTTTCTAAGCCGATACCCTATGGTTAGAGCGTAGATTGTTCTATAAATGGCAGGTTTTCAGGCTGCCTTTTGAAGTTTTATCGACCTTAAAAAGTCCAAAACACGATCCCGGCTACTACTCTCTTATGATTGATTCTGTAGCTTGTCATTCCCGCGAGTATGATTGATTCCGTCGCTTGTCATTCCCGCGAAAGCGGGAATCCAGAATGCCTAATCGAAGTTGACAGGCTACTACTCAAAGACGGCAAAGTTCCCGGTACCTGCTTTTTCTCGCTCCTTTGGTCAGCGCGGGAGCGTGAAATTGGCTTTGTTTGGCTTTGTTTGGCTTTGTTTTCTTCGGCTCCGCCGGCCGGTTTATTATCATAATCTCCTTTCAAAAAAGACTTTGCGTCATTTTCGGCCGGCGCAAATTGGCTTTGTTTTTTCAAATCACCTTTTTTCTCTGCCGGCGGGGTGGCAGCCTCATCCCTTAGGGATGGGGAGGCTTGGTCCAGTGGCATGGCCATCTTGGCCATGTTTTCCACGGGCTGGAAGCCCGTGCCACGCTTGGGGATGGTTTGAGCATGTAAATACTTCTGCTCGTCGGCGTCTTGCTGCTCAATTCGACGCATTATTTGTTGTCTCTTAAGCTCGTTCATTATCTTGAGCAGGCTGTTCTCGATTCGCCGTTCGTACAACATCAGGCGTTCCAGCCACCTCGGCAGGTCGAAATTGGCTTTGAATTGGCTTTGTTTTTTCGCCGCCCACAGCCGCCAAAATCCCCATAAACCATTGTTATTACTGATTTAACATAAATTTGCTCTCCGGAAAATTGGCTTTGTTTTTTCAAATCGTGTTTTCAACCCCCAGAAAATCTGGGGGCTAAATAATATTGGGTTTGAATTGGGTTTGTTTTCACCAAGTGTCCAATTGCGATTATTGACCATAACTCCTATCTACGATTAACTTTGCGCTCATTTTACCCTTTCAAAAATTGGGTTTGTTTTTTCAAATTAAGCTCAGTTTTTCGTCGTTTTCTACTCTTTTTCACCTGTTTTTTTCATTATTTTGGCTTTTTTTTCTCAAATTAGCTTTCTGTTAGACACAGATTTACACCGATTAACACTGTTGTTTGAGCCACAGAGAAATAATATTGTCATCCCTGCGAAAGCAGGGACAATAGTAAATAGTAAATCGTAAATGGCTTTGACCCAGCACCGCAGGGGTGCGGGCTAAACTGTATTCTGACCCATTATTTCTCAATTCTAAATTCTAAATTCCACTTGCGATATACTACATACTATATACGACATACGAATTCGTTAAGTATTATACGAATAATATCGCTAAAAGTCGGAAAAATTCCAAAAAAATCTCCGTGAGACGCAACTCAATACCCGATTCTCGATGCCGGTTCGTATCTCGGTTTTTCAATGCCTATTTTTACTCGAAAAAGGCAGATTTCTCCATAATTTGGCAACTATTTTCACTCGTCGTGCCATAGAGTTTTCACACATGGGATTTTTTTCCTGCATTTTGATTCCATACACCTTAAGTTAGAGAAAAAGGGTTGCTTTATCGCGGCCTGTTATGTTATAATTTACCAGACAAGTTCAACTGCGGAGTGCATCAGGTGTAATTAGGGCGTTGGTCAAATAGATCATTGTCTATAAGAGGCAGAGCCATGATGTGCGGGGCGAGAAGATTCGGCCGGCCAGGAAAAAGGATTGCCGGCCGGCAAAGCGGGTTTTTGGCGGGGCGAGTTAAAAGAAACATTTCTAAAAGGGTGGGATTTACACTCATCGAGCTGTTGGTCGTGATTGCGGTGATTGCTCTGTTGCTTGCGCTGCTTTTCCCGGTTTTGCGCAGCGCCAGAGAGCAAGGCCACCGTGTGGTTTGCTTGAGCAATCTAAAGCAGCTAACCTTGGCATGGACAGCTTATGCCACAGAGTACGAAGGCAAGCTCGTTTATGGTTCAGCCTTTGGTGGTGAAACACGTCGTCGAGGTGGAAGAACTGAAAGTCTGAGAGGCTGGGCGGGTGACTTGCCCCTTCCGCAAATAGTCGGCGTAACAGGCTTCGGCAAAGGTGCATTGTGGCCGTGGATTCGTAACGTTGATATCTACCGCTGTCGACGTGGGCGCCCCGGACATGCAGTTACATACGCTATTGTCATCGCCGCAAACGGAGGTAAAAACGTTGAAGGAACGTACATAGAGGATACCGGTGGCTGGGACCTGACAGAATACGGCAAGCGCGTCGGCAGTACAGTTCTAAAACTGACCAGATTGACGGATATCATCAACCCCGGTGCGGGCCAGCGCGCGGTATTTATAGATATGGGTCAACAACCGACCAGCTACGATTTTTATGTTCATTATCTTTATCCGATGTGGAAGTGGTACAGTGCCCCCCCGGTGCGACATGGTGACGGTACGACTCTCTCGATGGCGGATGGACACGCAGAATACTGGAAATGGAAGGGACGCGAGACAGTTCAAATGCCCCGTAAGCTGATGCCTATGGGCAGTCTGTTCGCTGAATTGCTGGATGGCGGGGACTACGAACCGCAAACCGAGGACGGCATGTATGACCTGCAGAGGTTGCAAAAGGCGATCTGGGGCAGACTTGGATATACGTTAGAGAGTGGGCTATAGTGCGGAAGAAAGGAGAACAATCCGCCATGCGAAAAGCCAAAGGCTTTACACTCATTTAGGTTTTTCAAAGGGGTACGGTACATTTTCCGATTAGTTGTGCTTTATAATGACAGGTTTTGATAGACTGGAGAATGGGCAGAACTTGCTCATGCTGTGGGATAAAATGCTCTAACGTGTTGATTTGAAAGAAAACCCGCCGAGTGAATCGGCGGGCTAAATATTTTTAGATTTCTGTGCATCGAATAAACCGCGAGATACGAGTCACAAATCACGCTGTGGAGCTTTGGGCCGCAGACATCGGCTGGAATTAAGTATGCTGTCCCAATCCTTGTTCCGAACAGGATTGGGTCCGTCCCTATTATCCTGTGGGTGGTTGGCAAGCCGGAGGTTTTGCTTGACGGGAGGGCAGCTTTTCTGGTATAAATAAATGGCTGGATTCCTATGGATTCGGGATCTTTCGGTGGGTGAAATTTGTGTGATTTTACTATCTCGAAGAAAGGAGGCGGTCTCAAGCCGGAAAAGTTGTTCTTTGCAGATATGGGCGAGAGTTTAGGGCAAGGTAAAAATCATTGTCAGCAGATTTGTCGATTAATGTTAACCTTTTTTTAGGGAGGAGTCTTATGTTTAAGAAATTGCTGTTGTGTTTAATTTTGTCTCTGTTTGTATCGCAGGCAGCTTTGGGGGATTATGTTATAATAAGCCAAGGCGTTCCGAGCGTAGTGAGGTTTACGGATGCCGGCGAAATTGTATGGGAAACAACGACCGACCCCCTCTCGGACCTTGAGAATCCTTCCCAGGTCGAAATCGGCCCCGATGGATATGTCTATGTCGCCCAGGGCGGCTGGGGTGCAAACAGGACGGTAAAACGCTTTGATTACGATACGGGTGAGCTGCTCGGGAATGTGACTGAAATTACGACTTCCGATCAGCAGAACGACCTGCAGTGGGGCTACGATTATAATGGAGACGGCGTCGATGACCTGTGGGTCATAGGCAGGAGTGACTTAATCGCGGTACATGACGGCACGACTTTGGGAAATTATCCTGCGACACTATTGGATAGCTGGGATTTTGCTGATACCGATCCTGAGAATCAGAACTGGGACGGAGGCGGCGGCCGGGGACTGCTTGTCGGTCCGGATATCACGGGAGATGGTGTCGGCGAGCTGTTTATGGCCAAAGGTTACAACGACTCAAGTAACAAAATCAACGTCTGGGACCCCGTGGCCCTAAAGAATGGTGCCGGAATTGGCGCTCGTGTTGCGAGCTATCCTGCCACGGAAATACGCGAGTCCCAGGGAATCATTCTCGGCCCCGATGTTAACGGCGACGGTCAGCAGGATCTGTGGGTCGCAAGCCAGCGCCGCAATGAGATTCGTACATACGACTACCTTACCGGCGAAGAACTTTCCATTGAAAAAGCCGGCATTACTTTCAGGAATATGTTGGATGTAGACCATGGACCGGACGGTACTATTCTGATGGTCTCACGTTTTGCTACTTCGCTCGATCCGGACTGGACCGGCGGCGCCGAGGTTACCGGCGGCAATGTGATCAAATACGACCCCGTTACCGGCACTGCTACATTGGTTGTCGAGTATTGGGAAAGAGTCGACAGCGTAGCGTATGTTCCCTTCGATATTTCGGATGTGGCGGATGCCGCTGATCCGTACCCTGCATACGGGGCCACAGACGTGCAGACCGATGTAATCCTAAGCTGGACGCCGGGACTCTACGCCGACAGGCATGATGTATATTTCGGCACCGATTTCAACGATGTGAGAGATGCAACTGCAACCAATGATACGAGCGGCGTGTACAAGGGCCGGCAGGATTCTAACAATTATCCTGTCATTGGAACTCTCAATTTAGACCTTGGCGAAACATACTATTGGCGTATCGATGAGGTCAACGCGCCGCCGGGCCCGACGTATAAAGGCAAAATCTGGAGCTTTACCGTCGAACCGGTTGCATACCAAATCTCCGGTGAGAATATAATTGCCTCAGCTTCCAGCAGCGCGCCAGATCAGGAGCCCGGAAATACCGTCAACGGCTCGGGACTGGATGAGAGCGGTTTGCTGCATGGTAATTATTCGGCCGGTACGATGTGGCTGAGCAGCCTGACTGGTGAGCAGCCGACCTGGATCGAGTATGAGTTCGATAAAGTTTACAAACTCCGGGAGATGCGGGTGTGGAACTTTAATGAAAGTTGGGAGCAGAATATCGGCCTGGGATTCAAGGAAGTAAAGATTGAGTTTTCGATTGACGGCGCCGACTATACGACGTTGGGAACGACTCACGAATTTGCTCAGGGGCCCGGTTTGGCCGACTACGCGCACAATACGAACGTTGATTTTGGCGGTGTGCCGGTGAAGTACGTCAGGCTTACCGCCAATAGCAATTGGGGAGACATCCTCAATCAGTACGGCCTCAGCGAGGTTCAGTTCTTGTATGTCCCTGTGCAGGCAAGAGAGCCGTATCCTGATTCGGGAGCAACGGATGTAGCCGTGGATGTGGTCCTGAGCTGGAGAGCAGGGCGTCAGGCATCCGAGCACGATGTGTACTTCAGTACCGATGAGCAGGCTGTGATAGACGGCAGTGCACCCGTCCAGACCGTGACCGGGGCCGGCTATGGTCCAATGTCACTCGATTTGGGCCAAACGTACTATTGGCGCGTTGATGAGGCAAACAGCGCAGAGAGCCCGGCAATGTGGGAAGGCGAGGTTTGGAGCTTCACGACGCAGGAATTCTTTGTCGTGGATGATTTCGAAAGTTACGACGCCGGCGACAATCAGATATGGTACTCATGGATTGATGGGCTTGGCTATGGCTCGCCGGGCGTTCCCTTCGATCCCGGCAACGGAACCGGCGCTGCTGTCGGCGATGAAACCACCGCCTCTTATACTGAGGAGACCATTGTTCACAGTGGAAGTCAGTCGATGCCGCTTTCCTACGACAATAATAAGCAAGGCTCCTTCAAGTATTCTGAAGTGGAGTTTAAACTCATCCGGAACCGGGATTGGACGGAGCATGGCATTGCGGCGTTGTCACTGTGGTTCTACGGCGATCCGAATAATTCCGATGAGCCGATGTATGTGGCCGTAGCAGATAAGACCGGCGCGCCCGCGGTGGTGTACCACGATGATGCCAGCGCAAGAAAGACAGAGAACTGGACTGAGTGGAGAATCCCGCTGCAAACCTTTGCCGAGCAGGGCGTAATCCTGACCGATGTCGATACTATCGCTATTGGATTTGGCACCAGAGGCAATACGACGATACCGGGTGCTTCGGGCAAGATGTTTATTGATGATATTCGGCTGCATGGACAGGCTCCGGATAACGCCGTTGCCACGATGACCGGCCAATTGGCTGGAACGCTCTCTACCATGTCACCCGAGCAGGCGGCGGGCCGGCCTGATTTGATCGACATGCGTACGGATGTGTATTCTTTGGGTGTCATGCTTTACCACATGTTGACAGGCCAATACCCATACGAAGTTACCGGCTCGACTTTGCAGGTGCTGCAGAATATCCAGAAGGCCACCCCATTAGACCCCGGCAGATTATTCGTAAATTCGACTCCGATGTTGAGGCCATTTTGCTCACGGCCCTGGACAAAGAGCCGGCTAAGAGATACCAATCGCTCTGCTGCTGCTGATTATCATCGGCTTTGCGTTCGTGTGTTTTGACTTGTATATAACAGCGAAAGAGGACCGTCAAAACTACGAGAAAATTGCCAGCCAATGGAAAGTGCAAGCGGACAAAGCCCCTACGTTAACTCGGCGAATGTTCTTCGGCAATATCATGGATATGTGGCACGCAGGATTGATTCAGCAGGCGAAACGGTTAGCTGTTTTGTATCTTACTGATGGTTCCAAAGAAAAGAAAGCAGCCATTTTTCTGCTCAATCCGAATTTATTGGCTCAGAAGGAGCCTGATTTTCGACAGTCGCTCTCAGACGATTACACAGGATTTGTGGATTTCATTATAGGCGAGCATCATCTACAAGCCGGTAACCACAAAGAAGCAGTAAATGCCTGCCGGAATAGTTATGCAGCCATCCAGCAATCGCGCCAGCATAATTTGCCCATTGACACCTGGGTGAAGACAGAGATTGAAGTTAGGCTTTACGAGTTGAGTGCCACCGACAAGCCGGCAGAGAAAAGTGAAAAACAAAACGCTGAAGAGTGAAGAACTATGGGATTCGACGCCTTTACACTTAAGAAACGACGTAACGGTTTTACTTTGATAGAACTGCTCGTCGTGGTGGCGGTGATTGCTATGCTCTTAGCCATCTTTTTGCCCGCTCTGCGTAAGGCCAAGACAATAACCAAACGTGTAACTTGCCAGAGTAATCTCAAACAAATCGCCTTAGCGTGGAATATGTATCTGGACGACAACGACGGGCGCTTTTACCAGGGCAACAACGTCAATCTGGACTATGGCGGCTGGAAGGGAATGGTGGACAGGTCTCATCGTCCACTCAATCTATACTTCAACTTGCCGGTGGATCTGCCGGATGATTTGGAAACCGAGAATGACGCTAAGATGTTCTGCTGCCCTGCCGACCGCGGCGGAGTGCCCGGCTAAGCATTGAGACAGAAGGCTTATAACTATCTCGGAACCAGTTACCAGACTAACATCTTTCTCATTGGTCAGGATCGTTGTGGTACTTTCAGTCAAAGGACCCAGGCTCTCGATGAAGAGATAAGTAATCGCCTGAGAAATCTCAATCGCATTCGGGTGAGTAATCCTTCACGATTATTGCTGATTGGTGATTACGGATGGATCAATCAATGGATTCCGGAATCTCCACCGTTGTGGTGGAACGATTGGAAGGATCTGGCGGAAGGGCACGGTCGAGTAGATTGTCACAACATGGCATTTCTGGACAGCCACGTCAAGTTCCTTAATATTCGCAAGGGAATCTACGTAGCTGACGAATACAGCATGGTGCCGTTTGACGAACTCTTCGGAATGGCCCGTGAGATTCAGGAGCAATAATAATTTAAACGTTTTTGTAATGCTGAATTCTCTGGTTTCAGTTTAAGAAAATTGTTGCAAGGCACTTATACGATGACTTATCTTTGTGTTGTATTAAACAAAGAGGGTGCCTTAAATGGAGTAATACCAATTGTGATTATGATTTGCGCTTTAGTCATTTCGACCGTAGGGCCACAAAGTGGCCCGAAGTGGAGAAATCTATTAAAAAAGATTTCCCTTCGGGGCTCTCCACTTCGTTTCGTGTCTCGACTCCGCTTCGCTGCGCTCGAAATGACACGAATAATCGCATTGATTATACACAATTGGTATAACTTGTGACGAAAACTAAAAAAAAACTCTGTTCGAGTGATATTTTGTTTGACATTTGACTCATTATTCATTTGTAATTCGTCATTTACCAATCACGCTGTGCGACAGAAAGGAGGCAGGTTTATGAAAAGTTTTGCCTGTTTGTTAGCGGTTTTATTGTTTGCACTGCCTGGTCCGGTGCTCTCGGAGGAGTCGGTTTTTCCTGCCGAAACGAACTCGGAAGCCGCGGCTCTATCCCAAATAAGAGAAATCCCTAAAAAAGCGCGACCGACGGGCTCGGATTTGCCGGATCTGCTTAATCTGTTGAAGCAAAAGACCCGCAATATCTATTTCTATCAGGCTCCTGCGACTAATCCTGTAATTGCGCCTTTTTCTTTCCTGGCTGAACTTGATATGTACGATTTGACAGCATCCTCATCTGATGGGGTTCGGTCAGTCCTGCCGGCGTTTCTGTTCTTTCTGGCGGCAGCCAAACATTTACAGCCACTCCCGATGCCGGCTACGAGGTGGATAAGTGGTATCTGGATAACGATTTGGCCAAAATAGGCGGTACTAATTTCGAGCTTACTGATATCCATGCCAATCACACAGTTCACGTCACGTTCAGACAGGCGCTTGCATATTCTCTCGAAAGCATTGAATTTGAGGACGAGGAGGAGTTTAAGAACCGTATCATCAGCAATAATACCGCCCCGGAGGAGCCGGACAAGGCACTGGTTCTTATCGAACGGGCTGTGGGCATTGGGCCGGAGCCGGATAATGTAGTAATGCGGATGCGCAATGAAAAGGATCCTGATCCGGAGTCACCGAATTACGGGCAGATAGTTCAGGCCCGCGCTAAGGGTATATTTATCAAGACCGATGCCGACAAAATTTTGATCCGTTTCAAGTATTTGTTCTTAACTTCCGAGCCCGGCGTTGAAATAGTAGTCTATCTCTCGGATTCGCCCGAGCTTCTGGCTCCGGACGATCCGCTGCGTCAGCAGCATTACATCGAGTGTGCACGGATTGCGGCCCCGCCTTTCCCTCGGCCCGGCGCAGCCGGCACCGACCGCTTCGCAGTTTTCCAAAAGATCGTCTGGACAGGTCATCTGAATTTCACCGAAGGTGTATACATCGAGCTGGAGCTGATTGAACCGGATACAAGCGGACTCCTTTTTGCCGGCTCTATGCCAGGGGTATCGAGCGACTCCGGAGACAGTTCGGTTTTTATCGACGATTGGAGCCCGGCAGTGCAGTGTTATGGTATTTGCATGGACATCAACTGGGACAACTTTGTCGATGAAGCGGATTTCCTGATGGTTATTGGTGGGTGCGGATGCGATGCAACGGGAGAGAATGCCTGTCTGGATGGTGCGTTCAGTGACGATGGGTACGTTGATTCTTATGATGCCGTTTCGTGGGATTGGGCACTGAACTCAGACGAGCGTCTGCTCAATTTCTGCGGCGTACCTCTTACCAGTGGAGGTGGAGGCATTAGTATGATGAGTGCCGCAGCCGCCGGCGTTAAAAGCTCCGGTGCGCCGCTGCCTCGTGTAAACCTTGCCGGCAGCGACCTTAGTGACATTTTGATAGCCGGCAAGACGAGCGAGATGAATGCACCCAGCAAGTTAAAAGACTCCCTTTACGTTTTTAATAATGCCGGCCGATGCGGCGGATCGTTCGAGCCTGCCTCGGACCGCTGCAACATCAGACTTGTTCAGGGACCTGACGGTGAAAATTACCAGCTCAATTCTGAAACAGGTTTACTTCGGCTTGACAGCACAAACGAAGTCATTATCCCGCCCGGCGAGATAAAGCTGAGCGATATTACCGAACCACGCTATAACAAGTCGGCTACGATTTATGTTGGTATTCAGGACAAAGGCCAGGATTCATTCGGCCGGCCCATTCTCGATGCCGCCTTCGATGCTGAGTATGTTTATGTTGTCCCGGTGGTGATTAATCCTGATGGTGAAGATTCTTATACGGCAGCGGCAAAGCTCAAGCTGCTGGACGGGTCAAATCCGCCCTATGAAATCGTCCAATTGTATGACGATCCTCCACTGCCGAATGATAATCAATACAGAAATTATCTACGAGAACTTGAAATCGACAATGCCGGCAACCTTTACGTCCTGAATGTACACGCTCTCAACGAGAGCAATATCCTCTGGAGATACAAGCCGGATGGGACCGTCGAGCGCATAGATTTAGGCAGGCCGGACGGCGACAGCTACGTGCCGGCTCCTGTCGGGATGTATGCGTCAAAAACGACAGAGATGTTGTATATGGCATCCGCTGCGTATAATCCGGCAGATTCCGACTCAACCGTGGTATACGGTTTTTCCACGAAAGGCACTATGGCTCTTGAGCGGTCTATTAAAATCAATGATCTGCAGCATATAACCAGCCTAACTGAGGATACGCAAACAGGGACACTTTGGGTGGCCGGCTTTAATATGTACGATATACCGCTATATCCAAATCCGTACCAAATGGCATTCTACTATCCATTTTTGGCGAAAATCCCCAACGACAGCGATAACGTCGAGCTTTTGCCACTCTTCGATTCTGATTCACACGATTTGGCGCTGCCGATGTCAATTCTTTGGACAGGTTCTGCCGGGCATGATTAATTTCGAAAATAAGATGTTGTAAAAAGAGAAAAATCCTGTAACATTTCCGCCGAAGTGACGTATGATTCAGATGGACTGTGTAAAGTGACGTGTAAGCACGGTCAACAAACTTGTCATAAGTTGAGGTAACAAAATGCGAAACAAAAACTACATTGTGCTTGCTGTTGGAATTGGCCTTTTTGGAGTGTTCGCAATATTCATTGCCTTGGCATCAATGGTGGCGAACAATCCGGAGATCGCGGTGGATACGGTTTACGGGTCCCTCCGCCTGCCGGAAGCGATTAGCCGGTTCGAAGCTGATGGTGTAAACGGCCTTGTCACGATAGAGCCCGGCGAGGAGGCGAAACGATTGCCGGCAGGGCAGTACCGTATCCGTTTCTGGAAGACCGAACGCAAAGATGACGGAGGCAATACATGGGTATTGACCGGCCAATATTACGGCCAGGATAATCCATTCGAAATAAAAGATGGTGACGAGACAAAGTTGGATGTAGGCGAGCCAATCATTGCCACGGTGAATGCACGTAATGCCGGTTCGAGTTATTCCTTTAATCAAGTAATCGAAGGCCGCCATCAGGAGATCATCGAGCTGACACGCAACAGTTCTCGACCGCAGCCCCCGAAACTTCATATCAAGAATAAGGACGGTTCGTACGAGCGGACTTTCAGCTTCCAGTATGGGTGAGGCGGCACCTGTTCGCTCTCGTGGCGAGAGCCCGAAAACGTAGCCGGACCGTTCACGGCGACAATCGAAGTGGCAGGGCCGTTCAAAGTCGAAAGCAAGCCGTACACAATCGGATTGTAAGCTATCATTCGCATTTGTAATTGATAGCTTCGTGCCGCTGTCGAATAGCCGCAAGCAGTAGAATCATACAGACCGCCTATTCCGCAGCCGCTTCGATTCAATGTATCACCAAATGCTTCTCGAACCAGGCCACTAAGGCTTCGGAGGCACGCTTGCCGTCTTCGCCCCGGAATCCGTGCCCGGCACCTTTAATCACCAACAGTTCACTTGTCACTTTGTGTTTCTCGAATTCGGCGAGGATTTTCTCGCTGTGATCGATCGTCACAAGCTCGTCGTTGTCACCATGAATAAGCAGCGTTGGCGGGTCGTCTTCGGAGACATGCAGCAGGGGCGAGCAATCCGCCGCCCTGGCCTCTTCGAAATTCAGTGCCGGGTAGTCGGGCGTCTTGTTAACCCACGCACGGAGATCGGTAGGGGGGAAATAAGCCACCACGGCGGCGACTCGATCGGTAACCCGAAGAACTTCGTCCTTCGCATTGGGATCGCCTTTATCGGAGGCGGTGCCCAGCATCAAAGACAGGTGCCCGCCGGCACTGGCGCCGGCAACGCCCAAACGCTCGGGATCGACGCCGAAATCGTTCGCCCGCATACGGATGAAACGCACGCTGCGGCGAACGTCCTCGATGATCTCCGGGATGGCGTACTTGGGACTGCTGCCGTGACGTACGGCAAACACGGTAAAGCCTTTATCGAGCATCGGCTTGAACCAATCAATACTCTGCTCCGGCGGACGCCAGCGGGAGTACCAGCCGCCGCTGACGATGAACAGAATGCCCGTTCCATTAGCTTGTTGTTTGGGCTTGTACACGTCGAATGTCAGGGCCATGCCGTGCTTGTGCCCGTACACGACATCCGGGACAATTTCGACGCCTTCGACGCCATAGGCCTCAGCGGCACAAAGGGCGACGGTAATAATCAGCAAACTTCGGATCATCCACTTCATAGGTAACCTCCTGATTTTTTGTTTCGCATCCTGGCCGCACCGTGCAGCCGGTTGAATTTATAAGAAGGAACATTTTAGCCTATCACCATCTCTGCTCACAAGAGTATTCTCTATTTTCTAACGTTCCGGGTGCGACCAGATATTCTGGCAGGCGATTTTTCGTTCTTAAATGCTTGCTCTCAAAGCTGGAAATTTCCCCTATCGTCATTGCGAGGCCACAGCATGTGGCCGTGGCAATCT
>Ga0307380_10005242_pt1 | contig 17237 bp, 22 predicted proteins | sample UN3MG_FD_202239 | JGI IMG/M metagenome (GOLD analysis project Ga0307380, IMG submission 202239) | Soil microbial communities from Risofladan, Vaasa, Finland - UN-3 | ecosystem: Environmental > Terrestrial > Soil > Coastal area > Acid sulfate soil | place: Finland: Risofladan, Vaasa | collected...
TAACATCCACACGATCAATGGCACCAAATACGAAGCGGATGTCGCCGACCCCCACTACGGTCGAGACGTAGCGATCAAATACGATCCCCACGCTGCAAACCCACAGGCTAAGTATTCTGTTGACAAAGGTGAACACACACCTTTGACCGAAGAAGAGCAAGCTTATATCGGAGACCTTTACGATTTTAGGTCGATGATCGAATACCCTGACGTTTCCGAAGTGAAAAAAGCGCTTCAGCAAAATGGTTACTACCAACTCCTTAACGGTGAACAGCAAGTTACTGTAGTAGGCGGTACTATGCCGGTAGTAGACATAGCACCTAAAGCGCCCCTGCCACCAACTATGACGGCTCCTTTACCGGTTTCCGGCATGAGCGGGATGAAGACGGAAGAAGACCCTGCGTATAAAGCACCGGTTCCTGAAGCTTTTGAGATTCCTTTTGGCGGTGAAAAAAAAAAGAACTGAAGCTAGTCGGTAACGGTAGCGGCAGTAACGGTAAAAGATATCGGTACAAAGAATCTCCTGAAGGGGTTACGGCTCCTGAGTTTCAAAAGATAATCGGTGATTATTCTGACAAGCTCAAAAGAGCCGTACCCCTGAAGGAATGTACAGGGGAACTTGAAGGAATTCAGGTGATGAACTGTTACGGGGATTACTACGGCGATATGAACTGTGTGCGGTGCCCTGTACGTGGGTATTGTCTAAAATATTGAAAGAGCTGAAATGAACCTATCAATCGGTTTTGATGAATTTATGACGGCGAAAGAAGACAAAGGTGTAAACATCTTCTTCTTTCTTTTAGACAACGAATATTCCCACTTAGATAACGAGTCTTCTTGGATTCGTTATTCTAATGTGTCTATACGACTGGTGCGCTTGAACAAAGACGAATTTCGGATGTTGGATGTTGGGCTACACCCCAAAATCATATTCTTCCGAAACGGACGTGAATTCAAAGAGATCAACGGCATACCTTCTGTAACTAAATTTCGAAGCCTAATACAAAAACTTTAATAACTGAGGTGACCTGTGAATTCTGAATTAGCTGAAGGTTTGGATATCCATGCGGCTATGGCGAAAGCCACGGCCAAAGCAGAAGCTAAATCTAAACTAGCCCCTATATTTTTGAAACGAGATTCTTTCGCCGCGTGCGCGACTTCCACCAGCAGCCTTTGTATCGATTGGATCATGGGTGGTGGTATCCCGCCTTCGCGTACCATAGGGATCTCGGGGCCGGAACGAGCCGGTAAGTCCTTGCTGGTAACCGAAATCCTTAAAAATCAGCTAGACGCTAAGCGCTACGGTACTTACATGGACGCTGAAGGTTCTACCGATCCGTTGTTCTTGAAGACTCGGGGTATCGTATTTGAAAATTATCGGGGACAACGCACAGCCAAAGGAAATATGAAGGCAGGGGAACGTGACTACCTTTTTTACTACCAGCCTTCTACCGGCAGCGAACTTCTAAATTACATCAACGAAGTCGCCAAAGGGCTACCGGAAAATCGAAATCCCACCGCTCCGCCTATGATCTTTCTCTTAGACTCCGTCGTAGCCTTAATCCCTGATGATGTCCTAGAAGATGTCAACAAAGCTCCGATGGCTCACCACGCTCGTATGTACGCCAATATGATGCCCGTGATCAGCACCCAATTAACCAAGACCGGGTGTTCGTTTATCTACACCAATCAGCTAAGAGAAAAGCCTGGGGTTATGTACGGGCCAAGCACCTACGAACCTTGCGGTGGCGCTTTGCAATTCTTCTCTTCGATTCGGTTACAGCTTTCGACTACGAAGCCTAAGATCGACGGAACCGGTGATCATCCTTTTTCTTCAGGGTTTATCAAAGGTGGGGAATGGAAAGCTGGCGGGGTGTGGCAAGAACCCCACTACAACGCTGCCGGGGAAGAAGAAGGTAAAGATAAATATGTATACACTGCGGTGCGTACCGTTAAGAACAAGGTCTACACCCCTTATCAAGTCTGTTGGATGCGAATTCAATTCGAAGAAGGCGGGTCGGTGGGTAAAGGTTTAGATTCTGTTTTCGACATTTTCAGCTTTTTGCTTGAAAATGATTACATCGAAAAAGCTCAACTTTCCGCTGAAGAAAAGGACGCTAAGGTAAAAGTTGAGGTGGTAAAAAATAAGTTTGCTGTGGCTCCCGGCAAAAACGTGGACTTAGTTAAGGAATTTCAGATACCCGAAAGATTTGATTATCTGGAGTTTAAGCAGTGGGTTGCTGTTACGCCTAACATCGTACAGACCATGCGACAGAAGATGATAGTATCAGGATTAGTTTATAATAAGGAGTAAGATAATCTAGGGGAGCTTTTTACGGTTCCCCCTTTCACAAGGGGGTTATATTGGAAAAACCGCATTTAACGATTACCCGTAAAGACATCGCTAGAATCAAGCAAGCTGCCTTTGGTCACATACACGACACATTTCCTAAAAACCTAGACGAAACAGAATTACAGATTCTTTTAATTTGCAAAGGTCTGTTGTTTTTTCTAGGATACAAGGACATCCACCTTCCAGTAGAAATCGATTATGAATGGGAACGAGTCAACATCCCTAACAAATGAGGTAATCATCCATGGAATTGAAAATAGCCGCTAATGATATGCTTTCTATTCTCATCGACTCCGGCATCGATGAGACAGATTCTAAGGCCATTATTTTTGATATCATACAAATTCAAGGAGCCGAGTCCACCGAACGTAAAAAGTTAATCGAAGTACGTCGTGAGCGTGAAAAAGTTCGAAAAAAGCCCCCTACCTTTAAAACACAAGAGTACGAAGATGATGACGATGATCAGGAATTAGCCCCACAAAAAAGCCGTACAGGCAAGAGAATAAATTTCTCGAATTTCGGTGGGGCTGCGGAACCGATTAAATGATAGGGGAATTTATGGACGCCCAGGCTACTTCAAGCATATTGCTTAAAAAGTTGGTAGAAGATTTTGACATCAAAACGGAAGTTCCTAACCAGATCTATTTGGAAACTCAGATAGCCCGGTTGCAAAGGATGATGCTGATTTATAAGACACAATCTAAAGACACCAAGCTTTCAGGAAGGCAACGATCCCGTGCTAGGGATTTAGAGCAAGCCACCAACGGGATGATCAACGGCATCAAGTTTAGTATAAGCTTTTGGTTGCACAAAGACATCGACCTTATGGAATTAGAAGATGTAGTAGAACCTTCGGTTCAGTGAGGTTGGGATGTCAAAGTTTATCCAAACTAGCGATATCCACGTTGGGGAGTGTCGTTCGCTAGAAGGCTATTTAGAACGTCACCGATCGGTCTTAAAGCAAATAACTTCAATGGCTATCGAACGTCGGTTGCCTTTGATCGTACCGGGTGATATCTTTCATACTAAAACGACCACACATCAAGAAAGATTTGTGGTGGACGAGTGGTTTGGGGAGCTAGAACGTAATTGCATCCCAACGATTATCACCGCTGGCAACCACGATCACCTTTGGGGCGAAGTCACCCAACTTGACGGTTACGCTAAATTACCTTTCAAGTACGTTCAAATAGCTACGTGGCACCCCAAAGTCGTGAAGATAGGTGATGTCGGTTATATTTGCATTTCTTGGCGAAACTATAAGACAAAAGAAATTCAAGATATCGTCCTTAAAAATTTGCCCCTTATCGAAGATTCGAAATACAAGGTCGTTCTCTTACACGAGTGCATCACCGGGGTGAAGCTTGACAACGGGTTTGTGATGCCCACCGGCACCGCAATACCTAAGATACCCCAAGTAACTTATTGGGCCGTGGGGGACATCCACAACTTCCAGAGGACCAACGTAGCTAATGGGTATTATGCAGGTGCCCCGGCCCAATTCAAATTCGATGACAAAGAACCTAAGGGGGTTATTGTGGTAGACTTAGAGCATCCTTCACGGGAACCGGAGTTTGAAGCTTTAGTGTCAAAGCCCTTACGCACAATAACTTCGGTGGGTGAAATCACTGACGATGCTTATTACAAAATAAAAGGCAATTTAGAAGAAGTGATCAAAGCAAATAGGGAAGCTCAAGTGGTGAAATCTGAATTTGTAAAGACTGCTGAAGATGTCTTGGAATATGAAAAGATGGGGATCGTTGACGGGTTGCCGGAATTTTTAGCGGAAAAAGGTCTTGAAGCTGCGGAACAACAAAAAGCTGTCTCGTGGGTTAGAAACATAGTGGGGGATCGATGAAAACTTTAGGGATCGCGTACCATTCACCTTTAGACGTTATCACTTTGGTTCCTAACAAAACTAGGGTAACGTTAAAAGCTGAAGAACCTGCCGACGTACTTTTTACGCAAAAGCTAAATAAAACGTGTGAAGCTCCTATCCAAATCGTTTTCGCTACCCCAAGGTTATTAATCAAAAAAGGCATCCCGATTATAGATCAAGGAGATCGCGGTCAGATATTGAATCTAAGTAATTTGAATTGGAAAAAAATCCTAGACTAGGAGTTGATGATGAATGACGGATTTCCTCCAGGCTTCGGCTACAAAAAAGCAAGTGAAAGACCCGGACACGTTACCGAACAAGACAGGCGTGACCAAAAACAACAAAACGCTATGAACCAATTACATGATCAAATCCCCCAAGCCGCTAGAGGCGAACCCCTAAGGTATGATGACTACGGTATCGCCCAAGTAGATCCCGCGTCACAGATTAATCAAGCTATGGGCAATGTCCCACCCCCTTTACCTCACGCTACTTCGGGGCAAGGGCAACAAGGGCAACAAGGGCAACAAGGGCAGCAAGGGCAGCAAGGACAACAAGGACAACAATGGCAACAAGGGCAAGGTCAGCAGCCAAAGCCACCGTCGGAGTTTATGGGCGGGGCTCCTCAACAAGCCCAACAAGCGCCACAAGCCCAACAAGCCCAACAAGCCCAACAAGCGCCACAAGCGCCACAAGCTCAAGCGCCGGAGCCTTTCATCCCACCAGCAAAAAAATCGCAGCATCCTGTGATCGCAAAGCTATTAGCCCGTTTTGGTTTGAAAAGAGTCCAAAGGCACAAGCTTACGCTTTACACCGGAAAAGGTGATGATAATGAGACCACTTACATTATGAGCCTGTTACCGGAAGAACTAAACACTTGGGCTTTAACTACTACACAAAAAAAGCTTGTTACCATTGGGGAGCAAGCGATCGGGGTGTACTTCGAACATCTAATAGTTTCGACTTCGGTCTTGGCTATCGACGGTGAGCCGGTTTGGAAGATCTTTGACATCCGACCGGAAGTTTGGGAAGCCCAACAATTAGCGGAAGATCCTTTAGACATCCCTACCCGTATGCGAAAAGTGTGTGGGGAATTATTGGCCGATCTACTTTGGTCCGAAACCCAACCGATCACCGACAAACTTTCAGATTTCTACCAAAAGAAAATTCTAGGTGGTAAGAAAATTGTATCTTCTTTTGATAACGAAAATGAAGAACTTGTCCGGTACGTTTGTGTTCGGGACGAGTGTGACGTAGTCGAATTTCTTAAGCCTGAATTACTAGAAGACGGCTCGGCGAAGCCCTTCTTTTGTCGGACCTGTTCGGCTACTTTAGCCCAAACAACCGATATAGCGCAGGGGCGTTCACTCCCTTTGGTCTAAAGGCTACGGAAGACGATCCTTATTTAAGTCTCCGTGGTTACGTAATGGCGCGGGGTGGTTACACCCCGGAAGAAATAAGGAATATGACGGAATTGGAAATCCAATTTCTTAGTCATTACCAAGTGCTATTGGAAACGGATCACCAAAAGTTTTGGACTGACTGCTTAGGGGTTATCTGGGAAGCTGACGAATTTAATAAGCCGAAGCCGGTGGAAAGCCAAAGCGATAACGTCCGGCCTAACCGATTGTTTATCCCTTTGTTACAAGGGATAAACCCGGATATTTTAACTGTAGTGAAAGAAAATTTCGGGTTGAGCAAAGAAGGCAAAAAGCGCCAAGCTTTTGTAGGCGGTGGTGACTACATCCCCAAAGCCGGGGAGAACATTGTTTCTATGGCTAGCCTGTCCAAAGATGAGTTTAAAAAGAAAATGGGTGTTCGTTGATTATTATGCCCAATTCACCTATGCGTGAATTGGGCATAATAATGGTTCGCTAATTTTTATCGTCTGCCGCTGCTCGATTCTTTTGCTGATCAGGAAATTGGTACTTAGGCATTTCCTTAAGTTGGATCACCGTTTGGTCGTTCTTGTCGAGATCGGCTACCTTTTCTTTCCACCACTTATGCCATTCTTTTTCCAATTTTAGAGCCTCGACCGTATCTTGGAAATAAACGTATTGTTCTTTACCGTCTTTTGTTGTGATGATTAGCCCTACGTCTGTGGTGTAAGCCTCGTCATACCCCTTAGCTTTGACCTCGTCGATAAAACGATCTTCATTCCCACCGTCAATACCAGAAGACCAATAATAGTCATCACCAAGTACTAGCTTTTCTGTTTCAAAGGGGTGATTATCAAATAACATCTTAGGGTTAACCAAATCCCCCGTATCATCATCCCAATCGTCCCCGACTTCAACCTTGATAGCCGTGAAGTCTGGCATGTATTTGATAAGCTCTTCTTTAGATTTGATAGGGATTGAAGAAGAATCTATTTTCGGCTTGGGCGCTTTTAGATCCAAGACCCTTAAAGACCTCAAGTCGTACATCAATTCAGCGATCTCATCTTTGTCGTATTGATTCTTTTCAACGAAATCTTCTAAATCAGTTTGTGTAGGCTTTCCGCTCAAACCGCTTAAGAACTTTTCCGCTTCGTCTTTCGAAATCGCTGTGATTTTCAACGCCGCTTTGACATCTTGTCGGCGGATAAAAGATCTGCCTTGATGATTGCGATAAGTTTTGATTCCTAGAGCTTGTAGTTTGCGACGGAGATCTGTTTTCAAAGAAGCTGAGACAGGATAATAGCCTTTCTTTTCTTTGGCGTAGCCCTTCTTAACAGCCTTGTCCAGCGGGGTAATTTGGCTTTGCCCCTGGGTACCTATACGACCCCATCGCACTAAAGCATTCCCGTCCCCTTGATCGGTGTATTCCCAAAACTTGTTCGAAGAACCTTCGGTGAATTCGAACCGAACGACCTCCCCATCTTCAACCCCTTCACCTTCTTTAGCCGGATTAGCTTTTTTACCTGGTGGGGGCCATACCTTATACCTTACCTCGTTAATAAAATGCCCTTGGTCAACGGCGCTTTTGCTGGCTTTGGCCGCTTTGAAATTGGGCTTGCCGGAATTTTCCCAGCAATAGTAGTGATACATCTTGATAGGGTACTTTTTACTATTCACCCCTGTGGCAGAATCCCACCATTCTTTGACTAAACGCTTTTCGTCTTTTTCCAAGGCCAACGAATCTAAGTCGTCAGGATCGCCTAGAACAGCCAAAGCGTAGAAATTCACACCGTCGATGTTGCCGTACCCGTCGTGGGCACCCTCAAACACCCCATCAGGCAAAACCAATGCTGCGTGGCTCCAACCTTCATCGAGATTAGGATCTTGGTCGGTCAAACCCTCGTGTAGTATAGATCTTTTACAAACAGGACATTCATAACTGGACAAACCCACGGTATACTCCTTTTTACAATTACCAATAAGATAACCGTTATCTTTAGGATACGGAGGTACTATGCGAAATATACTAATCAAAGTGTTGAAGGCTATCGCCACCCTGGAAGATTGGTCGGGGCGGTGGGTTCACTATTCAGAAGTCCCTTATCTCAAAGTCAATCCCGACCAATTCCACGGTGACCCCGCCGGGATCTATCTTTTTCCCGAAGAATTCAAAACGAAAGGCCGTTGGGAAAATTTCCCCTACAAGTTCGTTGTAGAGCTTCCTAAGGACGCCAACGTCTTGGACCTAGCCCGTGTATCCCGAGACGAGATGATCGAGCTAGTAGAGCATTGCTTTGGTTACATAGGCAGAACTCTCGACGCAGAAGAAAGAGACCACCTAGAAAAGGCTCAAGATTACCAAGACTACGGTTGGGGTATCATAAGAAATTCCAAATTTATGACCCGGCAAGCCAAGTGGAACAAGGCCCTAAGAGATTTGGGGTACGACGCCGTGTTCGACGACACCGGGGCGGTCCACTCATCCGAAGTCCAATTAATTGTCTTACACCCCAGGAAATTAAAAATTGTAGACATGGTTAGGAAATCGGGTTCGGGCTTCAAAGAGCTTACTGATACCACCAACCATTTAGTCGGGCTTCTTACCAAGTACGGGGAAATCACCGTTAAGGAACCGAAGAAAAGAAAAGGTAACTGGACCAGAGACCTTGTGCTATCTTCAGAAGTAACAGTAGAAAATGATGACAAGTACGCTACTTATAAGCTGACAGTCCAAATGGATAAAAAAGTGCCGATGGGCATTCAAGTCTCTTTAGCTTATTCCGAACCCCGCTTGGGTTACGGCTCCGGGGGTGACTACAGCTTTAATAAAAAAGAATACAACTTCGATCGATTGCTAACGGATGCAGACAAAATATTCAAAACCAAAGGATAATTTATGGGCCTCAAGGATGACATAAAAGAATTAGCAGATCAAAATCTGAATGAGGGTGAGCTTATCGAAGCGATCACTGCCCTCTTGGCCAAAAAGGCCATAGAACAATCCGAGATTATGTTCGAAGAATTCACCGCGACTTGGAAAGAGCTACAAGCAAAAGGCTCAACTTTCGAAGAATTTTCTTTGCAGCTAATCTCTCAATTAGCAGGGACTTTGGCTGTACGGACTGCACTGGATGATATGAGATGAAATATCTAGTGACCGGTGGTTGTGGGTTCATAGGTTCGCATCTAGTCCGTGAGCTTTTAGCTATGGGGGGTGAAGTCGTCAACGTAGACAAGTTGACCTATGCGGCTAATCCCAAGTTCTTAGAAGACGTTGCTGACGATCCTAACTATGACTTCCATAAGATCGACATAACCAACCGGTCCGGTACACTATTAGTGGTCCGAAAAACTAAACCTGATGTGGTGTTTCACTTAGCGGCGGAATCTCACGTAGACCGTTCGATCACTAATGCTGATAATTTCGTGAACACTAATGTAGTAGGAACTTATAATCTGTTAGAAGCGGTAAGGGAAGCGGGGAAAAATATCCGCTTTGTCCACGTTTCGACTGACGAAGTTTACGGGTCTATCCGAGAAGGGTCTTTTACCGAAGAGACTCAATACAACCCAAGGTCCCCTTATTCCGCCACCAAAGCCGCTTCCGACCACCTGGTGTCAGCTTGGGCGGCGACTTACGGGATCGAAACGATTATCACCCATTGTACCAATAACTACGGCCCCAACCAACAAACTGAGAAGCTTATCCCTACGGTAATCACCAAGATCTTAAAAGGGGAAAAGATTCCTGTGTACGGCACCGGAGATAATGTAAGAGATTGGATGTGGGTCGGGGACCACGTTAAGGGGTTGGTAGCCGCAGCCAACGGGGAACCGGGGCAAACTTATAACTTCGGGGACAACCGCCACGAAGTTTCTAACTTGAAACTGGTAAAACAATTAATTCACACGATGGGAGCTTCGGAAGATCTGATCGAATTTGTCGAAGACCGCCTAGGCCACGACTTTCGTTATTCCGTTGATTCTTCCTACGCCAAACGTAAATTAGGTTGGGCTCCTTTAAAAGATATAGAACAAGGTTTAAAGGAGACCATCGCATGGTACGTAGAAAAGGGATTATCCTAGCGGGCGGTACAGGCAGCAGACTTTACCCTTCTACAATCTCAGTATCTAAACAGTTATTACCGATATACGACAAGCCGATGATTTATTATCCGCTGACGACTTTGATCCAAGCCGGGATCAAAGATATCTTGATCATCACCAACCCTCATAACGTTTGGGCTTACAGGGAACTTTTCAAAGACGCTCACGAACTAGGGTTAGAAATTTCCGTTACTATGCAACCCGACGCCGGGGGCATCCCCCAAGCTTTCACGATCGGAGAAGACTTTGTAGGCGATAGCCCGGTTTGTTTGATACTCGGGGACAACTTCTACTATGGCCGATTTTTACCTGCACAAAAAGACATCAAGGACACCGTCGCCACCATTTTCGCTTACCGGGTGAAAGACCCTTCCGCCTACGGGGTGTTAAAGGTGGACGGCAATGAGGTGGTAGGGATTGTTGAGAAGCCTAAGGAATACATCTCCCCTTGGGCGGTCACGGGGCTGTACTTTTATCCGAACGATGTAATAGGGCTAGCGAAGACTTTGAAGCCTTCGGGGCGTGGGGAATTAGAAATTTCCGATATCAATCATATCTATTGCTACCACCGAGATATGAAGGTGATGTATCTACCCACAGGTGCGGTTTGGTTGGACGCAGGCACCCACGATGCCTTAGCTGATGCAACCTCTTTAGTCCGCACCGTCGAAGCTCGTACCGGGTTCAAAGTTGGCTGCTACGAAGAAGCTGCCTGGCGAGGGGGCTTTGCGGGTAAAGAAGGGATGTGGAAGGCTGCTAAACGAATCGGAGGGGCTTACGGAGCGTACTTAAACAATCTTGTTGAATAGCAATGATACCAGGGCATTACAGCAATCACTTTTGGATTTGGCCTATAGTGATTTTTCCCGCGTTACGCTTAACTTAAAGCTGAACGAAAGAGGTAGTGAAAAATGAATACAGTTTTAAAAGCTTTGGCGAAAGTCTTAAAGTTCCCGAAGCAACCCAAGATCCTGGAAAAAGAAGAAGACGAATACAAGTTCAAACTTGATGAGGAATTCTTATCCGGCACCGGGCCGTTGTCGGAAGAAGAAAAACTATTGGTACACGAAGAGATTGGCCGGTACGACGACATCTTAGATTTCCTAGAAAAAGCGCCGCAAAAGGACGAAGAGGCTATTATGGAAATTTGGGATGACTACGTGGATCGGATCGACGAAAGAATCGAACAAGCGCAAAAGAGGGCATAATATCTATGTGCATGATCTGCGTGGATTACCAAGCCAATAGGATGACCTTTTCTGAAATGGAAGCTGCTGTCAAGGAAGCCGTCGGTTCTAAAATGATGGACGAACCCCACGACAACGACGAAGTGGCGGGAAAATTAATAGCAGCAGAATTAGCTACTTAAAACAAAAACCTTTTGATTTGGCCTATAGTGTTTTTTCTGGCGAGCTAACTTCTACTATGTGATATGCGGGTTCGTTGTAATCCGATCCGCTTTCGTAGCGAAGAGGCCCTTTGTGAAGCTGGTGAGCGTGCCCGCAAAAGAAATATCTTACACCGAAATCTTCTTGCAACCATTCCCCTAAAGCTACCGAACCGGAAAGCAAATCAAACATGTGATCGTTCTCCTCGGTTTTGATCACCGGAAAGTGTGAAACATAACACAACACTTTTTGTTTGTCTGCTTCCGTTAGCAAATCAATATTCCGGTACAGCCCGTCTTGCGCTTTCTTTTGCAGCCACCGTTGGGTGTCGCCCTCCACCAAGAGCGGCAAAAACTTAAAATCGTTACTGACGGTAACTACGCCAGGGTTGTGGTACCACCCGGAGTGCCCGAAAAGCACGCAACCACCAAGGCGAAAAGGACCGTCTTCGTCTAAAAAGTGAACGTTATTATCTTTGAAGGTCTTACATATCTCAGCGTAATTCTGATCGTAATCGTCACGTTTGGGATTCCTAAAGGCTCGGGTACCATACTTGTCGGTGTGCTGCTTGGTGCTTCTGGTACGGCACCAATAGTCGTGATTGCCTATAACCGTTACGAAAGGCTTGTCGGGGTTGTGTTTACGCAAGATCTGTACCGTAGACCGCAAAAGCTTGTAGCCAAGGCTGCCCCCGGCGTAGTCCCCGTTGTGTAATAGGATGTCAAAATCTTCTTGGCTGATATCGCGGCTAAGGTTTTCGATATGTTTTCGTTTGGTGATGCCTTCGTGGGTGTCACTAGTTTGCAAAACTTTTATCATTTACCTTTGATTCCCATAATCTTTTTCAACGACATTCTTAGGTCGTTATAGATGTTTTGGGTCTCGGGTTGTATCGAATTCGTCATCCGGGCGAAGAGATCTTCTAGTGTAGGTTTTTCGTTGGGTAACAAGATCAACAATTCCCTTTTAGTCTTGTCCATTTCCAAAGCCATTGCTCTTACAATTTCTAAGAACATCCCACGTATGTGATTTTCCACCCCGCTCAAGATTTCTACGGGATCTTTCATCTTTTCTAGCTGGGCTAAGGCGGCTCGGTGGGCGTTGGTTAAGGCTGATAGCTGATAGGAGTTATCCAAGATAGGGTTGCCTTGCCAGATCGCGGTGGCCACCCCGACACATTCCGATAAGGAATTGACTTGTAACTCCAACATTTCCCTATGTGTCTTACATTCAGATAGTTTGCGGAGAACTTCGACTTGTATCTCTTTGATTTCGGTAGAGCTTACTTTCTTAAGACCTCTTTGAACATTCTTAGACGCGGTTGGCATAGGGAATTCGGTGTCACCCAAAGAGCTTAGGTTGATTTCGTCTTTTCGTTTGGTCATAATCGAAACACCTTACTTTTAAAACAGGAGTGTTCAATGGGATGTTGTAGTGGTCGCAACGGCGGTTTCCCCAGTCTAACCAAACAAATTAAAAATCTCACTGTCGATATAGCTAATGTAGTAGCTTACGCTAAATTAACCGGTGAAGTCAAAGCGGATAAAGATTTAGTCGAGAAACGAGTCTACTTATGCAAGGCTTGCCCACGTCTTAAAAATGGCAGATGTACTGCTTGTGGGTGCTTCATAGCTCTAAAAGCTGGCCTACAAGCTTCGTCGTGCCCATTAAAAAAATGGTAATTGCGATGGTATGGATTCTTGTAAGCATCAACCTTATAATGCTTATTGCTTTTTTTGTAATGCTGATCGGCCTTGTGACCCGTACCAGATCAAGTGATGATACTTCGATTATTTTAAAGAAGATCGAAGATCGGTGGATCATACCGATCTTAAAAAATCATGATAAGACTATTAAAGGCTATAATCGCGTCTTCGCCTTATACAACCGGAAAATTGAAAGATTGGAAAATATGTTCATCGAATTAGGCCACGGTGACCTTTTGGAAGAATTGTGTAGGAGAGATCTTCTTACGGATGAAAATTCTAAAAAAGCGCCGCCTAAGCCAGGATGTAAATTGACTTTAGTCAAAACCAAAGAATAAAACATCATTACCTTCCCCTTAGGGAGGTGCGTTTTGAAAGAATTTAACCCATCAGATATATTTGATCAGCTTCGGGAATCTGGACTTGACCCGTCAATCTTTAACACGATTGACGAAACCCAATTTCCTAAAGCTCCTAACTTTTTGGAATGGGCCGTTGGGCCTCAATACCTGAATACCTTAATCCTACCCAAACAGGTAGAGATCGGGACCAAACTCTTTTGTGAGTATTGCCCCGATTGTTCTAACCCTGGTTACATCGACCAACTCTTCGACCAAACCATCGGTAACATCAAAAACAATGTGGTGTTTTTAGAACACGGAGTTTGCCCTAAATGCAAAACCACGCGGTGGGAATTCACCGAAGCCGGTAAAATGATTTTCCGTAATGAGCTTGTTGGAGCCTGCGGACAAAGGTGCCAAGATGGCCGCGCACTGGTGTTCACTGATCGCGGTATTATAAAACTAAGTGAAGTCGTGGAGGGGGACCTGCTTTCGCATGGTCGTGTCTCCAAGGTCTTCGACTCGGGCGTGTTGCCAGAATTACGTATAAGAACAAAATACAACTATACTCTTTCCGGTGCCAGAGACTCACACATTATCGCCTACCTAACCAAAGACTCTGAAATAGCTTTCAAACACATGAAGGAATTCCAGGTAAGGGATATTGCGATACTCTACAGCCCTCCTCATTGGCCGAGGCCTTTGCCGGACACTCCTAATACAATCGTGAGTAACGCGGTTGCGGGGATTCAAGATGGTACATTAAATACTTTACCGCCGGAATTGATGGCCGGTGGGTATGATAACTGGGGGTGGTTGATATCAGAACTATTCGAGGCTGAAGATTCATTTAGATTCGAAAATAAGGTTATAACCAAACAGATCCGGGTAATCATGATGAACTTGGGTATCATCTCCGATTGTCAGATCGACGATGGCAAGTACGTTGTAACAATCCAGGAATATGAACCGCCTAAAGGATATGCTTGCGATCAACTTATTGAAGATGGTTACTACCCTGTCGAAGTTTTAGAAATCGAAGAAGGCGAATCTATCCCTATGGTGGATGTTCAAATCCCAGGTAGCAACGCCTACACAGCGGATTGCGGATTTGTCCATAACTCTGGAAAAAGTAAACTAGTAGCTATGTTAGCGACTTACATCAATCACCGTTTCCTCAAGATTCCTAATCCGCTAAGGACTTTCAACCAAAGTTCAGGTGATATGTTTCTAGGGACATTTTCCGGTTTGACTTTGGATCAGTGTAATAGAAACTTGTGGTCCCCGTTCCGGTCCTTTATGGACGCTTCGCCTTGGTTCCAAAACTACCATAGGTACTTAAGGGACCAAGAAAAGAAATTGGGGGTAGAGCTTTTCCACGAGCTTCAAAACTCGCTTACTTACATCCACAAAAACATGCACTGGTATTCAACGGGTTCCGAAGCTCGTAAGATGCGAGGTGACACTAGGATCTTCGCTGCGATAGACGAGCTTGGGTGGATGATTTCGGACGAAGCCAAGGCTGATTTGCTATTGATGAATGCTGATGCTGTTTACACTTCTTTGGTCAACTCCCTTACTACCATGCGAACTAAGTACCGGCAAGTAAACGGGCCTGACAATTATGACTTACCCCCAATACTTATGGCTAATGTGTCTTCCCCGTCGTCCGCTAAAGATAAGATTATGCGGTTGGTGAAAGACGCTAAGAAGAACACTCGTATCCTAGCTTTCAATGTCCCGACTTGGGAAATGAACCCGGATTTCACTTACACCTCTTTGCGAGAAGAATTTTCCCACTACGATGAACTTACGTTCAACAGGGACTTCGGGGCCGAACCCCCTTTGGCGGCTAACCCGTTCCTTTCCGAATCTCGGTTGGTGGACAAAATAGCTGTCACTGAAGGCTTTAGTGGGTTTCGGGTCACCACAATCGTCGAAAAGGATAACTTCGGGGATAATTACAAAACAGCCCGTATGACTATTTTGAAACCGGACAAAATCATCCCTAGGTTGGTGACTTTCGATTTAGGTTATCGGAAGAATTCCTTGGCTGCTTGTGTGTTTTCCTTAAGCCCGGAATCCAAACCTCGGTTGGACTTTGCGATAGCGATCACCCCCGACCCTAACTTGAAAATTCGAGCTAATGTAGTAGATGTTTTCGAAAAGTTCACGGTGCCCTTAGTCGAAAACTACCGGATCAAACACGCCTTTTTCGATCGGTGGCAAAGCTTAGACCAAATTGAGCGCCTTAAGATGATGGAAGTAGACGCTCGCATGTATTCATTGACCTACAAAGATATGGAAAGTGTAAGAGGCTCTATTATTGCCCAAAGTGTCGAGATCCCTAAGCTAGATAAACCTATGGCAGACTACGTCAGGGAGTACGTAGAAGACAGCTTGTCTACCGATAACGCTTCTGCTGTTTTAGGGATGCAGCTTTTGACTGTAAGAGACATGGGCCACAAAATGACCAAGCCCCTTCTAGGGGACGACGACATCTTCCGGGCTTTTTGTTTGGGTGTGGTCAAGCTTTCAGATCCGATGATCAAAAAAGATTACATGGACGTGGTTCAAATAGACACAGGGCACCGGGTGTCCTGTTTGGGAACGCTAAGGTTTCGTAGCGATGAAAGTAGCATGGGAGGTGGTATGGGTTCTATGGAAGGTTCCGACGGTCGAATATTGGGTACTGTTCGAACGAGGAAAACTTAGGCTAAAGGCCAGACCTTCTTAAAAATTCGAATATGTGGACTAATAATAATAAAGCGTCGGCTAGGATTTTCAGGATAGGCAGCATAAGCAATCCCTCTTGAAATGGTTTCCTGTTTAAATTAACCATTTCGGGAAAAAGCTACGTGCTTCTTCTACAGCCTTAAATTTCTAAGAGAACACAAAGCGACTCAAGGGGAATTTAATGACTTACGCTAAGAAGGTGGCTGAAATTGATTTTTTGTATGACCTAGGTCTACGACTACCGGAATACAAAAGGATCACCGCTACACTCAACAAAAGAAGACCTAAATACGGTACCGACAAAGAATGGGTTGCTGCTTTAGGTTCCATGGTCGATAATATCCGACACAACCCTTTACAAGACGACATCAAAAAGGAAGCTTTGGCTGTGTCCCAACTTTGTCCGGTGTGCAAACAACCATCCGAACCTATTACATTGATGCGTAACCGCAAAGCTTACTATTGCAAATCACACAGGGCAGTCACCCCAGCGGTGATCGACGAAGAACTTCTTAGATAAAAGGTGGTTTCATGCCCTTGTTCAAATTCAATTCACATCCCGCTCCGGGCTACCACGCAGACGGCTCCTTGGTTACAACTAAACAATCGTCAGTCGGTTCCGTAGCTACTACAAAAAAGAAAATCATTTCTAATCTAAATTTTGGAAGTGGGGGCTACGGAGGCGGCGGCGGCGGCGGCGGGGCCGGTGGTGGAGCCGGTGGTTTCGGTGGCAACGGCGGCGGCACTGGTACTGGTGGCGGTAGTCCTTTCGGCGGGGCACCAGGGGGTTCCGGGGCTACGGTAGATCATTTTAACCCGGTCCACGACAGGCTCGACGAAGGTAGCGTCGTAGAAGATTGGATTCCCCGCGATGCTTCGGGCTTGGATGAAATGTTTCGGCTTATGTATCACCGAGATCATATAGCCGGTACGGTCGTAGATATTTTATCAGATTTAATTTGGTCCGATTTTGAATTGGTCGGGATACAAGATCCGGTCATTCGTAATCTGTATGCGGATTCTTTGGCGGCGATCGATCCGGTGACAACGTTCCCGGATCTCACCAGGGAATTTTTGGTACTAGGGCGAACCGCCTCTTCTATGATTTTTGATAAAAGTCGTGGGATTTTTAAAGATCTAATTTGCCACGACCCCTCTTTTCTTCGTTTGACGCCGGTGCCTATCCAAGGGTTCGATCCTAAGATAGATTTGATTCCTTCCCCGGCTATGCGGGCTTTCGTGGAATCAGAAGATCCCCGAGACATAGACGCTAGGAAAGTGTTACCAGCAGCTTATATCGAAGCTGTTAAATTGGCTTCCGGTAGCGGTGGTTTGTCTTCCGGGATGT
>Ga0307380_10005243_pt1 | contig 17235 bp, 7 predicted proteins | sample UN3MG_FD_202239 | JGI IMG/M metagenome (GOLD analysis project Ga0307380, IMG submission 202239) | Soil microbial communities from Risofladan, Vaasa, Finland - UN-3 | ecosystem: Environmental > Terrestrial > Soil > Coastal area > Acid sulfate soil | place: Finland: Risofladan, Vaasa | collected...
CGGGAGAGGTCTCCATCTTCAACCCGGAGAAGAACCCCCAGGGACCCCTGCATTCCTTCGTACTCAGCACCATCAGGGTGCTCGGTACCTACAATGTCCAAGGCGACCCGCTCTGGCGCCACAATCTCCCTGGGCGCCCCGCCTTCGACGTGCTGACATCAGCCTTCTTCTTCGTGGGGTTGGGACTGAGTGTCCTGCGCTGGAGGGAGCGTTCCTACTCTCTTCTGCTCTTCTGGCTGGTGGTCTTGTCTCTACCTCCCATCCTCACTCCGCCGAGGGACGTGCCGCACTTCTCCCGCTCCATCGGTGCACTGCCAGCCGCTTGTGTCTTCCCGGCCATAGGAGTCCAGAGCGCATGGCATTGGGTGCGGAGTAGATGGCCGTCCAGCCGGGCCAAAACCATCGCTGCATGCTGCGTGGCAGCCCTCCTCGTGGCCAGTGCTGCCCTCACCATGCGCGACTACTTCGTACTCTGGGCCGGTAACTCCGACCTGCGAGACCACTACTTCGACGGAGAATTCGTTGATCTGGCCACAGCCATGAACCAGCTGGATGACCCGGATGGCGTGTGGATCCTGCCCCTTAGCCCTCTGGCCTCCCCTTACGATGAGGCCGGCCATCACACGGTGGAGTTTCTCTACCGCGGGCAAGCGCCGCTGAACTTCCTGCGCCTGGATGAATCGACGGGGGCCGACGAGCTCACGCAACTGACACGCGGTCATGCCACAGTACTTCTCGTTGACCCCAAGAACTACGTCCTGGAGGAGGCGTACAACTACATAGACGCCGATCCGAAGCGACTGGCGTCTTTCCTGCTCGGCAAGTATGGAGAGAAGCTGGAACACTACGAATTCGACTCCTTCGACGTCCAGGTCTACGCGTTGCCCACCGGTAGCAGTTTGGAGATCACTGGATCATTGGAGCCTCAATCCGCCAACTTCGCCGGACAGTTGCTCCTCACGGCGGCCGACTTCGGCGTTCGGGCCGCAGGGAACCCGGGGCAAAGGACACTTCCCTCTGGCGGGGAGGCGTGGGTTGTGCTTCGGTGGAGATCTCTCGCAAAGCCACCGACAGACTACAGCGTGGCACTCTATCTATTGGATCAAAGAGACCGCGTGGTCGGTCAGGTTGACAAGCTTCTGCTTGGCAACAACATGCGGGGCACTTCTCATTGGACGCCCGGGCAGGAGGAGATGGACTACTATGTCCTGCCCAACTTGCCAGCGACGGCCCCGGGAGACTATCATCTCCAGGTTGTGGTCTACGATCCCTCGACCATGACCAGGCTGCCCCTACAGGATGACGGTGGAAACGTGCTGGGGTATGGGCACACAGTGGGCACGGTCCAGATCATCGAACCAGCATCGCCACCAGCGGTCCAGCCAATGCACACAGTAGACGACGGAGCCTTGGCCCCTGGACTCAGCCTACTGGGTTTCGACCTGCCTCGCGGAGAGGTTAACCCGGGCGACACTGTCGAGATAGCCCTGTACTGGAGGGCTGTGCGAGACGTATCCCAAGATTATGTGGTCGTGGTGCAACTTAGAGATGCCGATGGCGCCATATGGGGTCACGAGCAAAGCAGGCCAGCCTACGGCACCTATCCCACCATGCTCTGGGAGAAGGGGGAGGTTGTCCGGGACTGGCACGGCGTGCCTGTGTCGCCTGACACTCCCAGCGGAGAGTATGTGCTCTACGCTGGGCTCATCAGGGATGGGAAGCTGGAAGGGGAACTGACCCTGGCCACAGTTCGCGTCTCGGGCAGAGCTAGATCCTATGAGGTCCCGCCCATGGATCACGAACTCGCCTGGCTGCTGGGTGACGGGGTGCGCCTGCTCGGCTATGATGTAGACGACGGTGCGAGGCCAGGCGAAACCCTGAGACTCACCCTCTACTGGCAGTGCGTGGCCGAGATGACGGGGTCGTACACGGTGTTCACCCACCTGCTGGATGTTGACAATGTGATCAGAGGACAGGTGGACAGGCTTCCTGCAAGTGGTGCAGCGCCGACAACTGGTTGGCTCCGGGGAGAGGTCATCACCGATCCCTACGAGATCGCAATGGATGCTGAGGCCCCGGAGGGCCAGTATTTGGTGGAGATAGGCATGTATGACGCGACGACGATGGAGCGCCTCCCCGTCCTCGATGCTCAAGGTGCGCGCCAGGGAGACAGTGTTCCCCTCGCCCAAATCGAGGTCAAGGCAGGAGGACAGTAGAGAGTGAAACTGTTGACTGGCCATCGGCGACGGACGGAACTGGCCGCCGTGGGGCTTCTCATGCTCCTGGCGGCTGTCCTGCGTTTCCACCAATTGGACACCATCCCCGTTGGCTTAGACGTCGACGAGGCTGTGGATGGCTGGGAGGCCAGGCGAATCCTCAACGGCGGGTGCTGCCCCATCTTCTTCACCGCCGACTATGGCGAGGAGCCCATGCATATCTACACTGTGGCTCTGCTGTTTCGTTTGTTCGGCTCAAGCGCAGTCTACGTCAGAGCCGCGTCCGCGATCGCCGGTCTCTTGCTGGTGCCCGTGATCTATCTCCTTGCGAGGGAGCTGTTTCCACCCGTTGACGAGTCTCTTCTATCTGCGCCTATTCTGTCAGCCTTCTGGGTCGCCACATCCTACTGGCACATTACGTACAGTCGAGCAGGCATGGAGCCCGTCTACCTGCCCCTCTTGATCAGTGCAGCAGCTTACTTCCTCTGGCACGGAATAGACCTCGAAAAGAGATGGCCTTTCCTCTTGTCAGGCTGCTTTCTCGGGGCGAGTTTGTATACCTACAGAGCCGTCCGTTTCTTCCCCATCCTGCTCTTCATATTCCTGGGCTATCGTGTTCTCAAGGACGCGAACTTCCGTCGCACTCACTTGGTCAACCTGATTCTGGTCGCAGCGGCGTGCCTGGCGGTATTCCTCCCGCTGGGCATCTACGCTCTGGTCCACCCAGACATGTTCATCCAGCGGGAGATGACGGTAAGCTTTCTCAACCCAGGGGCGGAGAACGGGACTGGTCTGCTCCGCGTCATCGCTGGTGCGGTGAACACCTCCGGCATGTACAACTTTATGCCCGACCCGCAATTCGAGCGCAACCCTGCGCACCGGCCGATCCTCGATCCCTTGAGTTCTATCTTTTTCGTGGTGGGCTTGACAGCAGCCTGGCTGAAGAGGAAACAACCTGCGTACGCTTTCGTATTCCTTTGGCTGATAGTCATGTCGTTGCCAGGTGCGTTAACGCCTGACGTGTCGCCTCAATACTCTCGTGGCATCGGCGCTCTGCCCGCTGTGGCTCTGCTGTTCGCCCTCGGCGTGGATTCCCTGACGGAGTGGCTTAGGCGTACGCGGCGGTGGTCGACGGTACAACGCGCGTACTGGCCCCTGCTTTGTCTCGTTCTCGCCGCCATAACCTACCTGAGTTATGTAGACTATTTCTTCCCCTGGACGGAACGACGAAGGCAGGGCATCGTTACGGGTGCGAGGGCGATAGAGGCTGCGGAGGTTATGAATACCACACATGTCCCGGGGGGTGTTTGGATATTACCTGCTAGTTCCGTGGATGCCAGCCGATTGCCTTTCTTTCAGATCAATTTCTTGTACCAGGGCGTTCTGCCTCACCATACCTTGCATGTTGACGAAACGTCATGCGCCCAAGAATTGAGCGAAACATGCCAGGGTCGTAACACAGCTCTGGTGGTTACCTGGACTGACTTCGTCATGGAGAAAGCGTACGAGTCGCTGTATTCGGACCCCAAGGGATTGATAGACTTCTTGCTCAGGAAATATGGAAGGCGTCTCGAAGTAGAACCCTTCCTGAGCTTCAGTCTGGTAGCCTACGAATTGCCTGATTCCCCACGCTTCTCCATCGCCCATTCCTTCCACCCTTCGGATGTCAAGTTCGGCGACGAGTTGCGCCTAGTAGGCATAGCTCTCGGAGGCTCGTCCCTCAATCCGACGAGCACCCCAGAGGAAGTAGAGAAAAGAGTCTTGCCCTCGGGCAAAGAAGGCTGGGTGATCCTGCAATGGCAGTCGATAAGGGCACCTAGCAAGAACTGCAAAGTGGCTGTATATCTTCTTGATGGCCAGGGACGGTTGGTAGGCCAGGTGGACAAGCTGCTGTTGAGCAACTACTTGCAGCCGACATCGGGTTGGACCGCGGGTCAAATAGAGATGGACTACTATACCCTGCCCAGCCTGCCCGCAACACCGCCAGGCGAGTACAACATCCAAGTAGTGGTGTATGATCCACAAACCGCGGAAAGACTGACCGTTCTTGACGAGCAGGCAGGGGTCACGAAGACCAGCCTGGCAGTGGGAACCTTGCAGATGGTCAAGCCTCTGGAGCCTCCACAAGTTGAACCGATGGAACAGTTGCCAGAAGGGGAGAGGGATATCGCGCCCGGCATCCAGTTATTGGGTTACGATCTGCCAAGGAGTGATGTCAACCCCGGCGAGACGGTGAGTGTCGCCCTCTACTGGCAGGCTCTGGAGGATGTGAGCCAGGACTACCTGCTTTCGTTAAGCTTGAAAGACGGTGAAGGTCAGGTGTGGCTGGAGCAGCAGGGGCGCCCTGTGGATGACACATACCCCACAACGGAGTGGGAAGAGGGCGAAGTGCTGAGGGACTGGCACGATTTGACGCTGCCTGCAGATATGCCACCAGGAGCATACGGAATCTTCATCGGAGTCTTGGAAGGAGAACGGTTGCTTGGTGAAATGGCTTTGGGTACAACCGAGGTTAGAAGTCGAGCCCGCCAATTCACTATTCCGGAGATACAGCATCCGATGAAAGCCAGGCTCGGAGAAGCGATAGTGTTCCTGGGATACGATTTGACCAGTCAAGAGGTAAGGGGCAACGAAACATTGAAGTTAACGCTCTATTGGCAAGCCCTCCAAGAGATGGACACTTCATACACGGTATTCACTCACCTGCTTGATGAAGAGAAGCGAATCTGGGGCCAAATGGACAGCATTCCCGGCGGGGGAAAAGCGCCGACATTAAGCTGGATCGCGGGAGAAGTAATCATCGATGAGCACGAGATCGTCGTGCATCCAGAGACTCCTCCTGGTGACTATGCGGTAGAAATCGGTATGTACGCTGCGAACACAGGGGAACGGTTACCTGCGTATCAAGAGCACGAAGAACCAATGGGAGATCGTATCTTGGTGGGAGACATCCAAGTAGTTGACAAGTGACAACTGCTCGGTTTTTGAAGTCGCTAGGCAAGACCATGGTTCAGATGAGTCGCGATGATGAAGAGCCTATATGCAAGCAACGAAAAACGCTGAACAGAACAACCTAGAGCTACTCACACTGGGTAGGACCCACCTCTTCTTGGTGTTGCTCCTGCTGATTACTGCGATTTCTGCTGCCTATCAAGTACGGGTGCCCTCCGAGGTCCGTCTCGGAGAGCAAGGGGACAGACTCTACATCAGGGGATTCTATCCGCCAGAGTCAAATCCCTACGATGTCTATCGTTGGAGTGGAGAAAAGGGCATCGTAAGATTCCCCGGTGTTGGCTCTCCCCAAGCCCTAGCGCTGCGAATACGCATGAATGGCGTCCGGCCGGAAGGCGTTCCATTGCCCCGGATTCTCTTGAGCGTAAACGGGCGGGAAATCGCCCACCTGACGGCTGCCGGACAAATGGAGATCTACGAGTTCCAGATTCCCCGAGAGAAGGTAGGATGGTCTGGAGATGTGGAAGTAGAGATCCAGTCAGAGACATTCTCCCCCATAGGACAGGATCGAAGAGAACTAGGGGTGATCGTGGACTGGGTGATGATACTGCCACACGCCGAAGGGATTGTGATACCTTCTCCTCTGCCTCTAGCAAGTGTGGCTATTCCTCTATTGGCCGCATTCCTAGCTCTTGGCTGGAGAAAGCTGGCCTGGAAAGCTACGCTACCGGTTGCAGTCGGGGTGTCGGTTCTGGCATACCTGCTGTTTGCCTCTCGCAGGGTTGAGGCGGTGCGATGGTCTTGGGAGCTGGCGCTGGTGTTCAGTGTGGGATACCTCGGCTTCATTGCATTCAAGGATCTCCCGTCATTGCGCGGGACACTGAGGAGCATACGCAGGCCTACTATTGCGATTCTACTCTTGGCTTCCGCGGTTCACTTGGCTCTGCTACTCCCGAGGTTCGACCGTGCCCCAAACACGTGGACGTACAAAGACTGGATGTGGCAAGCGACTGGCCAAGGATTGCAGTCTTTTTACCTGAGGCCGTCTCTCGAGGGTCTGCCAGAGTATCCACCCGTTTCCCTGTATGTCCTAACCCTCATCGGACGCCTGTATGAGACTGCTGCCCAGTCTAGTATTCCGCCGCCCCTAGAGGAACCTACGCCTGTGCTCAGCTTCGTGATAAGGCTTCCAGGGGCTGTTGCCAATGTCTTGCTCTCGTTAATGATCTACCTGTGGGTGGAACGCCGGCGGGGATCGAGACAGGGGCATCTTGCCATGGCCGCGTTTGCTCTCAATCCTGCTGTTGTCCTCCATGCTACACGCTGGGGCCAAACGGATTCCATCCATTCATTGTTCGTGCTCCTAGCCATAGCCTGTGTGACTAGCAAGAGGCCATCGCTGTCTTGGTTCTTGCTTGGTCTAGCTGTGGCTATCAAGCCCCAAGCGCTGCTCTTCGTACCGCTGGTATTGGTCCTAACCTGGCAGAGATCCCATTGGCGAGGCATTTTGAAGGGGGTCTTAGCGACGGCATCGACCGCCCTGGTAGTGCTGGCTCCTTTCATATACTTGGGGACCTGGATGAAAGTAGTAGAATACTTCTCGGGTCTAGCAAGGTACCACCCGTGGACGACCTCGAATGCTCTGAATCTTTGGTGGGTACTGGGTCTGGGGAACAGGTTTGCAGACACCAGTGCACCCTGGTGGATACCGCCTCCCATTAGTGGCCCTTTGTCCTATCGAACCATCGGGTTTTCATTCTTAGCCATCGCCCTGCTTTTTGTTCTATGGAAGGTTTCAGACGCTCGCGACAAAGCAGACATGTGGGCCATTTCAGCCTATGCTGCATTCATTCTCTTCATGGTCCCGACTAAGGTGCACGAGAATTATATATACACTGTGTTTCCCCTGCTTGCGATGACATTCTTTGCCAGCAGATCAACGGTAGTCATATGCGCCGTCCTATCATGTACCTGGCTCGTCAATAATCTGATGTTGCACGAAACTGCCATCATTGACCTGCTGGACCCCCATAGGATAGGGATCGAGCCGTACACTTTGTGGGATCTCGGGATGATGTTGGCCGCGCTGGTAAACACGGCTACTCTCGGGTACTGGACAGCAATGTTGTGCAGGAAGAAGGGTCCGCAACCATGAGGTGCGGAGAATCCCTGTGCAGCATTCAGCGCGGAGACGGTGAGGCCCGAAACGAGAATGCTGCCACTCGCATAGACTACCCTCGTTGGAGTGGCGGATCATGGCCCGCTTGGGCGTTCCCGGCCCGCAAGCAAGTGGACAGAACCAAAGCACCTGAACGAGCGCACGACATGCGAACGAGTGGCAAAGAGCCGGCAAGGGCGTGTATCTATTGTGCCACGAGCGCGCGACACAAGCAGCTTGTGATTCTTCAGAGAGAGTGGAACGGCTCAGCCAGACACAAAGCGGTCAGTATCACACAGGTTACACTATGAGAGAACTTGACAGAGTTGAGATTCTCCTGTTGCTCATAGCTGTCACCGTCGCTGCTTTCTTCCGCACGTACCGCCTGGACCAAGTACCGCCGGGCTTATGGCGGGACGAAGCTGCAAATGGAGTCGACGCATTGGGCGTCCTCCAAGGGCATCATCCCATCTTCTTCGAGGCGAACAACGGCCGTGAGCCTCTCTTCATCTATCTGGTTGCCATTTCCGTCAGATGGCTAGGCAGGAATCCCCTAGCAGTCAGGCTGGTGTCTGCCCTCATTGGGACGATGACGATTCTACCGACTTATTTCATGACCAAGGAGCTGGTCCGGTACTCCGGGCGCAGAGTGAGACACACCGCTCTGCTTACAACTTTGTGGCTGGCGCTATCCTACTGGCACATCGCCCTCAGTCGTCTAGGTTTTCGTGGGATTCTCCTACCCCTGCTTGCGTCCATGTCGTTCTTCTTCTTGTGGCGTGGTTTGAATCGGAGATTCGAGATAGGTTCGGATGGAAGCGATTTACACAAGCGCTCGCTTCTGTACTTCGCCGCCAGTGGCATCTTCTTGGGTTTGAGTTTCTACTCCTACACCCCCAGCCGCTTACTGCCCATCGTACTGCTCGCCTCGTTGGCCCAGATAGCCAGCCGTCAGCATGTCTCGTCCGCCAATGGCTATTCGTCTGGCAAGGCCACCTCTGTTGCCCTTTACCTCACATTCGCCTTTGGAGTGTTGTTCCTCTGCGCTGCCGTGGTAGTCGCCCCCCTCGGCTTCTACTTCCTAGAACATCCCCAGATGTTCTGGCAGCGATCAGCGGAGCTTCTGAGCCAGGGCGCCCAAGATGGCGAGGCTTCCCCCCTCACCCTTGCCACAAGCCTGGCCAGACAGGCATCCATGTTTGGCGTGCAGGGCGATCCGAACATAATCTTCAACCCAGCGGCTCGACCAGCCTTTGACTGGTTCACTCTCCTGTTCTTCCTTGCCGGCATTTGGACTAGCCTGCGCAATTGGAGAACGGCGCCCTACCTCTTTGCCCTGTTGTGGCTGTGCATTATGCTGCTCCCTGCTGCACTGAGCATTGTGGATTTGCCCCATTCTCTCCGGGCCATTGGAACCTTGCCTATTGCATACCTTTTTCCGGCTATCGGTTTGGATTGGGTATGGAGTTGCCTGACATTCAGATTGAATCGGGGTGCACTCAGGCATGTTCTTGCAGGTGTTGTCGTCATGTGCTTCGTCGCAACGGCCTTTTTCACCTACCAAGACTACTTCGCGCCAGTATCCGACGAGCATGCCCTGTGGCGAGCTTTTGACGGGCGCTTTGTGGAGATGGCCTCGGTCATGACCTCGCTGGACGAACCTGAGTCGGTCTGGATTCTGCCACTCACCCGGTATAGCCCACAGGGGCCGCCCTATTCCGTCATAGATTTTCTGCACCGGGGGACCGCACCCTGCCGCTACTTGCATCTAGAAGAGTCTACGGTCGGCAGGGATCTGAGCGTTTTCTGTGCTGGCGCAAGCAGAGCGATGGTCATTGAAGGCAGGGACAATAGGCTGGCGGTTGATGCATACGCTGATGCCAAAGGCACGATTTCATTCTTGCTCAACAAGTATGGTCGCCTATTGGAGAGCCACACCTATGGCACGTTTGAGGCTTTTCAGGTATCAATCTACGAGCTTCCGGGCCAAACTTCCTTCTCAATAGCTGATAGTTTTCGGTCGATAGGCGCGCAATTTGGGGAAGAACTGAAGCTCGTAGAGGCAGCGATGGGAGGATCGTCGCAAGGGCCCACCAGCACGTCAGACGAAGTGAACGGTCAGGAATTGCCCAGCGGGAAAAATGCATGGGTATTCTTGAGGTGGGAGGCGACTGGGGCGCCCGATCGGGACGTCAAAGTGGGCGTGGCAATCGTGGATGAACGGCGAAGGAGGATGGGCCAAACCGACAAGCTATTGCTGAGCGGCTATTGGCAACCCACGAGCCGCTGGGAACCTGGACAGATCGAACCTGACTATTATACTCTCCCGAGTTTGGCAGCCACGCCGCCGGGCAACTACAACATCGAGGTGGTTGTGTATGACGCGGAAACGATGGAAAGGTTCACCGTTTTTGACGAACGTGAAGGAGTCACAAGAAGTAGCGTGGTAGTGGGAGCACTGCAGATAGTCAAACCTCTGGCGCCCGCACAAGTAGAACCCACGGAGGAGCTAGCGTGGACAGAGAAGGAGATCGCACCTGGTATCCATCTTCTGGGTTATGATGCACCAACCAGGGTCATCGGTTCCGGTGAGCTACTGGAGATCGCCCTATACTGGGAGGCTCTGCGCGACGTGCAGAAAGACTATACATTCGTTCTGCAACTCAGGGATGACGAAGGTCAACTGTGGGCTGAAGAGGAGAGCAGGCCAGCGTACGGCAGCTATCCCACGACAGAATGGGAAAGGGGTGAAACGATACGGGATTGGCATGACCTGCCAATCGAGGCTGAGACCGCAGATGGCGACTACCACCTCTATGTTGGTGCTAAAGCCGAGAGTGAGTTGCTGAGAGAGGTAGAGCTGGGAACGATCCACGTCTCAGGGCGAGAGCGAACATATGAGCTTCCCCAGATGGAGCATGAGCTAGGTTGGACCCTGGGGGAAGCGATTACATTGGTGGGATACGATGTGGACGATACGGTAAAGGCGGGAGAGATTCTGAAAGTGACCTTGTATTGGCAGTGTGCGCGACAGATGAATGAGTCTTACACGGTGTTCACACACCTGTTGGATGGGGACAATGTGATTCAAGGACAGCTCGACAGCGTGCCACTAAATGGCGAAGCACCAACAACGAGTTGGATCGAGGGAGAGGTCATCATCGATCGATATGAGATAGCGGTGGACGGTCAAGTTCCTGCAGGCGGATATGTGATAGAGGTCGGAATGTACAATCCTCGGAGTGGAGAGCGGTTGCCGGTTAACGATGCTCAGCATAACCCAGCAGGAAATAGGATCCTACTCCAAGAAGTTGACGTAAGGGCACGGAGTTAGCCGACGGTGAAAATGGCTGCTCGCTCCTGGCGGTGTTGGGAAATGGCTGCCCTGGTCCTCCTCATCTTGCTGGCGGCATTCCTGCGGTTCTACCACCTGCACGATATCCCTGTGGGGCTGGATGCTGACGAGGCTGAGAAGGGATGGGAAGCAAGACGAGTCGTCAGTGGAGAACAGTACCCAATCTTCTTTACCGCCGGGTACGGAGCGGAACCAATGCACTACTACGCTACAGCCCTCTCGCTCCGCGTTTTCGGCATCAGAGCCTTCTCTGTCAGATTCGGTAGCGCGGTGGCCGGTCTGCTTCTCGTACCCGTAATCTATCTGCTAGCCAGAGAGCTGTTTGTGCCCCCTGGCAAACCGCCGTCACTCGTGCCCATTCTCTCAGCCTTCTGGGTCGCCACCTCATACTGGCACCTAACCTACAGTCGAATAGGCATGGAACCTGTCTACCTACCACTGTTTGCCAGTGCCACAGCCTACCTCCTGTGGCGGGGAATCAGAACACAGAAGAGAACACACTACCTCCTGGCTGGTTGCTTTCTTGGGGCCAGTCTCTATACTGCCCGGCCCGTGCGCTTCTTCCCCATCCTGCTCTTGGTATTCCTGGCTTACCACGTCCTCACGAATGCTAGGTTTCGTCAGGTTCACCTCACAAGCTTGCTGCTACTCGGGATGGTATTCCTGCTGGTTCTCCTGCCCCTGGCCACCTACGCCCTAGTCCATCCTGACATGTTCTTCAAACGAGAGATGGCCGTCACGATCCTCAACCCTGAGTTGCAGGATCAACCCCTCCCACCGACTATCTTTGAAGGAATAGCGAAGACCTTTGGCATGTACAACCTTGTGCCCGACCCTCAATTCGAACGAAATCCTGCGCACCGACCGATCCTCGATGCCTTGAGCTCTGCCTTCTTCCTCGTGGGCTTGACATCAGCCTGGCTACGGAGAAAACAACCCGCCTACGCCTTCGTATTCCTTTGGCTGATGGTGATGTCATTGCCTGGTGCGTTGACACCTGACGTGGCGCCTCACTACTCTCGCGGCATAGGCGCTCTCCCCGCTGTGGCTCTGCTGTTCTCGGTCGGTGTGGATTCCTCAACGAGATGGCTGCAACGTAGACGCCTCTGGCCAACTCTCCGGCGCGCATACTGGCCCCTACTTTGCCTTGCCCTCATCACCATGACCTCCCTGAGCTGCAGAGACTATTTCTTCCCTTGGCTCGAACGACAGAGACAGGGGCTGATCATGCACGCCAGGGAGATCGACGCCGCAGGCGTTATGAATAGCACGTCTACTCCAAACGGCGTTTGGATACTGCCCGCCAGTTCCGTTGATGCCGCCCGATTGCCCTTTTTTGCGGTCAGCTTCTTGTACGAGGGCGTTCTGCCTCATCATACCTTACACGTTGACGAAGCCTCTTGCGCGAAAGACTTGGCCGAGATATGCCGAGGGCATAGCACTGCTCTGGTGGTGAACTGGACTGACTTCATCACGGAGAAGGCTTACCAATCTCAGAACTCCGACCCCAAGGGACTGATAGACTTCTTGCTCAGGAAATACGGAAGGCGTCTCGATGTAGAACCCTTCCAGAGCTTTGACCTAGTAACCTATGAGTTGCCCGAGTCCCCGAACTTCTCCATCGCCCGTTCCTTCCAGGCATTCGATGTCAACTTCGGCGACGAGTTGAGCCTGGTAGGCGTGGCTTTCGGAGGCTCATCGCTCAGCCCAACGAGTACCCTCCAGGAGGTAGAGAGGAAGGTGTTGCCCTCGGGCAAAGAGGGATGGGTGGTCCTGCAATGGCAGTCGATAAAGGCACCTAGCAAGAACTACAAAGTGGCCGTATATCTTCTTGATGGCCAGGGACGGCTGGTAGGCCAGGCGGACAAGCTGCTGTTAAGCAACTACTTGCAGCCAACATCGGGTTGGACCGCGGTTAAAATAGAGATGGATTACTATACCCTGCCCAGCCTGCCCGCAACACCGCCAGGAGAGTACACAGTAGAGGTCGCTGTTTACGACGCGCACACTCTGGAGAGGCTCACTGTCTTCGATGCAGAGACAGGGGCGTACACTACCAGTATCGCCATAGGCGAACTGGAAGTCATCAAGCCTCTGACGCCAGCAGAGGTGCAGCCGCTGGAGAAACTACCGTCTTCGCAAGTCAGTATCGCCCCCGGCTTGCAGCTTCTGGGCTATGATATGCCACTCAGGGCTGCCAGTCCTGGGGAAACAGTCAGACTTGCCCTCTACTGGCGCGCTGCGGAAGACCTGGCTCGAGACTACCTCCTGTCTCTGCAGTTGAAGGACGAGCAGCAGGAGACTCGGTTGGAGCAAAAGGCACGTCCAGTTGACGGCACCTACCCAACCACCGAATGGGACGCAGGAGAAGTCCTCAGGGACTGGCACGACCTGCAGCTTCCTCCAGACACACCGTCTGGACGCTACGAACTCCTGCTGCAGGTCCTGGAGGAGGGAGAGACCATCGGGCAAGCTAGCCTGGGCTCGCTTGAGGTAAGTGGCCGTCTACACCAGTTCGACATCCCGTCGATCCAGCATCCCCTGGAGGCACGATTGGGGGACACCATATCGCTCCTCGGCTATGATCTGGGGCAGGAGTCGGTGACGCGCGGCGACCGTCTTCAGCTCACGCTCTACTGGCAAGCTCTCGAGGAGATGCAGGTTTCCTACACCGTCTTCACCCACCTAATCGGCGCGCAAGAGCAGGTCTGGGGCCAGATGGACAGCATTCCTCTCAGAGGCGGAGCTCCCACCACAAGCTGGGTGACAGGAGAGATCATCTCTGACCAGTATGACATAGTCGTGGACCCAGAGGCCCCACCGGGCAACTACGTGATCGAGATCGGCATGTATGACCCCAGCAGCGGGCGGCGTTTGCCTGTCCTCGCGAACGGTCAACGTGAAGAGGGAGACAGGCTCCTGCTCGCGGAGGTCAAGATACTGCCGTGAACGCACGCAGCCAACATCACTCGCTGACCCGCGGCATGGACGCTTGACAACTTGCCGCAGGCAATGCAGACGAGATGTTTGCCTGAGGTACTCGGAGCTAGTATAATGAGGCGAGTCTTCAACCTCCTCGCGGAGGCCGTGCTCGAGGTGGAGGCCAAGATGAGGAGAGCGGTAGCTACATGCGCATCGGGATTGATGCCCGATTGGTCCACTATAGCCGAGCGGGTATCGGGCAATACATAGCTGGCCTGATAAAGGGATTAAGTGAGTGCGATGAGGACAATGAGTTTGTCCTCCTCCAGAGTCGCAAGGACAAGTCCATCCTGGCTGACACGTCCAACTTCACCAGGAAATCCCTCTGGACCCCCAGCCACCATCGGCTAGAGCAGCTGGTTCTGCCCATCGAGATTAGCCCGCTGCGTCTCGATGTACTTCACAGTCCTGATTTCATCCCGCCGTTTCGGCGTGACTACAAGTCAGTGATCACCGTCCACGATCTGGCCTTTCTTCTCTACCCTCACTTCCTCACGGAGGAGAGCGCCCGATACTACGGCCAGATAGACCAAGCGGTGAGACACGCTGACCACATCATCGCCGATTCCGTCAGCACCAAGCGTGATATCATCAACTTCTTGGGCGTACCCGAACCCAAGATCACGGTCATCTACGCAGCGGCAGATCGCGTCTATCGCTCCATCGAAGATGAAAATCTCCTCGATCAGACGCGGCGACGGTACGGCCTCGACAAGCCATTCATACTCTTCGTCAGCACCATCGAGCCCAGGAAGAACCTCCCAACCCTCTTGCGCGCCTTTCGCCAACTGTTGGATCACTACAAACTAGATGTGCAGCTGGCCGTGGCGGGACAACGCGGTTGGTTCTGCGGCGAGGTCTTCGCAGTCGCCGACGAACTGGAGCTGGGCGATAGCGTCGTCTTCCTGGGCCATGTGCCCGTAGATGACCTGGTGGTGCTGTACAACGCGGCTCGCATGCACGCGCACCCTTCCTTCTACGAAGGCTTTGGACTTCCTCCCCTGGAAGCCATGACCTGCGGCACCCCCACCATCGTAGCCAACGTATCGTCGCTCCCCGAGGTGGTGGGCGACGCGGCGTTGCTGATCGGGCCAGAGCACACCGAAGGCTGGACTGTGGCCATGTGGCGGCTCCTCACCGACGACTCGCTCCATGCGGAGTTGGCGGAGAAAGGTCTTAGGCGAGCCAGGCTATTCTCCTGGGAGAAAGCTGCTCGACGCACACTCGAGCTCTACAGTCGATTGGCCGGATGAGCCCTAAACTTCTCTTCCTGACACCCGACCTTCCGTATCCTCCGCATCAAGGAGCCGCTATCCGAACCTTCAACCTGATCAGGAACCTGGGCTCCACACACGAGATTCATCTTCTTTCTTTCGTCCAGGGCAACCACGAGTCACCACGAATCGAGGCCCTGCTTCAGTACTGTACCCGCGTGGAGACCGTTCCCTACCCCCACCGCTCGACATGGCGTCGAGCGGCTTCAGTCCTTTTCTCTCCCAGCCCGGATATGGCTTTGCGCCTTCCCTCCTCTCATTTCATAAATCCGTTACGGATTGCGCTTTCGCGTGAGCGATTTGATTTCGTCCAGATAGAAGCTATCGAGATGGCGCAGTATGGACTTGGCATCAAGGAAATGGAGTTGTCATCTCCACCCATCATCGTCTTCGACGACATCAACGCCGAGTACCTGCTCCAAAGACGGGCCTTCGAAGCAGACATCAGGCAGCCCAGCCGATGGCTAGGAGCGCTGTACTCGCTCATCCAATGGCGCAAGCTGCAGCGCTACGAGCGGGATGTCTGCCGGCGGTTGGACAGAATAGTGGTCGTCTCTGAAGCCGATGCCAAGGCGCTCCAGGGACTGCTTCCAAGTTTGCCGTTCACAGTCGTGCCCAACGGCGTCGACACACAGTACTTCCAACCCGGCGACCCCAAGGACGAGTCGGATACGGCGCTCGTCTTCACCGGCAAGATGGATTTCCGACCCAACGTTGATGCCGCACTATGGCTTGCGAAAGAGGTGCTGCCCCTCATTCAAGCGGAGATCCCAGATGCCATGGTGAAGCTTGTGGGACGAAACCCTCACCGCCGACTACAGGCCCTGCGGCAAACACCGAACGTGATACTCACAGGCTACGTTGACGACGTGCGGCCTTACATCCGGGAGGCCGCGGTCTATGTGGTTCCTCTGAAAGTAGGCGGTGGAACCCGCCTCAAGATCCTGGAAGCAATGTCCATGTCCAAGGCGATAGTGTCCACATCTCTGGGAAGCGAAGGAATAGAAGTGGAACACGGCCGCGAGTTGGTGATCGCTGATGACCCTGCATCTTTTTCCAGAGCTGTCATCGACCTGTTGAGGGATGGCGAACAACGGAGGAGACTGGGCCTGGCTGCCCGCAGTCTCGCACAATCCAAGCACGACTGGAGGCTCATCACACCGATGCTGGAGAGCGTGTATGAGGGCTAGGGTGCGGACCCCGATTCTACGCACAGTGGCCTGGGCCACCAGACCTCTCTCACAGCGAGGCGCATCCCCGTCACCCGCCGCGCCTCTCCGCATCCTGCTCATCAGGCCTGATCACCTCGGAGACGTACTCTTTGCGACTCCAGCCATCCGAAGCCTGCGTTCATCTCTCCCAGACGCCCACATCGCCTGCATGGTTGGACCCTGGGCGCTTGAGGTCGTGCAGCACAACCAACACTTGGACGCGGTTGGCACCTGCCCTTTCCCCGGCTTCACGCGGCACCCGAAGAGACATCTGCTGGAGCCATACTCAGTCCTCTGGAGTCATGCCCGCGCACTCAGGGCGCAGTTCTTCGACGTGGCCCTGATACTGCGCTTCGACCACTGGTGGGGAGCTATGCTGGCCCATGGGGCAGGAATCCCTCGCCGAATCGGCTATGCGCTGCCACCCGTGTCCCCCTTCCTGACAGAAAGTCTGCCATACACCAGCGATAGGCACGAAGTGGAACAGAACATGCGTATGATCGAAGCCATCGTAGGCGGAGAACTGGCGCATCCCGGCCCCCTGGAGTTCAACCCACAGCCAGATGACGTCAGGACGGCTGCTAGGCTCCTTGCAGGTGCGGAGGCCGATGGAGGATACTTGTGCGTTCACCCAGGAGCGGGTGCTCCCGTCAAGCTCTGGCGGCAGGAGGCCTTCGCCCAGGTGGCCGACACACTAGCCAGGCAGTACGGCCTTCGGGTGGTCATCACGGGTACTGTGGGTGAACGGCACCTGGCTCAGAGTATTGCTGAGCGGATGAAAACCGACCCCCTCATGATCGTGGGTGAGACCAATCTGGGAGAACTGGCGGCTGTCATGGCACGATGCAGACTGGTGATTGGCGTAGATAGTGGCCCGCTACACCTGGCTGCCTCTCAAGGAGTCCCCACCATTCACCTCTTCGGCCCAGTCGATCATCGCGTTTTCGGACCCTGGGGTGATTCCAATAAACACCTCGTTGTGGTAGCGAACACTGACTGCATCCCCTGCAACCGGCTCGACTACGGTCCAGACGAGTTGGAGGATCATCCCTGCGTGCGTTCCATCTCAGTGGATCAAGTGTTAGAG
>Ga0307380_10005249_pt1 | contig 17224 bp, 22 predicted proteins | sample UN3MG_FD_202239 | JGI IMG/M metagenome (GOLD analysis project Ga0307380, IMG submission 202239) | Soil microbial communities from Risofladan, Vaasa, Finland - UN-3 | ecosystem: Environmental > Terrestrial > Soil > Coastal area > Acid sulfate soil | place: Finland: Risofladan, Vaasa | collected...
GAGGGGTCTGATGCCATAATCTCAACCTTTCGTCGTTTGTGTTTCCAGTGGCGGCAGCTCTGCCAGGAATGCCCTGATGGCGACTAACGCCAGCGTCCAGTTATCCCGCAACTGCTTCCCGTTCCAAACGACCATGCGCAGTCGCTGATGGGCGTCTACCTGCTCCGGCGGCAAAGTAGGCTGCAGGGCTTTTGTGTCCAGCCTGAGGTAGGCGATAACCGCGTTCAGGATGGAGAACCTGGCCGTAGCTTCTTCCTCCGACAACTTCTTGAACTGATACTGGTCGGCATCGGAAAAGTACGCCTCTTCCTTGGGCTCTTCCTGGTCCAGACCGTGGACGCTGCAACGATACTCGTAGAGATCCATAGACAGGCTTGCGCTTTCTTCGTCAGTCAGCGGCTGCCTTTCCAGCAGTTGACCGTTGCTCAGTAAACGCTGAGCTTCGGTGAAATGCTGTTGGAAGTAATGCTTCTGGTGCGCCTGTGAACGTCTGCGTTCATACCCGGCTAAGGACCCGTCATCAAGTGGAGCTTCCGTGTCCTGATCCGGAAACCGCTCATCCGGTCCGCCGGATGGCACTCCAGCACTTGCATGACTTCTATGAGCGTTTTCTATGGTACTTGTTCCTCCTTTTTCGGAGGATCGTGCTCCCTTTTCGGCATCTGTAGAAGACTTATCAGCTAGTCCAAGTTCGCACCTGGCTGAATACTCTTCTATAAACACCTGGAGACGCACTGGTTGAAACTGGAAAAACCGAGTGCGGTCGAAGCTAAATCGGTGGTTTGGGTTGCTCGTAACGGTAACGGCACCCAGTTCCACCAGTTGATTGATTGCTTTCCGGACCGTTTTCACTTCAAACATTCCGTATAGCATATCCACAAGATCTTGTTCTTTGTGCCATTGCAGCAGACTTACGCTATGCGTGGGCTTCTCGCCGGCGGCTTGGGCAGCTTTATTCGCCTTACGGCTTTGCTCCACGTTATCGAGCTTCTGGTTGTGCCAAAATTCCAGTACACCCAGAAGCATCGCCGCACACTTGTTGCCCTGGCAGAACTCAAGCTGCCAGGGCCTGACTATCACGAACCGCTCACGCGGGTGACGGATGCAGGGGCTTTTCATGTAGTGACCTTTTGCTTGATAGGGTTAAGGTGAGCAAACTCGCCAAAGTACTTAAGGGCAGCTTTGTTGTATGCGAGGCCCACCTCATCTTCGTCGGTGAAGTAGCCCAAAGAATATTGATGGCCTTTGTAGCGGATGTAAGCACGCCACTTGCAGTCTCGTTTATGCCAGCTAACGCCTTTATGTTGGCTATTGCCCTTATGTCGGCTACTACCTTCCTTATACTTTTCCCGATTATGGCAGTTTTCGCCATGCGTGCAAAGCCGCATATTTGCTTTGCGGTTATCCCACCCAGTGTGGTTCTTATGGTCACACTGCTGTTCGGGCTGCGCATGCATGATCTCGCGGTGCATATAGATATGATACCGTGCACACCTATTATAGTCGCCTGGGTCTGTCTTCTTGCTGGTGCGTACAGCATAAAAACTTCGCGTCTTCGGATCCCGTTGGGCTTGCCACTTCCACTGCATTAGCCACTCATAATCATCGTCGTCGACCAGGGCCACTTGGCCCTTGGTTAAAGGGATCGTCTTGGACATGGGTTATCCTTCATGGTTATGCCAGCACCGGCGTCTGCCTAATCATTATCTGCAAGTTTGGCATGCAGTATATGGGCATTTTTGCGTTGTCGTCCGCCTGCAACATTAGGCTCGTCACCCAAGGCCATTCCGGCTGAAGCGCGGGCAGTTTCGAACTCTTGTCGCGAGCCCCAATAATAAGCCAGTCAAGCGGCAGGCGCGGCCCGAAGTTAATATTCTCGAGCAGCGGGGTGCAAGCGAGGAACAGTACCGACGGACGGGGCCGCAACTGTGCAAAGATTTCAAGCGCTTCCTTGGCCCTCTGCTGCGTATCGGCGGTAGCGCCAACCCAGCAGTTTTCGGGGAACTCAATTTTCAGGTAGCGTTTGACGTTCTTCGTCATGAAGATAAATGTCCACTGAGGATTATTTTTGACCGTCTCGATGACTGCGTCCACCCAGTCTTGGGCTACCCAGGCGCCGAACAGGTCGCCTGTCTCGCACACGAGCACGTTGTAGATGCCCGGCTCGTTTACCCTGGCCGCCGGAATCTTCATGATCCCCGGCGTTACCAACTGATCAGCGTGGAAGGTAGGTTCGAAACCATCTGGGTCAGATGCCACGATGTCGCGGGCGGAGCAATAATCACAACCGTGCTTGCAGCCCGTGACCGGATTCCAGCTCCACTTGGCATAATCAACGTCTTCGTACGGAACACCGAATACCAGGGGCTCGTCGGCTTTTTTACTGGCCGGCTTGCGGGCTTTCAGTTTGCGTTTGGCCTCAGGGATGGTCATATCCCCGGCTTCGATCCTCGCGAACAGGTCTGGGGCCTCTTCTTTGATCTTCTTGGCGTCTTGGATATAGCGCGGGTTGGCGCCGGTAATCTCTGCGGCCTCATCGCGGGCTTTTTTGCCCCCGATCGCTTCTGGAATTGTTTCCACAAGCGATTTCTGACCGTCAGCCCCTGCAGCCTTTTTACCCTTTTTGTCCTTTTTAGCCCCAGCAGCTTTACCCTTCCCTTTTTCCTCCTGCGCGCGAGCCGATTTTTTGTCCCCTCCACCTGCGCGCTGCCGCTCTTTGGCTTCGGCCTCGAGCAACGGCAGCATGTTCGTACCGGCCACCGCATTCTGGCTGGCAGTTAACTGCCGGCGCACAGAGTTCATGCTGTACACGTGCCTCACAATCGATTCGCCTTTCCACTCGACGAAGGTAGGCTCAACGTTCGCCAGCTGGCAAGCCAATAGGCGGTTCCGGCCGTCGATAATCTTCCCCTCGCACGTTTGGATAGGCAGTTGCAGCCCGTTTTTCTTGATGTCGTCGGAAAGCTTCTTTAGCTCAGTATCGCTAAGCCTCGGAAAGAGTTGTACTGCAGGGTGGAGTTCCATTGATTTGTCCTTGGTTAGGGTTACTCTTAGCACAGTTGAGAACGAGAAGAAGGACCGGTAAACGCGGCGCAACTTCCCCTTGGCTGCCGCACCGTAGCGCAGACACAGCCCATTTGAGGGGCAGGGGCGGCCCCCCGAGTACCTGCCGGTTTTACCCGGGCTTACGGGCACTCCTAGTATTTACCGGCCCTCCTTTTCGTTCTCCAGACAGCGCATGGTTACGGCACTACTGTAACTCAACACAAAAACGTTGCAAGTTATTCGACAGCTAAGCCGGGTGGGGGGCTTTACGCCCCCCGTGTACTCAGCCTAAATGTATCGGCTAGTTCAGAAAATAAACGCACAGCGTCCCGTGGGCGCCGTTGAAGTTGGCAGTTTATATTTCTGATTCCCGGCCGTTACAATATCACGCTCTTCGAAATACAGGCAGTTCCCGGCAACTGACACGTCAGACCTCCTTAGCCCATTGTTCTTGCGGTTCAACCCAGAGGGGGATTTGCCGCAGCCAGCCGATAGACTGGTAGCGCAGGTTCAGCTCCGCCCGGGTAATCCAGCCGGCCGCGCGCCCATCTACCAGCAGGTGCACGCCCATGATGCCGGGCATCTTCAACGCGCCGAAACGCCGCGCTTGTGGCCGCACCTCCCAGTCCCTGTTGGGGGCGTAAGCGTCGATAGCCAGCCGCATCGGGACGGGGTACTGGCCGGCCAGGGCGCAGCGTTGCAGCAGCATTTTGCCGGCGTAGTCCTCGTCGGCGGGCTCCCAGTCAACGCGGCTCTGCCCAGGCTGAAACATGACGAAGGCGCGGGGCAGGTGCAACTTGCCACCGCCATCTGGCGGCGTCATTGCCGCCATTGCCACCTCTTTCGCCAGGGAGTCGCACAGCGAACCGCTGTGGTAGGCTTCAAGGTTGCGGGGCCTGTCCATGCGGAATTTCTGGCACAGCTCAACGTCTTTCCTGGAGCCGAGCTTGCTGTCTCCTTTGGACTTATCGTAGCAGGGCTGGCAATAGAAGCTCCAGCGCGCCTGTTGTACCTTGCGCTCGGACGCCCGCCTGATGGCGCCGCAGCGAAGACACTTGTACGTAGCTTGCCGATCGGGCACGAGGGCGCCCATCCGCAGCGTGGCTGCCTTCAAGTCCACGTCGAACGGCAGCAGGCAGACGCTGCCGACGCGTATCTCCTCGCTCTTCACGGCCTCCTTGACTCTGGCCAAAGCCTCCTCGCTGTTGCCGAATGTCCAGCCTTCCGAGCCGGCGGTAGGGCCGACGGCGAAGGGTATGCTCAACCATTGGTTGTAGCCGCCCCGCTGTGACCGGAAGATCCGACTCTGGTTAGTAACGTCCAGAGAGATGTCTCCGGGCTGCAAGCCAGGCAGATCAAGGGCTATCAGGTTGCAGGCTTCAACCAGCTTGATTCCGGCTTTGCCCAGTTTCTGCTCGATCATTGCGCCAATGCTTTCTCCTGCACCTTGTGCTGCCATGATGTGGTCCCTCCATTCAGTGAGTTGTGGTTTACGAGCGACAGATGAATGGCCGGCACAGAGTTTATGAGGCTCTGCACCGGCCGGCCGGAAACAGACGTTACCGCCTGCGTTAAGTTCTAGCTCAAACTTGCGGCTTCAGCGGTTCGGGTGCCTTGGGGGGCATGGGATACTCCCCACGGCGCACTTTGCCGAGCTCATCCGCCAGAGTCAGGTCCAGCAAGCCTTTGTTCCAGCGCTGGCGAATAACCTCTAGGCCGGCGCTACGCAAGTAGAGCTGAAGATGCCACGAGTGGCAATTAGGATCTTTCTCTTTATTCTGCTCGAATACCCAGCGGTAATGCGTTTCCGGCTCAAGCGGGCGCTCCGGTGGGTGGGGCTCCAGGATGTTCCAGACATGGTACTCCTCGTTCCAGGACATCCAGCCCCAGAGCCGCATAACCCTGCCCAGCGTGGTGGCCGAGACGTTCCTGTGTTCATAGTGCTCCCCGTAGCCCAGGGGCAGCATCAGTTCGTAACACAGGTCAGACCGGATGTACCAGCCCTGGTCTGGCCGCAAAGCCCGGTGGCCGTCACGCTTCAGACCGCTGCAGATCACCTGTGCCCGAACAACCTGCTGCTGGTCGGAGCGCCGATTTGATTCAGCAACCAGTTTGGCTGCCACCGCCTTTTGGGCAAGATCGTCGATCACCTGGTCTTTCTGAACAAGCTCCTCGCTTCTGCCGAGCAGGGCAAGCTTCGTTTCGACAAGGCTCGCCTGCTGGGCGCCGAACTGCACTTTCAGGCCGGCGATTTCTCGCGTTATGCGTTCTTCCAAGCTCCGGAGCGCCTGTTCATTCACGCTGTAGCTGCCAGTTTGCTGAACGGACACCAGCACATCGTGATACATCCAGCGCTGAAACATTTCCGGCTTTGGGCCCCGGCAAGTTCCGACGATCCTGAGCGCACCAGGTTGCGTTACAAACAGCAATTTCTGTGGACCGCCAAGGGTCATAATTTTTATAGACCCTTTCTCGTCGTCCTTAAGCCGCTTTAGCACATTAGACGCGTTATCCACATCCAAGGCTTCACAAACGTCTTTGGCTATGAACTTTATGTTACCCGGGTCAGTATCAATGACGCGGATTAGTGCCCCGCCGAAGTTATAGGGCTTGGTTTCCACCGGGTGTTCGAACAGGTCGACGTCCGGGTTGTCGTAGTCCGGGTCAACGTTCAGCTCGGCCAGCTCGCCAAGGAACTTGGCGCACAATTCAGCAGGGATCAGGTGGACAAGGTTGTCTGGTACTTCAAATAGCATTGGGTTTATCCTCAGTTAGTTTTGCCAGTTGCAGGGTCACTTCGCCCAGAAACAGTCTGAACGTGTCTTTTTTAGGAGGCAGTTGCTCCAGCGCCGCGCCATACGCGTCGGCGACAGTTTTGCCCAGCCGGGCCTGGGAGACGGTAAAGACGGTCTGCAAGGCAGTCGCCGCCGCGTGATCGCTTGATTGCTTCCGCTTATTCAGCAGATCAAGCGTCTCGTCGAGTGTGTAGCCGCTCGTATGCGATTTCTTCCACTCGGGACAGAATCGGCGCGGGGGACGCCCGATCAATCGCGTCCCCGACTCGCGCAGCGCGTCGCCGATTTTGTTATGGCCGCCGCCCTCCAAGGGCTTGCCGCGCAGCCAGCTCACCAAGGCGCCGACTTCGTGAATGTCCAGGTAGACCCGGTCGTCGATCACGGTCGCGTGTAGCTCCACCTCCTGGAACCGCACAATACCTATAAGCCGGCCCTTCGGCAGCTTGTAGCGTTTACGCTTTACCTTGGGCATTATAGGATTCTCCCCGACGGCCTATATGCCAGCTCGGCGCCTTGCGCCGGAAATCTCGGCGGAGGGTCGGGCCGAACTTCAGTAATCCTGCTGAGGGCTTCAGGCGGATTACTGCTTGCGAGGATGAACCCCGTAAGCACGCCGTCAGTGAACACCGGCGCGAACGCGGGGATGCCCGCTTTCATCAGAATGCTGTTGAGGATAGCCATGGCCGTAATCGCTGTGCCGTTGCCCGGGAGCCGATAAACTCCGACATGCGGGTTGGCAGCCAAGGCCTTATTGCACTCGACGAACGACAGTAAGGCGGACTGGGCCACTTTCTGGTCCGTCTCCACAAGCGTAGCCAGTACGCCTGTAGCAGCATCGTAGAATTTATTGCGAGCGGACTGCTCACCAGCCTGTCGAGCTTGACTCACCCGCACCGCGAGCTGCTCCCGCCACGCAGCGGTTTGCGGAGTACACTCGAGCGGGGGGACCGGGCTAAGATCGCGCCACTCGCTGTCGCCGAATAGCCTATCCGACTTACCGTCCGACTCGGCGACCAACTTGCTATCCGACTCGACGTGATCGCTTGACGGCTTTCGCTTATTCAGCAGAGCAAACGTCTCGTCGTTAGTCGCTCTGAGTTTTGACAGACAGGCGTCTTCCGGTTCGTCCGCCTTCGGCACAGTTTTGTTCGACTCGTCAGAAGCGCTCGCCTCTTGAGCTCCCGGAGTCGGTTCCGCGTTTCTGTCCGACTCGTCCGTCTCGGTAGGAGATTCCGTTCTTTTCTCGTCGAGTCGGCAGAATGCCTCAGCGACGTAGTCCGAATCGTGCGCTGCGTGTGCCAGCCCAAGTTTGCAGAGTCGGTCGCCTTGCGGGTCGACTTTCAGCGCGCTCTGTGGCGATCCGGCAGTGTCGTAATCGACTAGGGCCACCTCTACCCGCTGGGCCGTCTCGCAACGAATACCCTGGATCAGCCCCTCCTCGATTATCAGCGCCAGCCTGACCGGCGGCACGCGAGTCTGATTCCTGTTCGCCACCAGTTCCAGCAACAAGTCGACCGTTGCCGCTCTTTTATGGCCGAGCTTATCACGGTAACGGTGCAAGCCCGCTTCCGATATCCAGACGCTTGAAACCTCACCCAATACAGTGAACAGGGCGGCCTCTTCGCTCAAGACGTGTACTGTCAGGGAACTCGTGCGCGTCTTGGGGCCAAATGCGAGCGCAACCAGCAGTCGGCCGGCGTTAAACCACCACTGCCCCCGGTCGAACAGGGCGGTAACTGGTTTGTCGGATACTTGGAACACGTTGTAATTTACTGTCTCGATTTTCTTCAGAATCACGGTAGTTCTCCTTTTGAAATTAAAAGCCCGGCCGGCCTTGGTAGGTTCGTCTTGCCTGGACAGAACGTTCCTCAGTCTTCCGGGCTGATCTTCAGTAGTTCTTTCGAAATATCCGCCTGGCTCTACCCAGAAGCGGATCCTGCTTCACGTCGTAAGTCAGATAGTTTTCGTCATCCCCCCGTAACCCCAACTTCTGCTGCATAATCGCTACTTTGCCCAGCATTACTGGGGCAACACTTTTCAAAGCCGTTGATCCATCGAGAGCTCCAAAATATACCAGCCACGGGCTTAAGCTCCTCTCGAAATGCGCCAGGAATAGTGCGGCCTTAACTTTGCTGCCAAAAGCGAACATCCGCAGTTGTGGCCCGCCTCCGTACACTTGCACGAGATAAATGTTCTTGTCGTACATTGCGCCTCTTCTAGCTAAAAGAGAGGGCAGACCCACTGCGTAAAGCAATGGGTCTGCCCGCCCCGCAAGTTTATGCGGGGGCCGGTTTTGGGTCCAGGACAGAGCCCGGAGTGCCGCCGCCTTCAGACGGGGGCTGCACGATTCTCAAGGCGGGTTGTGCGGCGTCCGCAACGCCAGCACCCTCCGTAATCTTGACGCCAGACGCAGCGTCATCCTGAAGCACTTTGACGAGCTTCTCCACGACCGCAGTCCGGCCGCCGTCATAACGGATATCGGCTGCCACCGCCGCCGAAAGAGCAGCCTTCTCAATTGCCGCTCCGCCGTTAACAAGGACCTTGGCCTTGCCCTTGGCATCCTCGTATCGCGCCTCGCACATGGTTCGGTGTTGCTCGTACTTCTTGACCGTTTTCGGCATGTCGCAGATGTCGCAGACTTTGATGCCGCTGCCTGCCGTGATCTTTGCTTTGGCAGCCTTGCTACTTGTGCCGTTCTCTGCGGTGTCCTTCTTGGCGGCCGCGGCCATCTTGGCAGCGATAGCCTTCAGTTTCTCCGTATCGGCAGATGCCAGATCCGCCGCGACGGGAGCCCTGTCGAGGTTCTCCACGGGGAGTTCCCCGCTGAGTTCTGCGGCCTGCCACGCTCGCACCTCATCGCAAAGGCTTTTGCATTTGGTTTCGACCAGCTGGCCTGCCTGCGCAAGCTTGTTGGCGGCCCAGCTGACGCCGTTGGCGGTACTTCCGAAGACGCCCGAGGCTACGTCGAGCCCGCCCTCGACGACCCGAAGGCCACCTTCAATGCCCTTAAGGGGCACCAGTAAAACCAGGGCGCTGAGGTTGATGGCCACGCGCGCGACGTAGCCCGTTGCTTGGGTTTGCTGGTTTGAGTTCATCCTGTTGACCTCCTGTAGGTTGTGGGTTAAAAGATAACATGCACACCATTCTCTACAGAGTTATAACGTGTTGATGGGCATAATTAAGTGCCTACGCGCTCCCCGTTTCTTTGGGGAAGTTCAGATGAGCGAACTCACCAAAGTACTTGATAGCCGCGCGGTCGTAGGCCTCGGCAGCCTCAACTTCGTCAGTAAAGAGGCCTGGGTTGTATTGATGGCCTTTGCAGTATATCTGTACGCGCCACTTGCTATGCTGTTTATCCCAACAAACACCTTTATACCGCGAACTGCAAATCCTCTTCCGTTTTCTCTGATTATGCCTATTTTCGCTTCGTGTACAAAGCCGCAAGTTTGCTTTACGGTTGTCCAGCGTATTGTGATTGATGTGGTCAACCTCCTGTCCAGGCTGGGCATGCATGATCTCACGGGCCATGGAGATAAGATGCCCCTGATCGCCTGGGTCTGTCTCCTTGCTGATGCGCGCGGCATAAAAACTGCCCTTACAAGCCTTAGTTGCATACCACTTATGCTTGTTCAAACGCTCGTAATCGTCGTCGTCGACCAGGGCAACTTGGCCCTTGGTTAGAGGAATCTTCTTCATCGTTCAACCTCTCGTTAGTTAAAAACTATACTTTCCGTATAGTTATAACCAGATTCAGGAGGAGATTAACTACAGAATGTCTTCCATGCCAAGGTAATGTTTCCCTGGCTCCAAATCCGGAATTCCGAGTCGCTCTTTGAGCTGCGCTGGAGCAAATCGAGTTCCATGTGGCAGCGTTCGTGGGTCAACCATTGTCCTGGGGAAGTCTTCCAAGCATAACTCGATTGCTTCCTCCAAGCTGAGCGTCTGGTAGAATCCTTCAAGCTTGCTCTTCACCGAACAGTCGAGTAGTTCAACACCGGCCTTGGCGAAAACTGATTTCAACTTCTTAAGATCGTACTTCTGACTGGTATACAGAGCACGGTTCAGCTCCCGCTCGTGCTCGGCCAGACCATCATCGTGTGCATATACTTTGTCTTCGAAGCCGAAATCCGAGCCGCCCAAGATAATTCGCTTCACACCAAGGAAGCCCAGCAGAGCTATGCTAACAAGAAGAGAGCTCTGGTACCAGGGCGTTTGCATCCGCTCAGCCAGAAGCTCGCCAATAGGCACGTCAGCTTCGTTCGCATAGAAGTAGATGTTGGGGGCGCCTCGAAAAGGTTTGTCGCCTATGATCGTCTCTGCATGTCCTACAGGCGAAAATTTCATGATGCCGGGGTCGTACACTATCTGCGGCTCGAAACAGCTGGGGTGGTCGGCGCTGAACCAGAGCACCGGCCGGAAGTGCCTGGCGGCATTGTTCATCGCCGCCGACAATACGCCGCGCTGCTCCAGCAACCGCAAGGGCTGCTCGCTGATCGTCGGAGCGCCCCCCATAAGGATAGCCGTCTGCCCTTTGAAGATATCGGCCAGATTGCTCATCCTTTGCTGGCCCGTAGGCGTGTAAGTAATCAGGATCATAGCCCGAGTTCCGCTTTCTGCTTCGGAGCAACCCGAAAGGTAATTTCCTTGTTACCAACGCCGCGCACCATGAACAAGATACCACGCAGCTCGAAAACTTCTCCCTTGACGAAAACAGGGCCTTGGTTCTCGGGAGCGATGCCTGCATCTATCCCAGCCTGCTTTAGAACCTCCGCCTCTGAGGCACGCGCGTCCGGGCTAACAGTACTGTTAGGGCTGCCATTCGTTCTGTGGGTAAACGGTTCCAACTTCCCACGGGCTGCGCCCAGGTCGACAGGGACGAACTCTTTTTTTTGCTTGTCGTACATGGTGTATTCCTTACGGTATGATTGGTGGTTCGGTCTCGACCGGCGTGGGCGGCAGGGTCTGGCGGATTACCTCAGCAATTTGCTCCAAAGTATCCGCCCCATCCCATTCCTTGTCCGGGTTGAGTAAGGGCTCGCCTTCGTCGTCAGTGTCCATGAACAAGATATCGCGAATACGCTGGACTGCGTTGTCAGAGTCAAATATCTCCCGGGCAGCAAAGCATTTTGCAACATAGTCCGGGTTCACCAGAACTTCAAACGGGCAGCAAAAGCACTTCTGCCCGTCAGGGTCCTCTCTGAGCTCTATCAGAGGCACTCTATCGGTGTCGTAGTCCATAACTAGAGCCTCTGTCAACTCAGAGGTCGAGACTATCACGCTGGCAACATTACCCCCTTCAACACCAATCACCAAACGCTTAGCGGTCAGCGGCGTCTTGCCGTCGGCCTCGTAGAACTGGGAGTTCTGGTGCTCCTCGTCGCCAACCTCGTCAACCAGGAAGTGGCTGATCTCGTCGGCATATTTTGGTGGGAGGCCTCCTCTGGCAGTCATCGAGTCCGGATTCCAACGCTCTTTAGCCACTTTAATAGCCTCGGCCGGGCTGCCCGCTTCGATGTGGCCCATCTCAATTCTGACCACTGGAAACAGGTGGACATCATACTTCATAGGGTGTTCCTCATTGCGGGTTAATTGGTTAAGGCGTGGTGTTGGCAGCTTTCACCACCAACACCGCCGCACAATTACCAGCTAAAGCATTACTGCTTTGTTTGGTACGCTTACGGGCAAGGTGAGCCAGGAGCACGGCCCTCACCCTCCACGGTGCCGTTACGAGAGGTACCCTCCTGGCTGAGGTAGCCGTTGCTGCCTCTGACGGGCACCGAGCCGTCTTCGCTGTAGGCGTATTTGAACCGACTGTTGGCGAAGACTGCCAGGGTAATTTCCTTCATGTCCCCATAGGCTTTCTTCCTTTCTTCGCAAACCGCCTCTTTGATAGCGACGGCCCACTGCTTTTCAGCGAGATCCGCCTCCACCGCGTCTATGTTGTCCTCTCGACGCTTGACAGCCTCTTCTCGATGGATGATTTTGTTGGCCAGGGCAATCCGCTCGTCCAGGCCTTCGAGCTGTTTGGCTTGGTCTTTGCACTTCTTCTCCAGCGCGTCGAGCTGGTCCAGCCGCTCGCGCAAGAGCTTACCGACTTTCTCGGGCAGGTGCTCGCGCACTGCCTTGTCGATTTGGGACATCATAGCTTCAGAGTCTTCTGGCATTGGTGTGCTCCATGTTGAGTTGAATTTAGGATCTGGTACGGAAAAAGATGCTCTTTCCAGAGAAGCATTGGCGGCAACTAAAGCAAGCCAGCTCGAGGGCCTTCTTACCTTCGTCGACCGGGCACGCCACTAGCCTGGTGCCGTCCGGCAACTTCCTGTTATTTTTTGCCATCAGTGCTATGTGAATGTTTCCAGCGTCTTTGTGTTTTTGGTATACTTTCCAACCTTCATCGAAGTTGCAAGAATCAAGCGACAGATACCAAGCCAGGTTTTTCAAACCGGCTAAGATCGGCACGCTAAAGAATGATCGGGTGTAGCCCCAGAATTGGATAAACGGGCAGGCCTCGATTGCCTCTCGCAACGCACAGGCGTACTCTTCATCAGGAATGTCTCCGGACCAGTGCAGCCGGTAACGCAAGTCAGTCGTGCGCTTCTTCCTTTTTTCAAGACTGTAGAAGCGTAAGAACTCCTGCAGGAACAGAGCCAGCCGCTGATCATAAGTGGTGTCCAACAGCAGTCTTGTATTGTGGGCAAGAACACGGCAAACTGCCGGCCGAAGCGCTAGAATACGTTCCACGTAGCACACCGGCGTTACCCGGCCGCTTAGAGACTCCCGGCAGCCGCCCGGCCCGAATGTTGCTCCAGGGCAGGTACCGCCACATCTGGGATCACCGGGCAAAAGCCCGAAGGTGTTCTTCTGACCCCGGTAGGCCTGGGTCTTGCGGTCGTCGGTTGGCTTGATCATACTTCCACCGCCCGCCGGCGGCGCCGGCGTTCAGGAAGGCAAACGACTACTTGCACGGAGCTTTTGTCGTAGATTCCGACCAAGTCGTAGATAACTTTTTCGCTGAGCCCTTCGGGCACTTCGATAGCCAGGTCAAACTTATTCAAATGACGTGGCACATGCTGGGTCTCAAGTGGCAAATGATGTTTAGGGGTGGACCGCGCCAGCTTCCAACTGCGCAGACGGTACCAAAGGCTGCGTAGCCAGCCGAGCCGTTTAACGTGAACCAACTGCGGCGCCTGTCGCTTACGCATGGGGTCGTCTCCGTCGGAGATTATCAATTGGTAAAGCACCATATTACAACAACCTCCTAACCAGGTTGTTAAATTTATACAGATGAAGGTTCAGGTCCCGGGATACAGCTACCGTTCGTGAACGGTCAACAGCCTCTTCCAGGAACCGCCGGTCTCCAATCAACTGTTTAAGTATCGCGCTTAACTGTTCTGCAGATTTTGGCTTTTGAATTACTGGACGCTGCAAGCTGCCAACCTCCGTATCGATTCTGAAGCAGTTCATTGATACCAGGAACTGCAGTCGGCGGTAGGCGTTGATGACAGCCGTAACAACGTGAGGGCAGATAAATACACTTCTGGTTTTTCTGGCTTCTTCTATTGCTCGATCAAACTCTTTGCTTACATTTTGAAACCCCGGCACGATGAAAATGAACTCCGGGCTTAACCGGAGCAAACTGGCGGCAGCCAACTCGAAATCAAAAGTTTTCGGGTCGCCGGCCAGCATGGCAACAACCGGCCGGTCTTCGGCAGGCTGCGACCTTTTGAACAGGTCTTTGATTGTTCCCAGGTGGACGTACGGAGGGAAAAAGTCCGCGCCAGGAGCCAGTCCGCGAGTCGTTTCCAGTGTGGCTATACGAAAAACGGAGGCGTCGTGCGCATAATGCGCATAGTAGATAGTTGCACTCACGTCAGCACATACCCGCGGCGATTCGAGGTCCGCCGCACCAACGTCGTACATGATAATAACGTTGGCGCGGCAAGCCTCTAAGTCATTACGAGTGATGACCGGCGCCTGCGTGTAGCGAACGTCCAGGCCGCGCTTAGCCAGGTATTGATCCTGGTAGTCGCTGGCCTGGGCGATCGGTGTGTTGGTCAATACCAGATGGTGATACTGCTGCAACGTGTGCCGCAGATCACAAATGAATGCCAGTGGCGCTCCGGGCTTAAACCTGGGGAGCAGGTGCAGCAGCCGGGCTCGCACCGGCAATGTCGAGGTCTGCGCAAAGAGCGTGGAGGGCGTCGGCTGCTTTTTCGAAGACTGGGTCATTTTCGTCAACCTTTACTTGGGCTGAGACAGCAAAGCCCTTGTCCGTTGCCGGGTCGAATTCGGTACCCATTTTGGACGCCTGGCCTGAGTCGCGGGCAGCTTTCTTTTTCCGATTAAGCTCGTCCTCGAGCGACAAGAGCTCAGGTGGGTAATCGTAGGCGGCTCGCTTGGTGTAAGCCTTCAGCATGGCGCCGTGAAAAAGCACCTCTTTCGCGCCAGCGCCAGCCATCAAGTCGGCGAACTCGGAGTTCGCTTCTTCCAGATAATTCTTGGCAAGCAAGCTAAAAACGTTTTCGAGCCGCTTCACCGATACCAGCAAGCGCAGAGCGTTGCCGTCCAGATGGGTATCGCCAGAGAGTCCTGCGAGTACCGTGCACATATCGTGAACAAGCAGGGACGCAGACGTTGTTGGTTGGTTGTCGGGGGTGATCTTTGCCATTGTGGATTCCTTCGTTTTCGGGTTCAGGTTTTACATATACTTTGAGGCTGGACGGTCCTTCCACAGCGTAATCAGATTTGTTTCGTCGGAGAAGTTTTGCAGCGCAGCTTGGTCCTCGCTGACGAAAGCCCGGAAAATTCCGTCCAGCTGCAGCTTGTCCGCAGCGACCAGAACATCGATCAACATGTCCTCCAGATACTTGGCAGGCAACCCCGGGTATGTCTTCTGCAGAATCACCAGAAGCTCATCCGGATCGTCAACCAACTCTTTGACAATTGCCAGGGAACTGGTTCCGCCAGTTTTGATCCCCAGAAAGTGACTGTTGTGCATGCCCATGGGGAAGGCCGGGATAACCGGCTCAAGGTTGTCAGCCTTATTTTCAGGTGGCTGGCCTCGAGGAGAGAAATATGCCAATAAACCGTTCATCGTGGTGGGCGCAGACCTTTTAATGGCATTCTGAAGCCGGCGTCGCCAGGCTTAATCAGCTTAACATCGTCCTGGGTTTCAATCTTGCGTCCCTCTCTTTTTACTTCCGCCGTCAGCGTCTCCACGTGCCCGTGGATTGAACTGATTAACTGAGACATTTCGGCGTCAGTAAATTCGCTATCCGGCACGAAGAGTTTCGTTGTGCCGCCAGTGATGGAGTTTTCGCCTTCTTCAACCAGGTAAGTCAACGATACCGCGCGCAATCTGGAGGCCCGTGACAGCTCGAGCAAAGCCTTAGCCATATGGGCATCCAGCGCTTCTTTGCTGAGACATTGGTCCTCCAGCTGCTTGATGGCCTCTTCGGGTTTACCCTCAGCCAGTACCCGCTGAATTGCCTGGCCATCCGGCATCCGGAAGTACCTGACCACTCTGATAGTCTGTGTTCCAAAGGCGTCGCCATACGCAATCAAGCTGGTACGAAGGTCCTTCATTACCTGCACGATTCGCGCAGGTAATTCAAGCATGATCTGTTTGCCGGTTTTCGTATCCAGGCACTCAACGTAAATCCGGTTCAGGTTAAGTGCAGGCCCTTTGGCGGCTTCCGCTTGGGCCTCCGCTTCAGCTTTCGCCTGGGCCTTCTTTTCTTTTTTGCTTGCCATCAGCAGGGCTCCTTTTTGATTTTGGGGGACGTGCAGTTCAGGACAGAAACCACCAGGGCGTACCTGACAGGTTTCGGCAACAAGGGCCGACGGATAATCTGCCCGCGCAGCGTATGTTTGACCGGGCAGGAGGAGGCAGCCAGCAGTCGCGCAATCATGCGAGCTACCTCGCTCATAAAATCCTTTTCCCAAAGATCACCCACGGGGTCGTTGAAGAACAGGATAGAGTCCATCTGCTCGTAGGCCGACAGCCCCGTTTGGTTATCTTCCGGCGGTTCCTCGATGCACAAGTCATCCAGCCGTGGCTCAAGTACCCGCGCGGCCTTGACGACCATGTCAGCAATCACGTCGTAGCTCATGGACGTCACGCTGTGCGTTGCCAGGATGTAAATCGACCTGGTTCTGCCGGCAGCAAGCATCTCCTCTTGGCTAAGTGCCTCCAGGGGGGCTTCTTTCACAAAGTCGCCTATCGGCGGTCTTTCAGGAATTGTTTTGACGGGGTCACTCATTATGCTCCTCCATTCGTATTATTGGGGTTGAACAGGCAGCAGGGGACCTGCTGCCGGCGGTACTTCTGTAAGCAACGGCAAGACCAACTCGGAATTACCGGGTATTGGCGGGGGCATCTGCAGCCTGGCCGGGTCAAGCTGGCCCGGGGATACAGCACCACCTGCGAGCTCGCAACTGATCCAGCGCTCACGGACAAGCTGAACTTCTTGCTCGTCGAGAATTACCTCGACACCAAACAGCCCCAGCAGTGACATCAGCTGGGCCAAGTGGTACAGCGCCTGTTTTTTACTGAGCAAAACCCAATCCGGAACTTCGTTTTCAAGCTGCGGAATGGTTTGCGCGCGCGGCGAAAGCAGCAACAAGCTGCCGTAAGCCGTCTGGCCCAGCTCGATTTTGCCTACGCCATAAAGCACCAGAACGTCGATGATGCTGCGCAAGACGGTACTGCCGGCCCGGAGCATCTGGGGCGGGATAAGCGACCCGGTGCGCTCCGAGTTCATGGCGTAACTGCAGTTGGTTTTCATGCTTTCTTCTTTCTGGCTAGTGGTTTAGGGGTTTCCCCCATAGCGGTTAATACTTGCCGCGTGCTCATTATTTTCTTCACCACGTCTTCTTCGTATTTCAGCAGGGTTTGGGGTATCCCGTGCTGTTCATTGTAGATTGCCCGGGCCAGGTACGCCAGCGTACAGGCGTCAGCGAGATTGTTGCTGTTTACGTCCACACCCCATTTCTTGAAGACGCCTTTCAGTATCAGCTCTTTCGGGCCGGAGCCCTTGCCAAGCACAAATTTCTTCAACTGAGTCGGCGCCACGACCAGTAACGGGTGGCCGCTTTTAAGCAGCTTGTACCTGACCATCGTCCCCAACTCGCACAGCTGGATGATTGCGCGCGGGTTGCGGCCGGTAAAGTAGTCCTCTACCACAATAAAGTCTGGCTTGAACTTGTTTACGTAGTCGACGACCTCGTTGGCAATATACTCTACGCGCACCAGGCTGTGAGCAAAGTCGGCTGGCTTGGTGGCAATCTCGCGCCAGCGCATTATAGCGCCTCTCAACACGAATATGCCCGTCCCCGTCAGACTCAAGTCGAGCCCGAGAAAGGTCTTGGATGCTGCTGCTTTC
>Ga0307380_10005250_pt1 | contig 17222 bp, 10 predicted proteins | sample UN3MG_FD_202239 | JGI IMG/M metagenome (GOLD analysis project Ga0307380, IMG submission 202239) | Soil microbial communities from Risofladan, Vaasa, Finland - UN-3 | ecosystem: Environmental > Terrestrial > Soil > Coastal area > Acid sulfate soil | place: Finland: Risofladan, Vaasa | collected...
TGGGGCTTGATGAATTCTGGTCAGATCGTCTTGACAGTTTGCGTTCAGATATTTCCTGGGCAAAGGTGCTCAAGCTTCTGGTGGTCAATCGCCTCATACATCCAGGCAGCGAATTTTATATACACAGACAATGGTTCGACAAGACCGCAATGGACGAACTGCTGGGTACGGATTATCGGATAGCATCCAAGGATAGATTATATCGTTGTCTTGACAGAATATTAGAGCATAAAGAGGATCTTTGCAAACATCTTAAATCCAAATGGGAGGATATGTTCGGCATCGAATTTGATGTGCTGCTTTACGATTTGACCAGTACATACTTTGAAGGTTTATGTGAGCAAAATCCCAAAGCCAGGTTCGGCTATAGCAGAGATAAACGCTCTGATTGCAGGCAGGTGGTAATAGCCCTTATTGTCACGCCTGAAGGTTTCCCGCTGGGTTATGAAGTTTTGCCGGGTAATACTCTGGACAAGACTACGTTACGGTTCTTTCTTAAAAAAATTGAATCGATGTACGGCAAAGCCCGCAGGGTCTGGGTGATGGACAGAGGCATCCCAACCGAAGAAGTGCTGGCTCAGATGCGTGATGGAAATATACAATATCTCGTTGGTACTCCGAGAGCTATGCTGAATAAGCTTGAAGGCAAGCTGCTCGATCTGGACTGGAAACGGGCCAACGATAATGTCGTGGTAAAACTGTTGGCTGAAGATAATGAACTGTATGTCCTGGCAAAAAGTAAAGACCGGAGGGCTAAAGAAAGGGCTATAATGCTATTTTAATTGGTTTCCAGAAACCTGATGCAACAAGAGTTGCTGGCTTTCGTATGTGGCAGAAGCTAGGCAGACACGTGAAGCGAAATGAGAAGGGAATTGCCATAATGGCGCCGATTGTCTGGCGTAAGAAGGTGATTCATGCAGATGATAAAGAAGATAAACAAGAACAAGTAGAGGAAACAACCCTGGCGTTCAAAACCGCGTATGTATTTGATGTCAGTCAGACAGATGGAAAACCGTTACCGACTTTTGCCCGGGTGAATGGTGATCCCGGCATCTACACAGAGAGATTAAGAGAGTATGTTACCAGCAAGGGCATCATGTTGGAGTATAGCGATGCAATTGGTTCTGCTGAAGGTGTATCTTCGGGTGGATTGATAAGACTCAAAAAGGGACTAACCGCGGCAGAGGAGCTCTCAGTCTTGGCTCATGAGGCGGCCCACGAGGCACTTCACCAAGACAAAGAGACCACGTCAAAGGACAAGAAGGTCAGGGTGTACTTTCTATCCGCAAGGAGTCCGATTCTTGGAGCGGTCACATCCAACACTTTACCCGCATCTATGGCCGATCCGGTCCAGTGAGTGAACTCGTAGCAGGATTCAGCAATGGCCTCAATAAAGATCCATTTTTCACATTGAGTAAAATCGATTATCTCATCTACGAAGGCATAACCACCCTCGCTGGGCAATATAGTGGGCAGGTTTTCGAATACAAACCGGGCGATCAGGGTGTAATTGGCATCCACCAAGACCTCAGTTTCAGGACTATTGGGATCCTTTACTTTGCCCTCAGCTACGGCCGTACCGGCCCAGCCGTCGAACTCAAAGCAGATGTCCGGTCTGGCCACTAGTGCGACAACAGAATTGAAGTTATACGGAAGTCTGCCTTCCCAAGGCTCCGTCACAGATCCTCCCTCACCTGACGATATGGTCAGTGTGCGCTGATTAAAAACCTCCGCCATAGTCTCAATACAATTATTTGCAACATTGATTTCGCCTGGAACGATCTCGGCACGAGCTTTTATCGTATGGTCTCCTTCCGATTGGCCGCTCGTATCCCAAGCAGATGATACGTCTATACACGTATCCTGAGCCAGATCAATCATAGGTATTATGGCGATCACGTCGTCGTCACAGTATAGGGTTACATCGAAGCTCTCAATATAATCTCCCACGTTTGAAACTGTAACGCTTATTTGTATCACTTCACCTACAGGAATTCCGGAGCTTCTTGAAAGATCAAGGTTGTCTGTGGCAACATCGTGGGGAGAACCGATGATTATTGTCGTTCCTTTTTCATCGGATCTATCTGCTCCGTCGGTCACTCGAAGTGATACAAAATAAGTGCCCTCTTCGGGCCACGATGTGAAGACTATTTCGCCAGGTGTTTCAAACACGCCATCACTGTCCAAGTCCCAGTCCCAACCCTTCCAGCCAATTGCTCTATGTCTAAAGCAGCCCAAAGCTGACTCCCGACCTCATCATTTGCACGTAAGATTTTCGATAGGTACAGACAAACGTCGCTGGGATCATTCGTCTGAGCTAGTATGTGCGCAAGATTCTTTATGTTCAGTAGGGTGCACATGTCGCGAGCCACAGGCGCATTGTCATCGACAACTTCGCCAATCCCACGGATTAGCGACAAGATACTGTCATCTGTGCACAGATTCTTCACAAGCTTGTTTCGATCCAGTTGATCTTGCAACAGTTCCACTGCTTTCGTTCCGCATCGATGTAGGGCTGCTATGTGCAATGGTATGAAAAACTACTCTTCCGAAACACCGGAGCCGCTTTAAAAACGAGTTTAGCTCTCGCAGTTCGCCTTGCTTAGAAGAAGAGGATCAACGGGGTTCCAAACAGAGTCCAAATTTTCGTCTTCATGCCCCATTCTTTCCTTCGCTCAAACGTTTCAAGAGTTCCTTATGAACCTCTGGGTTCACCTCACCAATAGCTTTCAAGAGCTTATCACTCTCCGTTGTGTCAGACGTCTCATTCAGTGCCGCCGCCAGTTCGTGCACATTCAGCAAACTGCAGAACTCCTCAGCGATGATAGGATCTGCAGCGCAGATTCCGCTTATGCATTCGATCCCATCTGAGACATCATCAAAAAGTCGACCTATGAGGCAGTGCTTGTCTATCAGTCGCCAAAGTTCCCGAGCGGCGCTCGGATTGGCCAGTAGGAGCATAGATATGCAACTTCCTAGAAACGACGGGTCCTCCTTCTCACCGAACCTCTTGGCTAACCTGTTAAGATCCAGTAGTGCACAGAAGTCCTCTGCAATGTCGGATTCCGTACCGTGAAGGTCGCGAATATAGCTTTCCACAATACTCCCAGAACCTCTTTTGCTTAGCTCAGAAGCCAACTTCGTCTTGTCAACGAGGCTCCACAGTTGAAGTCCCATCTTCTTATTCACCTTGAAAATTGCGCGAATACATCCAAAGTCCGGATCGCAGTTGCCGATGTCAACTATGCACGATTGGTCATCCCAAAGCTGCTTTGGGTGGCTCAATTTACCTGCCAATTTGCTCTTGTCCATTAGCAACAGAAGGTTCACTCCAACTTCCCTATCTATCTCATGGACCATCGCAACATATTTGCCTATATTTGCTAGATCTTCTGATTCATCCAGAGTCAAAGCTAACCTGTGCAAATCCAACAAATCGCATAGGCATCGGCTCATACCTGGATTGGCAGACTGAATCGTGCCAAGACACTCGACAGAATCCTCGATATTTCCAGCGCGGCTCAACGTAGCTGCGAGTCTTTCTCTATCCAAAAGCTCCCAGAGGTTTTGCGCGACTTTTGGACTAACGTTGTAGATTTCAGAAATAACTCGTCCGATGATCACTACGGCCTGATCGCGGTTCAGCGTTATTGTCATTGCATTTAGATCCAAAAGACCACATAACTCCTCCACTACAACAACGTCTGCTTCATAAACATTTTCAATGCATGATACTGCAGCCTTAAGGTCTTTATTTCGACTCACCTTATCAGCAATATAGTTCTTGGTGATTTCCCACAGCGCCTGCCCGACGCGTTGGTTTGCCTTGAGAATAATTGAAACACACTCTCCTATTTCTTTAACTTCGTTGGTGTCCATCAATGTTTCCGCGAGTTGTTTGAGATTAAGCAGACCGCAGAATTCACTCGCAGCACTTGATCTACCAGAATAAATGAAATCAATACAAAGTGTCGCCTTAGATACGTCCTTGCCCTTGCTAAAGGATTGTTCGGAAATGCTGTATTTTCCCCCTTATGATACAGTGGTTGGAGAATCAAGGATTGAGGGTTCATGGCCCGGGGCAGCACAGTGTGATATTTCTGCATACCGGCCCCGAGGGGTTTCACGTCTCTACGTCCTCAGCGTGTATGCGGATATGGACAAAGTAGTGGCGGAGAAGATGTTTCGCCCACTCGAGTTCATGGCTATTGGCAAACGCATCGGTCGGGAGGCGGCGACTATAGCCAAGGCGCTACCCCCTCCAGATAGAGTTGGACTCCGTGGAGCTTCACGCCGGTCCGGTTCTGTAGGCTTTGTTGGGGAAGACCTTACAGGGCTGAGGGCGTCAAAGCAGCTCGGAATGATCAGTTCCGGGCCGCGACCACTGCCCGTCTTCGGGCAATACGATGTGGTGGTTGTTGGTGGCGGGACTTCCGGTGCCCCGGCCGGAATTAGCGCTGCCAGGAGGGGCTCAAAGACGCTTGTCATTGAATACCTTGACGAACTGGGCGGCGTAGGCACCGCCGGTCTGATCGGATCATACTGGCGTGGCAATCGTCGCGGATTCACCCAGGAGATTGATGATGGAATCAGTGCTCCAGAAAGATGGGATGTGGTCGCAAAATCGGAATGGCTGCGTCGCGAGTTGATGAAAAACGGTGCGGATGTTTGGCTCTGTTCATTTGGCTGCGGAGCTATCGTTGCCGATGGACGGGTCATAGGTGTTGTCGTGGCGACACCTCAGGGGCGAGGTGTTGTCCTTGCGAAAACGGTTGTAGATGCAACCGGCAATTCTGATATTGCATTCTGTGCTGGCGCTGAGACGCAGTTCAGCGTGTCCGCGCTCGGTGTTCTGTCTGTCCAGCTTGCGGGTTTTCCGCATCGCAATCTTGGCGATAACTATAACAACACCTGTTATACAATGGTTGATGATACAAACGTGGTGGATGTGTGGCACCTCATGACCTCGATGCGTCTGGCCTACGGCGAACGCCCAGGACCCCAAGCACCGTATGATGTAGGGCAGCTCGTTGACTCCAGGGAGCGGCGTCGTATCATCGGCGAATATACACTGACTACTCAGGACATCCTCAATCAGAGGACACATCCTGACACTATCAGTCAGCATATGAGCAATTTCGATGCAGCCGCCTTCCCGGATTCGGCAATGCTCTTGGTTTATGACATGAAAGGTCCTGATTTCCACGTGGACATGCCATACCGCTGCCTACTCCCAAAAGGGCTCGATGGCATTCTTGTGGTCGGCCTGGGTGCAAGTGCTGAACGCGACGCCATGACACTCGTACGTATGCAGCCAGACCTGCAGAACCAGGGCTACGCCGCCGGTATGGCGGCTGCGATGGCAGCAAAGCTGGATGGTTGTACCCGGAAGATCGACATCAAGAAAGTTCAGCAACAAATGGTCAAAGAGGGCGTACACACACGGTGTATATCGGGACCGATGCTGATGAGGTCGCCAATGCCACGACGGGCGGCAAGGTTGTCGGTGAAACCACCTATACACCGGCTGAGCCTTTGATCGCCGGTCAGACGTACTATTGGCGAGTTGACGAAACAACGGATGTTATTAATAAAGGCACCGTGTGGAGCTTCACAACCGTACCGAATTACCCAGTGACTGATGAGACTCTTATCGGGCACTGGGATCTGGATGGGCCGAACGCAGCCGTCATGGCCGACAGCTCGGGCCATGGACTCCACGCCGAAATCGTCACGCCCGGTGGCAGCGTGGAATGGATCGATGGTCCTGTCGGTGGAGCTATTGAATTGGACGGCCTTTCGGACATCCGAACGCTTGTTGATGTCAATGATATTGCAGACGTCAATACAAACACTGTCACTATCACGGCCTGGGTCAAAGTGGACGTACAATCCTTGTCCAGAGGCTGGGGTTTGCTCCAGGAAACGGGGCGCAGGGTTGGTTTACAGTTGGGAGGTGGAAGTGGAAATAGCCCGACATTGAGATGGCCCAACGCTAATTTCGGATCATCAACGCTGCAACTAACCCCATCGAGGTGGGCGTTTGTTGCTGCGGTGGTCGAACCTGCACAAGCCACCTTATATCTGGACGGTAAGAATAACACCGAAATCGATCCAACACCGCACGACCCCGTGTACTTTGACAGAGCAATGGAAATTGGCACGGACGGTAGCGGTTATGGAACCCGTTTCATCGGAGCTTTGGATGATCTGCGTTTCTATGCCAGAGCGCTGACAGCCGACGAAATCGAACAACTCATGCAGGCCGGCACACCTCCGATGGGCGAAGAAGACCCCTTAGTGGTTGACAATTTTGACGGTTATCGAGTCTGGGATTACCAGACTTCTCCGAATGTATGGGATGTTTGGTTAGATGGCTGGGATGACAATACAAATGGAGCCATTTCCGGCAATCTCGAAGAGCCGTATATGGAGTTGGGTAATCCAGCAGAGGCTACGGGCGTGGCCCTTCCACTCAATTACGACAATACAGTTGCGACCTTGTCGGAAATTACCCGCACATTTAATCCGGCTCAGGACCTCACCCGTGAAGGTGCGACGTCCCTGGTAATTTGGGTTCGAGGACCTATTGGTATAACTGATCCCGGCGACGATGTGTACGTCAAACTCAGTGACGGTACGACGGAATATTACCAGGAGCTCACAACCGCTGAAGAAGTTATCAACCTTGCGGAAGGAACACCTGTTCCGTGGAAGAAAGTGACCATTGCGGTGAGTGATTTGACGATCGATCCGACGAATCTGACGTCAATGACGATCGGTGTGGGTAACCCTGCCGCTCCGCAGAATGGTGGTAACGGAGTTGTCTTTATCGACAATATTGGTCTTGAATAATTGAACATCCATTCGTGGAATGGATGTTTTATTGAATGATAAGCGGGCAAGGATTGAGTTATCGATCCTTGCCCGCTTAAATTTTTTCTGTCTAAAGATTTCTTATTAACATAACTCAATTGATAGCTTTATTGAGCTTGTTTTCACCTGGATAGATGCAGTCCCAAAGCTTTCTGCCGACAGCTTGACTTTATCCCAGATAGTCCATGACGAGTAAACAGGATTTTGATAGTATATAGCTTATGGAGACCATTTAAGCTCTTTTTACTGTTCTGATTTGGAGAACCCAGTCTTTCGTTAAAAACTGAGAGGAAGCTGCCTCAGAAAAAGGAAAATCTTGACAGTTCAGGCTGATTCTTATAAAATCATTGGGTCTGACAGAAGAGATTTATGGTTTGTAACCGTGCAAATGGGAAATTCCAGTTTACAATGAACATGAGGCTGCATTCGATCTTGCTACGCTCATCGAATAAGCCCCACGTGGGTACAAAAGGGAGTGAACATGAATCGAAATAAACCAAGATGTCTGAAACATGTAAGCTGGCTGGTTATGGTCATCGTCTGCTGTGGTTATTCAACACTCTATGCCGCTTCATCCGGGACCGAAAGCCGGAAACCAAACGTCCTCATACTCTATACCGACGATCAGGGAACGCTCGATGTCAACTGCTATGGCTCGAAAGATCTCGTTACACCCAACATGGATCGACTGGCGCAGACGGGAGTTCGTTTTACCCAGGCCTATGCCCACACGGTATGCTGCCCGTCACGGGCGGCATTACTGACCGGCCGCCATCCGCAGCGCGGCGGAGTTTGGTCCTGGACACAGGGCGATATGAATGGAGCCGATGGTATCAACATGGCGCTGGAGGAAGTAACTTTGGCCGAAGTCCTGAAAGCAGCCGGCTACCGAACGGCGTTGTATGGTAAGTGGCACCTCGGCGCACACCGTGATTTTGGGCCGAAGAAACAGGGTTTCGACGAGTTTTTCGGTATTCGCGACGGCTTCATCGACAACTACAACCATTACTTTCTGCACGGCAAGGGATTCTATGACTTGTACGAAGGGACTGAACAAGTGCACGCCGATGGTAAGTACTTCCCGGAAATGATGGTGAAACGATCGCTTCAGTTTCTGGAACAAAACAAGGACCGGCCTTTCTTTCTGTATGTTCCGTTCAATATTCCGCATTATCCGGAGCAATCGCTCGAGCAGTTCCAGGAACTCTACAAGAACGTGGAGGATCCGGCCCGCCGATCCTACGGCGCCATGATTACAACGACCGACCACTATATCGGCGTAATCCTCGACAAGCTGGACTCGCTCGGGCTACGCGAGAATACCATCGTGGTTTTCATGAGCGACAACGGGCACTCCGAGGAAACCGGCAATCGAATCCGGGTGGAGAATCACAACAGCGGCCTGCCGAAAGGACATTTCTATGGTGCAAGCGGAGGTGGATACACAGGAAAGTGGCTTGGCTCGAAGGGGTCGTTTCTTGAAGGAGGCATCCGCGTGCCCGCGATCATCAGCTATCCCACAAAACTACCGAAGGGCGCCGTACGCGATCAGGCGATCACCGCCATGGATTGGATGCCGACCATTCTGAATCTTTGCGGTGTCGCGCTGCCCGATGTTAAACTCGACGGAAAAAACCTGATGCCCGTCATCCAATCAGCCTCGGCCAAACCCGTCCATGATGTTCTGTATTGGGGATGGATTGACCGATGGGCCGTACGCGAAGGTGACTGGAAATTGATGGGTAAGGGCGCAGAAGGGAACTTCCTTGGCAACTTAAGTGACCCGAAGCCTGAGAAGACAAACTACATCAAAGAAAAGCCGGAACTTGCAGAACACCTGCAGGCACTTCATGATGAATGGGTGAAAGATGTGGAGTCCAAACTCTGATTGTCTTGGTTTGCGAGCAAGATCGTATCCTCCGGTGAGGTGTAACCTTCCGGTAGGTTTTCGGTATTAATAATCTTTGAATTTCTGCATCCATTCCGGCCAATCTGTCGGACTCACACCACCGGCAGTGGTCCAGGGTCCGGCGGTCGGGAACTTACGATGCCACTTCAACGTCCAGAGTTCTTTAAGTCCAACGTCTCGAACCGACCAGTCCATAAACAGCATGTTGATCCCGGTCTGGTGACGGGATAACACAAAATGCTTCATTTCATGACCGACGTCGCTCCATTGACCGTCAAAACTCGGCGGTGAAATTCTATTGAATTGTGGATTCAATGCCGCGGTCTCGCTTGTACGATATGAACGTCGGCTTTCTTGACGGACACATCGAATGGCGTCATTTCAATCCCCGATGGGACTCGTCTGAATATGAAGGGACCAAAGACATCCCGAACCCCCGATACGGGAGCAATCGCAGGTTCTGGTGGTAGTAATGAGAAATCCCAGAAGAGAATATAACCGAACTCTTTTATTAATTCGTTAGCTCGACCATGACAACCAACTCGACTTCACAAAGAATTCTGAAGAACCAAAAATCAAATTAATTCGTTGATAACCTTTATGAGCATGGTTATACTCTGAAGATCGAATCAGACAATTTTAAACGACCAAGACGTATATGAAAGAAAGATCTAATGAAACAAATATTCCTGACGCCAAATAAAAAATCGATCCGTTTTCTGTTCATGCCCATTCTTTTCAGCCTGACCACTATGCTCAATATAACGGCGGCAAACAATGTCCCCGAGGATCGGTTAATAGCCCGGTTTGAAACACTGGCTCGGGTTACGGGCAACATGTCAACACCCCAGCAGGTCGATCCGATCTACGAGGCCTTTCAGGATCCGCCGGTTGAAGCCAAGCCGTTTGTTCGATGGTGGTGGAACGGAAACTGTGTGACTGAAGAAGAAATGTTACACGAGTTGGACGTCATGCAGAAGGCCGGTATTGGGGGTATCGAAATTAATCCGGTCGGACTACCCGGCCCCGCTGAAAAAACCAACGACAAACCGCTCGATTGGCTGTCACCCGAATGGAATGGCGTGCTTAAAAAAGCGATCGACGGGGCCAGGCAGCGAGGCATGGTCGTCGACATGATCGTCGGCTCTGGCTGGCCGTTTGGTGGACAGTTTCTCGATAACGACGAGACCATTCAGGGAGTTGTCTTGAATACCCAAAAAATCCAGGGGCCCGGCACGTTCACATTCGAGAAGAAGGATCTGATGAAACTGCCAAGCCGTACGTTGGATCGCACACGGTCGTGGTTAATGTTTTTACGTCTGATTCCCGAAGACGCCGAAAGCGCCGACGACTGCATTGACCTTCTCAACCAGACACAATCCAGAGATACCATCGAGGTTAACGTCGAATCGGGCCGCTACACACTCTGCGCCGGTGTTCTGCGGGTTTGCTTCCGCGAGGTCACTCTGGGCGCCCCAGGGGCCGATGGCCCGGTGCTGGACCACTTCAGGCAGGAACCGGTCAAGAAGTACCTCGATCGCGTGTCCGATACGTTGAGACCTGTACTCGGAGGCCGCATGGGCAATTGTATTCGGGCCATGTTCTGCGATAGTATCGAGCTGGCCGGAGCTAATTGGACGAATGACCTGGCTGAACAATTTGAGAAACGCCGGAGCTACTCACCGACACCCTATCTCCCATTTGTTTTCACCAAGAACAACTTTGGTGTAAGTGATACCTTTCGACAAAACATCGGCCGTGTTCGGTACGATTTCTACAAGACACTGGTCGAAGTGTTTCACGAACGGTTCGTTCAAACTTTTCACAATTGGTGTCACACGAACGGGATGCAGAGCCGGTATCAGGCTTACGGCATCCCCTGGCTATACGGTATGCTGGACGGCTATCTTATACCCGATATCCCGGAAGGTGATACGTGGCTTTATTTCGACGGCAGCAATGTCGGCAAACCGCTGAACCGGATTCGCTATGCCGTTTGGAACAAGTACGCCGCCTCCGCTGCTCACCAGACGGGCAAACACCTCGTCGGTTGCGAGGCAATGACCAACACAGCCGGTGTGTTCCGGGCATCGCTTGAAAATATCAAGCAGGCGAGTGATCTAAACTTTATCACGGGTGTCACGCACAGCATCCTGCACGGCTATAGCTATTCCTCACCTCAGGCGGCGTTCCCCGGCTGGGTCAGATACGGGACCTTTTTCAACGAGAAGAACACCTGGTGGTCATACTTTCCACTTTGGGCGAAGTACCATGCCCGGATTGCCGCCGTGCTACAAGCTTCGACTGCTCAGAGCAATATTGCGATCTTTGGTCCCACAGCCGATGTCTGGGCTGTGCATGGTCTGGATCGCGGGCCGTTCCTCGCCACTCCCTGGTATTTACATGAACTCTGGCAGGCGATCCACCAAAACGGTTGCTCGGCTGACTACATCAACGACCGGATAATGCAGAACGCCCGGTTCACCGATGGTCGGCTCCGATTCGGCCCAACCGCCTATGAAATGTTGATTGTAACCGAGGTTGAGTCGATGGAACCAAAAACTGCTCAAGCACTGGCTGATTTTGCCGAGGCGGGTGGTCGAATCGTCTTCATCGGTAATACACCCTCACGGGCGCCATCGCTTCACGATATGGTACGAAATGATGAACGCGTGAGATCCGAAATGCGTCGCGCCATAGCCGTCGATCAACATCGCGTCGCGGTCGTCTCCCCCCCACCGGTGTCCGTAACTGGTAAACCGGACGTAGATCGCGATAATCTGCTAACCTGGACCGCAAACCTCCTCAAACGTTTTCAGATTACGCCTTCTGTCGCTTTTGATCCGCCTGACCGTCGACTCTTTCAGATTCACCATCGATATGACAATCGAGATGTGTTCTTCCTTTCTAACCAGGACGGCGAGCGAACACTTTCGTTCAACGCTCGTTTTAACACGGGTGACAAGATCCCCTGGCTATGGGATCCGCAGACAGGAGACCGACGCGTTTTCCCTCAAGGCGAACTGCCGAATATACTATCTATACGTCTTGATCCTCTTCAGTCAATGCTATTAGTCTTTGAACCGGAGTTGACAGGCACACCATCTCCACCGCAGCCGGAAGCGCTGGAGAAATTCGTGAACCTTGAGGGTCCCTGGCAAGTTACTCTCGAGCCGATCATCGGCCAGCGTTCGCGACGAACAATAGATCATCTGATCGATTTTGGTACGAGCGACGATCCCGTGTTGAATACGTTTGCCGGTACAGCCGTCTATCGAACGACCTTCAAAATCCCAGACAACGCCTGCGTGCTCGATCTGGGTGAGGTCGCAGATATCTCCGAGGTCACTCTTAACGGCAAACCTATTGGTGTTCGATGGTTCGGACGGCATGTCTACCAGATTGACCAAGCCATTGTTCCGGGTGAGAACACACTGGAGATAAAGATCACTTCGGTCCTGTATAATTATTGCCATAGCCTTAAGGACAATCGAACGGCAAGCAGCTGGACCAATCGGAGCCGTGAGCCAGCCCCAGCAGGTTTGCTCGGTCCCGTTCGTATTGGCCGGAAGCGCTAACGCGAAATGTTTATAGCCAGGCGGACGATCGGTCTTCGACAAGCATAGAGCACGTTCCGACCTGTAAATGGCGAAACGTACCAGTTTTTGATGGATTAAACGTGGTTTATAGAAAATGATATTAAATCGTAAATTTCAAGTGAAAAAGATGCGGCTCAACATTCGTAGTTGCCACGTCGAGTTTGTTTCGTTTTTCTATACTGCGACAATCATTCTGCTGCTTTTTTCGTCCCTTGTTGTTTGTGCACAATCCTCCGATTTTTACGCGTATTATACACGACTGGATTATGACGACGGAAATAACACGGGCAAGTACGCCGACGTTGTTGTCAACTTAGGTACGAAAGGCAAATTCGTCTTCAGCCGTGAGTACAGCTACTTGCCATACTGGTACGTATCCGGTAAGAAACACTTCGTTGACAGGATCATCCCGTTTGTGGGTGACGGCCCTGCTGAGCGTCCCGACAAGATCAACAAATGTTCATATGTCCGCATCGTAGAGGACACGCCTGATAAGATCATCGTTCACTGGCGTTACGCCCCGGACCAGAGGCGCGACAGTTTTACGCGCTTCAGGGAAACCTACTGCGGTGACATTGGGATATATTATGCCGAATATACAGACGAATATTTTACGGTTACGGCGGACGGCACCGTGCTCAGACAAGTCAAGACGGGCTGCTACAAGCTCGATGACTGGAACGACCCGGCCAATGTGGCCACCCAGACATTAAAGCTGACGTCTTCGGGCATCTCTGTAAAGAAAACCACGCAGGCCAGACTGCGGCACCTGCCGGGTGAACCTGTTCAGGGACCCGTTGTGATTGAAAAGAGCAGTGAGTCTCCTGATTTGTGGATGAGATTCGACGAAGGCTTGAAACCCAACGGTCACACCACAAAAGAGAATGTTCAGCAGACGCAATGTCCAATCGGTGGTATGGATAGTTACTGGCGAGCGGGGGTATCAGGATCATGTCTGTCGTTCGACGGATATACGAACAAGGTGACTATACCGGCGTCCCATGTTCCCGAGGTCAGTCAGGGCTTTACCATACAGGCATGGATCGCGCCGCAGGAATACGCGTGGAACTGGGCCGGCATCGTGGATCGCGATCAGGACAAGAAGGCCGGTTATTCTCTGGGCATGAATCACATCGGTCAAATCGGCATATTCGCGTATGTAAACGGCGAATGGCAGGGACTGATAACCGACAAAAAAGCAGCCCTGCTAACCTGGACCCATGTCACGGCGGTGTACGATATGTCCTCGGGATTTTCCATCTACTTCAACGGGATTCCAGTCGGCATGAAAAATACCTCAGGCACGGTTAAAGACGCTGAGGATCTTGATCTGTACGTAGGTATGGCCCATGAAAAGCAGTTCCCCTGGGCTTATGAACGTGAGATTACTAAACAGTTTCATTCCAACATGGTATTCAGCGGCTTGATCGACGAGGTCAAGCTCTTTGGCAGTGTCCTAAGTCAGTCAGAAATCTACGCAGACTACCTGCTGACCAAACCGAAAGTCACCAAACCGCTTCAATTCTGGGTCTTGCCGGCGGGGCCGGCCAAAGTAGATGGCTTCGGGGCCTTTTATACAAAACTCAAATGCAGCCCTGAATGGGACGGCCTGTGGCGTGTGGGTCCGTATGCGGACATCGTGGTGGGCTTTGACAACAAGCCCTGCCGCTTTGTGTTCTGGCGTGGAACCAATTATCTGCCCAGTCTGGTCAGCGAACCGGGACCTACAGGTATCTGGATGAGTGACCAGGGCCCGGAGAACTATACGAATCAATGCTTCGAGCATATGTCGGACAAGATGTGCCGGTATTCGCATGTGCGTCTGATCGAGAACACCGATGCACGGGTCGTGGTACACTGGCGCAATGCCAGTGTGGGTATCAGCTATGACTGGATGGAAGTCGATAAGAACGGCTGGGGCCTATGGACGGATGAGTACTGGTACATCTATCCGGATGCGGTAGCCGTGCGCTACCAGGTCAGCAGACGACTCAAGGACCTCCCCGCCCAGACGCAACAGAACGAACTGATGAGCCAGCCGGGCACCCGACCCGAGGACAATGTGCCTTATGATTCTGTCACACTTTCTAATCTGAATGGTGACACAGAAACATGGAACTATTCCGTGGGCCCGACCTTTCTGAACAGCCCGCCGATCGAGGGCAACAAAAACCTGGTGTATACGAATATTAATACCGAGTACAAACACTTCAACATCGGAGAAATCGGCTCCCGGTGGAAAGCATACAGCCAGTGGGAATCCATGAGAATGGCATACGGCCATTCGAAATACAATGCATGGAACCATTACCCGTTCGGGCTGTTGCCCAGTGACGGTACTGTGGCCACGGGTATAGACAGGGTAACATCTTCCTGTCTGGGAACCCTCTATGGACTGAAGCATCTTCTGGAGGACGGTAGAACAGAGTTGTATAATATCTACGGAATGACAAATCTTCCCGCTACCGAGCTCAAGACGCTGAATCGTTCATGGAACACCCCTGCGGCTATATCAGATTTGAGAGGGTGTCAAAGCACGGGATATGACAAAAGACAAAGAGCCTATTTGCTCAAAAGAGAATCGGACAAGCTTTTCTTCTGTCTGAACGGTTCGGAAGAAAATCCGGTGCTGAATCCCTGCTTTGTCGTCACTGGATGGGGGAGTCACTCTGCGGCCCGCCTGGAAATCGACGGCACGGCTGAAACCCCCGGTCCCACTTTCAGACAAGGGATCATAAGAGATACAGACGGGACGGAAACGCTGATCATCTGGATCAAGCACCAGTCCCATCAACGACAACGATACGGAATCTATTAAATGTAAATAAATAAGGATAGCTTTGATGGAAAATTCTTCCTTGATGTCCGATACTAAACAATGGACCAGCTATGAGCGTTTGGTAACGACTTTACACCATCGTGAACCCGACCGTATCCCGTTCGATCTGGGTGGCTCCATGGTGACTGGAATCAACGTTCGCGCACTCACGGCTTTGCGTCAAGCTCTCAGTCTCCCCGGAGAAGCGCAGGTCCTCGATCAGGTCACTCAAATGGCCGAGACGGGGGATGATGTTCGCGATCGTCTTGGTGTGGATGTTCGATGTGTACAACCCCGACCTCCCTCCTTTCCAGGTCCTGCCCGAGACCTCGGACTTGTCGGCGATTCCTATCGTCTGATCGACGAGTTTGGGATGGGCTGGAGAATGCCAAAACAAAATGGACATTATTATGACTTATATCTCAGCCCGTTGGCGGATTGCCGAACCACGAAGGATATTGAGCAATATCCATGGCCCGATCCGGGCGATCCGGCACGTTATGAAAATTTCAAGCAACGTGTTGATCGCGTGGTTAAGCAAGAGCAACGAGGTGTAGTGGTCGGCCGTATGCATGCCGGGATGTGGGAGCATGCCATGTGGATGCGCGGATATGAACAGTTCTTTATGGATATGGCCTCGAACCCAGCGATCGTCCACGCTATCATGTCTAAAGAACTTGAGATCAAGATGGCCTATTGGGGCCGTGTGCTTGAATTACTGGACGAACACACGCTGGTCATTTCGACCGCTGACGATCTGGGGACCCAATCCGGGCCTCTGGTCTCGGTGCCGATGTACAAGGAGCTGATCTGGCCTTACCACTGCCGTCTCTTTGAATTCCTCAAGCGCCAGGCCCAAACAGAGATTTTTATCTTCTATCACTGTGACGGAGCGATTTGGGATTTCATCCCTCTACTGATAGAGGCGGGCATCGACATACTGAATCCCTGGCAGGTTAACTGCACATCCATGGACGATACCAGACGATTCAAACGGGAATACGGAAAAGACCTGACCATCTGGGGGGGGAGCTGTGATACACAATCTGTTCTGCCCTTCGGCTCACCACAACAGGTAAGTGACGAAACACGCAGGCGTATCGAAGATCTGGCACCAGGTGGCGGATTTGTATTTGCGCCGATTCACGTCATTCAAGGGGGTGTTCCGCCAGAAAATATTATGGCCTGGTGGGAAACGTTACAGGAATACGGTGTTTACTAGTGATGTGCCTGCGTCATGAAGCGTTACATCACCAAGTCTATCTGCAGGCCGGAAATTTGAATTTTCATCTTAAAAAAGAGCCTGCCGAAAAATAATCCGGACTAATAAACGACTTCATGATAGTTTAAGAATTCTTTAAGAAGATGGATAAAATTTGATAACTCAACCTTTTGTAGTATTAATGATACGTACCTGTTAACTGCGATTTTTGGTAATATCCAGTCGTATGGGATGATTTATGAAATTCTTGAAAGACCGGATTCGCAATCCGTACTGACAGTATTTTTGCGGCTATAGCAGCCATGATTACGTTGGAGAGGCAACGATCTATAAACAGGATGAAGAGCTCAAACAACTGACGCGAACGATCAGGAATAAAATCAAGTGGTGAAGTGCGATAGAGCCGACCATCGGCCATGTGAAAAGCGACAACAGAATAGGCAGAAACTACCTGAAAGGTGCCGTTGTCCGGACAAAGGCCAAGTCGGCCGTAGTACGCTCGATTCAGCCAATAGTATGGTCTTCTATGAATCAATAGGCTTGAAAGTCTGATTTTGTGGATTTGGTTTTCTCGTAATCCACCTGTCGACTTTAACAGGAAGTTTTAACTTAAGAAAACATTACATGAGATTTTTTCTTGAAAGTCAATATCCGTTGTGGTAAAAAATTTTCGTGACTATTCAGGTATCGTTCTGAACTGGGGAAAACGGCAAAGCCGATCAATTTGGGATGGGATGTGGTGAGATGGGACGAGATGCAGGTACAAGTGCTACCCCGTCTCTGGTGGCATGAACGGTT
>Ga0307380_10005251_pt1 | contig 17222 bp, 16 predicted proteins | sample UN3MG_FD_202239 | JGI IMG/M metagenome (GOLD analysis project Ga0307380, IMG submission 202239) | Soil microbial communities from Risofladan, Vaasa, Finland - UN-3 | ecosystem: Environmental > Terrestrial > Soil > Coastal area > Acid sulfate soil | place: Finland: Risofladan, Vaasa | collected...
AAGATGGGTCACGGGGACGAGTCGAAGGTCTATCGGACCGAGGACCTCGCCCCCGGCGAGAACCTCGTCTTCGCCGCGACCGGCGTCACGGCCGGCGACCTGCTCCACGGCGTGACGTTCTTCGGTGGCGGCGCACGGACGCACTCACTGGTGATGGCCTACCAGGCAAAGCAGGTCCGATTCGTGGATACGGTCCACATGTTCGACCGCGACAGTCCGCCGCGCGTCAGGCTGTAACGGCCAAACTCGACCGATGACCCTGACGCTGGGCTACAAGGCCTCCGCCGAGCAGTTCCCGCCGCGCCGGCTGCTCGACCTCGCGGTCGCCGCCGAACGGTCGGGCTTCGATTCGGTCTGGACGAGCGACCACTTCCAGCCATGGCGGCACACCGACGGCCACGCCCCCAACGCCCTCGTCTGGCTGGGCGCGGCCGCCCAGGCCACCCGGCGCGTGACCCTCGGCACGAGCGTGCTCACCCCATCGTTCCGGTACAACCCAGCGGTCGTCGCCCAGGCATTCGCGACGCTCGGCTGTCTGGCCCCCGGACGGGTGATCCTGGGTGTGGGGACCGGCGAGTCGCTCAACGAGATCCCGGTCGGGATCGACTGGCCGGACCAGAGCGAACGGTTCGCCCGATTGCGCGAATCCGTGCAGCTCATCCAGCAGCTGTTCCGCGAGGAATTCGTGACCTTCGAAGGCGACTACTACCGGACTCACGATGCGACGATCTACGACCGGCCGGACACGCCCGTCCCGATCTACATCGCGGCCGCCGGTCCGGCCGCAGCACGACTCTCCGGACGGCTTGGCGACGGTCTCATCTGCACATCCGGCAAGGGTCCGGAACTCTATACGGACACGCTCCTGCCGGCCGTCGTCGAGGGAGCACAAAAGGCTGGTCGTGACCCGGTGCCGCTCGGTCGGATGATCGAGATGAAGGTGAGTTTCGATACGGACCTTCAGCGAGCCATGGAGGACACCAAGGTGTGGGCCGCCCTGGCCCTGTCCGGCGAGCAGAAGATGGGTGTCGAGGACCCCCGCGAGATGGAGCGCCTGGCCAAGGGCGTCGAGGAGATCGCCCACCGACGGTGGCTCGTCTCAGCGGACGTCGATCAGCATATCGAGCAGATCGCCACATACATCGACTACGGCTTCGACCACCTCGTCTTCCACTTCCCGGGCCCAGACCAGGAAGCCGCGATCGCCCGTTACGGCGAGCGTATCCTGCCCCGGCTGCGCGCCCGCTTCCCCTGAGCTCGATGCACCGCCTTCTCGCCGCGGTCGCCGCGATCGCCGCGACCGGTCTCGCGGTGGCCGCCTGCAGCGGGTCTTCGTCGATATCGCAAACACCGAGCAGTGTCGGCCCCACGCCAGCACCGATCTCGACGCCGACGCCGGTGCCGACGCCGACGCCGACGCCGTCACTGCCACCGTCGGTCGTAGCCACCGCTGCGCCAACGCTCGCTCCGACCCCGGTCCCCTCCGACGGGCAGAGCGCGGGGGAGACGCGGATCGACGGGTGGGGGATCGAGCAGGTCTGGGTCCCGGCGGGATCGTTCACGATGGGCACCACGGCCGATGCGATCGCGGCGTTGACCGCCGGCGACCCCCCGGACTGGGTCGTCACCGAGTTCCCAAGCGAGGAGCCGGCCCACGAGGTGCGTCTCAGCCGCGGCTATTGGCTCGATCGCACGGAGGTCACGAACGACGCGTTTTCCGCCTTCGTCGAAGCCGGCGGCTACACGAACCGGACGCTCTGGTCGGACGAGGGCCTGATCTGGCTCGCCGGCAAGGACACGGCCCGGCTGCCGCTGCACTGCCAGGGCGACGTGCCGGATCATCCCCGGATGTGCCTCACCTGGTACGAGGCCGAGGCCTACGCCACCTGGCGCGCTGGGCGTTTGCCGACCGAGGCCGAGTGGGAATATGCCGCGCGCGGACCCGATTCGAACACGTATCCGTGGGGCAACCGATTCGATATCGATCGGGCGAACGTGGTCGACAGCGTCGGCCCGAAGCCGGTCGGCAGTTACCCGGACGGTGCCAGTTGGGTCGGAGCCGAGGACATGGCCGGAAACGCCATGGAATGGGTCTCGGACTGGTTGGGCGAGACCTACTACGAGTCGAGCCCGCTCGATGACCCCACGGGTCCCACGATCGGGTCGAAGAAAGTCGAGAAGGGCGGTTGGTGGGGCAGCAACGAATTCGTCGCCCGATCCGCCTACCGCCACTACGAGGACCCACCGACCTACGGCGACAAGCACATCGGGTTCCGGGTCGTCTCGCAGTGACGGGACGGACCGTCATCGCGATGGGCGGCGGCGGGTTCTCCATGGAACCCGAGAATCCGAGGCTCGACGATCACATCCTGAGCATCGCCCGGGAGAGCCGCGGGCGAGATCGACCTCGGGTCTGCTTCGTGGCCACCGCGAGCGGCGATGCCCCGACCTACATCGCCAACTTCTACGCGGCCTTCGCCCAGCGCGCAGAGGCGTCGCACCTGGCCCTCTTCACCCGAACGATCGAGGACATCGACGCATTCCTCCTCGACCAGGACATCGTCTATGTCGGCGGTGGCAATACGGAGAACATGCTCGCGGTCTGGCGGGTCCACGGCGTGGATCGGGCGCTGCGTCGAGCATGGGAGCAGGGCGTGGTCATGACCGGACTGTCGGCTGGGTCGCTGTGCTGGTTCGAGACGGGAACGACCGACTCATTGGGGAAGGGTTTGGCGATGTTGTCCGGGGGACTGGGCTTCCTGCCCGGCAGTCACGCACCGCACTACGACGGCGAGGCGTCGCGACGCCCGATCTACCAGCGCCTCGTGAGCGAGGGCGTGATGCCCGCCGGCTATGCGGCCGACGACGGCGCCGCGCTGATCTTCCGCGATGAGCGGCTGGCCGATGTCGTCGCCTCGCGACCGGACGCTCGGGCCTACCGGGTCGAGCGTGGTTCCGATGGGGTCGCCGTCGAAACCGTGCTGCCGGCGCGTTACCTGGGCTGACTCGGCCGCCACCCGCCGACGTCGGGGTCCCAGCGGCCGATCGCACGGACGGTGTCGGGGCCTTCCCGCACGCCTTGCCGACGGCGCGCAGTCTCGACCGTCTGGCCCCAACCTGGGGGCACGAGACCCGGCGCCAGATCGGCGAGCGGGGCCAGGACGAACAGGCGGCTGGAAGCCGCTGGATGGGGCACGACGAGCAGCTTGGTGGCCCTGGCCGAGTCCGATTCGGCATCGTTGGAGCGGCCCGCCGCCGGGCGCTCGACGCTGATCCGCGCACGTCCGAAAACGAGCAGGTCGAGATCGAGTTCACGAGGGCCCCAGCGACGGCCGGACCGACGCCCGAAGGCGCGCTCGATCTCCTTCAAGCGGGCCAGCAGGTCGAGCGCGCCCCCGACCAGGTCGGCGCCACGGGGAGCATCGAGGGCGACGACCGCGTTGCGGAACTCGGGCTGGTCCGTGAACCCGACGGGGGCGGTGGCATACAGGCTCGAGACAGCTCGGAGGTCTGTGTCCGGCAGTGCCGCGATGGCCACGACCGCCTCGGTCAGTGTCCGTCCGGCATCACCCAGATTCGCCCCCAGACCGAGGTAGGCGCGGACGTGTCGATCGCTCACGGGCTCTCCGTCGGTGGCGGCTAGACTCGGATCATGCGTCCGGTCACCGTCCGAATCATGCACCAGGAACCGGGTCCCGACGCCGGCCCGCTCACCCGCTGGCTCATCGCCGAACGGGAGACGATCGCGCGCCAACACGTCGACCGGTTCGTGGCGGCGGGCGCGGCCGATGTCGCGATCGTTGCCGGTCCGCCCGACGTGACCCCATTCGGGTCTCGCCTGCGCGCCCTGGCCAGTGCCGATCGCCCGGACGGCCTGGTCGTCCTGGGGTCGGGCGCCATCCCACTCGCAACCCGTCGGGACATCCGCGACTTCGTGGAAGCAGCCGCCACCGGGGGCCGGAGAGCGTTGGCCAACAATCGCTTCTCGGCCGATGCGGTCGCGATCGCCGACGCGTGGCCAACGCTGGCGAATCTCCCCGATCTTCCGACCGACAACGGACTGCCGCGCTGGCTCGCGGAGCACGCGGGCTACCGGGTCACCGACCTTGGTCGACGCTGGCGCCTCGCGGTCGACATCGACGGGCCGCTCGATCTGCTGTTGATCGGTCGTTCGAGGGTTGCCGATGCGGCCGAGGCGGGAGGGGTCGATATGGGTCCCGCCACCGCCGTCATCGAGGCGGTTCGCCGGGTCGCCGCTGACCCGAGCGCCGAGCTCCTGGTCGCCGGCCGGACCTCGGCGACGACGCTCGGCTGGCTTGAACGTTCCACGGCATCGCGGACGCGAGCGCTCATCGAGGAACGCGGGCTGCGGACGAGCACGGCCCACCAACGCTCGCCGGCATCGGTCATCGGCGCCCTGCTGGACCGAGACGGTCCATCCTCGCTGGGCGAACACCTCGTTCGGCTCGGTGATGCTGCAGTGGTCGATACGCGAGTCCTGATGGCCCATCGATGGGGCGCGAATGAGACCGCCTGGCCGGTCGCAGAGGACCGCTTTTCGTCCGACCTGTTGCTCCCGGGGCAGATCTCCGACCCCTGGTTGCGCGAGCTCACGGTCGCCGCCAGAGCCGCTCCGATCCCGATCCTCCTCGGCGGCCACTCCCTCGTCGGGCCCGGGGTCCGCCTCGTCGTCCGGAGTCCATGATGGAGATGACGCCGGGTCTTCGCCGTGACCCGCAGCCCGACCTGGACGCCGTCGGCCAGGACGATGGGCTGGTCGCTCGAATCCAGGACGAGATCGAGCGCGACGGGCCGATCACGTTCGCGCGCTTCATGGATCTTGCCCTGTACGACCCCGATGGTGGGTACTATCGCGCGGATGCGGCCAGGCCGGGCCGCCAGGGAGACTTCCTGACGGCGCCCGAGGCCCACCCGATCTTCGGGGCGGCGATCGCGCGGTCCGTTGCCGACGCCTGGGACCAGCTCGGCCAGCCGGCGCCCTTCATCCTTCGCGAATATGGGGCTGGGAGCGGGACGCTGGCGGTCGCCATCCTGGACGGCCTCGCGAGGGAGCGGCCGGATCTCACCTCCACGATCCAGTTCGAGCCGATCGAGGTGGAGCCGCGGCGCCTCGGGACCCTGGCCGCCCGACTCGACGCGGCCGGACATTCGGCTCGTCTGATGGCGCCCGCGCCGCCCAACCGAAAGATCGATGGGTTCGTCCTGGCGAACGAAGTCCTCGATGCGCTCCCGACCCATCGTGTCGTGCGGCGAGCCGGCCGACTCCGCGAGGTCATGGTCGGATCGGGCGAGGGCGGGTTCGGCGACGTCGAGGCGGACCCATCCACGCCCGCACTTGAACGGCGACTTTCCGAGGAGGGCGTCACCCTCGCCGACGACCAGCGTGCGGAGATCTGTCTGGCGGTCGATGGCTGGATCAACGATGTCGCAGCCGGGCTCGGACGCGGCGTCCTCCTGCTCATCGACTACGGCTACCCCGCTGCCGAGCTCTACGACCCGATCCGGCGTCGCGACGGCACGCTGCGTGCCTACCTGCGGCATCGCGTTCACGACGATCCGTACCGCCATGTCGGGTACCAGGACCTCACCGCCCATGTCAACCTGACCACCGTGGAGCGAGCCGCGGTCGCAGCGGGCCTGACCCACCTTGGGACCACGACCCAGGCGGAGTTCCTGGTCGGGCTCGGGACTGAGGACCTGCTCCAGGCGATCCAGATCGATCCGGGCACGACGATCGAGGATTACCTGGCGGTCCGGTCAGCGCTGATACGCCTGCTCGACCCTGGCGCGATGGGGCGCTTCCGGGTCATGGCCTTCGGTCGAGACTGGCCGGCGGGGCGCGTCCCGGCGGGATATGCCTTCCGTCTCGCCCGCTGACGGACCCTCCTTTTAGCCGCACCGCACCGCGCCAGCCACGCCGCACCTCGCCGGACCCACCACGATACGGCGACCTACCTATTGCTTCGCCCGTCCTTCGACCGGCACGATTCCCAACGGTCGGGCACGACCTGTCGGGGAGCGGCACGCGATCCTGCTTCGCGCGCTCGGTGTGGGCTGCTCCCCGACCAACCTCAACGTGCTCTCCCCTTGACCACGGATCTCCTCGTGAGCGCCCGTCCGCGGCGTGCCGCCAGTCAGCCTTGCACGCTAGAATGCCGACGAGGGCAGCCAGCCCGAGTCGGGTCTGGTTGTGCGCTCTGCAGGGACCTCGAGCCACGGAGACGCCAGCCATGGCGTGTCGCTCGAAGGGGAGATCGGTTGACCGGCATCTGGTACGTCGTTGGGTTCGCCTTCGCTGGTGTTTCGTTCGTCTTCATGACGATCGGCGCGGCATGGCTCATCTCGCATCGCAACCGAGGGGACGAGCACAAGGGTCTGCCATATGAATCCGGTATCGACACGTACGGCGACACCCATGGCCGGTTCGGGCTGTCGTTCTACATCTACGCGCTCTTGTTCGTCGCCTTCGCTATCGAAGTCATCTTCATCTACCTATGGGCGATCGTCTTTCGGGACATCCTGCTCGGCGGGCTGGTGAGCATGCTCGTCTTCGTCGGGATCCTGTTACTCGGACTCGCCTATGCCTGGCGGAAGGGAGCCTTGACATGGCGCTGAAGCCAGGCGACGGGGGCGACCTCCCAACGGTCACCGACGCGACGACCGACGTCCTCGCTCCGATCATCGTCCCGAACACCCTTTGGCAGGCAGCCGACCCCGAGGCGTACGACGGCGGGCGCGATAGCGATATCACGCACCTGCGCGAATTTGCTGCGAGCGGCCTGGGCCGGCGCGACGATGCCCGCTGGGGTGGTGCCCTGGAGGTCATCCCGACCAAGGCGGACTACGTGTTGGACCTCATCCGGATGAACAGTCTGTGGCCCCTGCTTTCGGGTCTCGCCTGCTGTGCGATCGAGATGATGTCGGCAGCCACCTCCAAGAACGACATGGATCGCTGGGGGATGTTCCCATTCCGGGCCAGCCCGCGTCAGGCGGACGTACTCATCGTCGCGGGAACCTTGACGACCAAGATGGCTGGTCCACTGGTCCGCCTCTGGGAGCAGATGCCGGAGCCCAAGTGGTGCGTCGCGATGGGCGACTGCACCTGTTCGGGCGGTCGCTACAAGCGGAGTTACTCGACGGTCGAGGGCATCGACCGGGTCATGCCCGTCGACGTCTACGTGCCCGGTTGCCCGCCTCGGCCGGAGGGCCTGATCTACGGGATGATGAAGCTCCAGCAACTGGTCAAGGAACGCCGCGGTCATTGGCCGGACCGTGCGATCGGCCCGACCGTGCCGGAGGACGTCTAGGCATGGACCGTCAGTTCAAGGAGCGTCTGGAGACCCGTTTCGGTGAGCGACTGACCGGGCTCATCCGGCAGCGCCATGACGAGACCGAAATGCGCATCGGGGCTGGGGACGTGGTCCCGGTCCTGACCGCGCTCCACGATGAGCCCGAGTTCCGTTTCCAGTTCCTGAGCGACCTCGCCGGAGTGGACACGGGTGAGGTCATGCAGGTCGTCTACCACCTGTGGAGCGAGACCAGCGCAGATTGGCTTCGGGTCACGGCGGATGGCCTGTCCAGGGACGATCCGCGCGTCCCTTCGGTGACCTCCCTGTGGAAGGGCGCCGAGTGGATGGAGCGCGAGGCGTACGACATGTTCGGGATCACCTTCGAGGGCAACCGCGATCTGCGTCGGATCTATATGCCGCCCGACTACCAGAGTTTCCCGCTCCGTAAGGACTTCTTCCTGCCCGATGACGCCGCTCGATCGCCGGGCGGCGGCGTCCGCCCGATGGAACGGACGCACGATCCGCGGAACGCTCCGACGACAGCGCTCGTCCGCCGGACGACGGCCTGAGGACACGATGCCCATCGAGCCAGCCCACCAGTCCGCCGACGACCCTCGCGTCACGCTCGATCGCGAGTTGGGCGTCTTCGAGCCCGTCCCGCCATACCCACCGCGGACCGAGCGCGAAGCCGAGTTCTACACCCTCGGCGACGGCGAGATGTTCATCAACATGGGCCCCCAGCACCCGTCGACCCACGGGGTCCTGCGGGTCGTGCTCAAGCTCGATGGCGAGAAGGTTGTCGACCTCGATCCGGTCCTCGGGTATCTGCACCGGGGCGTCGAGAAGCTGTGCGAGAACGCTGACTACCACCAGGCGATCTGCTACACGGATCCGCTCGAATACGTCAGCTCGTTGTTCAACGAGTGGGCGCCGGTCCTGGCCTTCGAGAAGCTCATGGATGTCCAGGTCCCGCGACGTGCGGAATACATCCGGGTCCTCTCGTCGGAGCTCAACCGGATCGCCAGCCACGCGCTCTTCCTGGGCTGGATGGCGCTCGATCTCGGCGGTTTGACCCCGATCCTGTGGTCGTTCATCGAACGCGACGAGATCGTCGACATGCTGGCATCGCTGACCGGCCAGCGAATGCTGTTCAACTACTTCCGGATCGGTGGGGTCAACGGCGACCTGAACCACGACTTCATGAGTCGGCTGGGTGACTGGATGTCCAGGGCGACCGTGCAGATCGAGTCCGGCAACGCGCTCCTCAATGAGAACGAGATCTTCGTCCGCCGGATGCGCGGTCTCGGCACCATCGACACGGCGACCGCACTGCGGATGGTCATGACCGGTCCGAACCTGCGGGCGACCGGGGTCCCGTTCGACATCCGCCGGGCGCATCCGTACAGCGTCTTCCCCGAGCTCGAGTTCGACATCCCGACCCGCTCGGAAGGCGACTGCCTTGCTCGTTATCTGCTCCGGATGGATGAGATCAAGCAGAGTCTCCGGATCATCGATCAGTGCCTCCACAACATGCCCGATGGGCCAGTCATGGCCAAGTTGCCCCGACTGATGCGCCCAAGGCCCGGCCGCGCCTACGCTGCCGTCGAGGGTCCGCGCGGGCAGTATTCGACGTATGCCATCAGCGACGGGACGGATCAGCCCTTCCGGATGCGCATCCACGATCCGTCGTTCATCCATCTCCAGTCGGTCGGGCTGATGATGCCCGGTCACCTGATCGCCGACACGATGGCCATCATGGCTTCTCTGGACCCGATCATGGGAGGAGTCGACAAGTGACCGTCGTCGGTCGGTCCTGGAACCGGTTGACCGTGCCGGGGAAGCTCATCTTCGCGGGGCTCCCGATCCTTCTCGTGATGACCGTCGGGCTGATCGTGGCGGTCATCCTGCTCGGCGGGCCGGTCCTCGACGTCCTGAGCGACAACGTCCCGATCCTCCGCTTCGTGGTCGCGATCACCGCGATCCTGCTCATCACGATCCCGACGGCGTTCCTGATCATCTACATGGAGATGAAGATCATCGCGCTGATGAACCTGCGTATCGGACCCGACCGGGTCGGGCCGGGCGGGTCGCTCCTGTCGGTCGTGCACGGACTCAAGGTCCTGATGAAGGAGGACTTCACCCCGACCGGGGCGGACCCGATCGTCTTCACCTGGGCTCCGGTCGTGACCTATCTCGCGGCGGTCATGACTCTCCTGGTCATCCCGTTCGCCCCCGGCTTCTTCGGCCAGGACCTCAACATCGGGCTGCTCTACTTCTTCGCGATCGGCGGGCTCTCGGTCGTCGGGCTGCTGATGGCCGGCTGGTCCAGCTACAACAAGTATTCGCTGCTGGGTGGTCTTCGAGCCGCGGCCCAGGTCATCAGCTACGAGATCCCGCTGACCTTGTCGGTCGTCGGCGTGATCCTGCTGGCGGGCACGCTGAGCCTCAACCAGATCGTGCTCAACCAGGGCGGCTGGTTCTCGAACTGGTACGTTTTCCAGCAACCGCTTGGGTTCCTGATCTTCTTCATCGCGGCGACCGCGGAGGCGAACCGGACCCCGTTCGACCTGACCGAGGCGGATTCGGAGATCGTCGCCGGCTTCGCGACCGAGTACTCCGGGATGCGCTTTGGCTTCTTCTTCTTCGCCGAGTACGTCAACGTGTTCATCATCTCGGCCTTGACAGTCACCCTGTTCATGGGTGGCTGGAATGCCCCATTCCCGTGGCCGTGGGATATCACCCTGGCGCTCGACCCCGGTCAACTGGGCGTCATGCTGCTCATCCTTGTGGCGGTCGTGCCCCTCATCCTGACGGTCGCGTTCGCCGCGCCGTTGTGGATGATCAGTGCCCGGATCAAGGGCTGGCAGGCGCTGCTCGGCGGGTTCGTGCTGGCCAACCTGTTCGTGGTGGCCGTCATCGGCGCCGTCGCCTACGTCGGTCTCGATTGGGTCGCCGGACTGCTCTGGTTCCTGGGCAAGACCTACGCATTCGTCTTCCTGTTCGTCTGGATGCGTGGGACGCTGCCCCGCGTGCGCATCGACCAGCTGATGGATTTCGCCTGGAAGTGGCTGCTGCCGGTCTCCCTGCTCAACCTTTTCGTCACCGCCGCGGCCATCGTCATCGTCGACTCGGTCAAGTCCTGATGAGCCTCGTGCCCGGTCTCGGCATCGCCAAGGGGATGGCCCTGACCCTGCGTCGGTTCTTCGAGCCCAAGGTCACGGTGAAGTACCCGGAGGACCGCCGCGACCCGCCGCCCAAGTTCCGCGGTCGTCTGCAACTGTTGTACGACGAATGGGGCACGCTCAAGTGCGAGACCTGCTTCCAGTGCGCCCAGGCGTGCCCGATCGAGTGCATCGACATGGGCGGGATGGATACCCGCGGGCGGTTCCACGTCCACTGGGGTGCCCCTGAAACTTACGGGGAGCGACGCGAGGAGTCGGCCCTCCGTCGGTCCGGCAGGCCGGTCCCCGATCCCGCCTACCTGCCGTTCGCAACCGTCGACATGTCGGCCCTGGATGCGATCCTCGAGGACTACGACCATGACCCCGGGGCGATGCTCCAGATCCTCGAGGCGACACAGGCCGCCTACGGCTACCTTCCGGTGGCGACCCTCAAACGGATCAGCCAGAAGACGGGTGCCTGGTACGCGATGATCTACGGCACCGCGACCTACTTTCAGCACCTTCGATTCGAACCTCCGACGGCCACCGAACAGGCGGCTGCGATGGACGCCCATCGGCCGTCCGAAGGCAGCTATCTGACCGCGCTCGACGCGGCCCTCGGCTCGACGGCACGAGCGTAGGAACGATGGTCGACCTGCTGACGACGCCCGCCGCCTGGCCCGCGATCCTGCTCGAGCGAGCGGGCGCGGAGCACCCGACCGACCTCGACGCGGCGACGCAGGCCGGCGCGTTCGACAGTCTGCGTCGGGTCATCCGCAACTTTGGTGCGACCGGGACGATCGCGATCATCGGCCAGTCCGGCCTTCGCGGTCGGGGTGGTGCCGGGTACCCGGCAGCTGACAAGTGGCGGACCGCGGCGACGACCGATGCGCCGCGCCGCTACGTCGTCATCAACGGCTACGGCGCCGACCCTGCCAGCGCCACGGATCGATACCTGCTGGAACACGACCCGTTTACGGTGGTCGAGGGCGCGGCGATCGCCGCCTTCGCCATCGGAGCCAGCGAAGTCTTTATCGCCGTCAGGACCGAGGCGACAGAGGCCATCAGGTCGCTCACGGCTGCGATCGGTTCGGCCGAGGACGCCGGTCTTGTCGGTCTCGACGTGTTCGGGTCCGGTCATGACATCCGCGTCACCGTCCGACCGGTCCAGGGTGCCTACATGCTGGGCGAGGAGACGGTCCTGCTCAAGGCCCTCGAGGGCAAACGTGGCCAGCCGGAGCAACGTCCACCGCATCCGGCCGAACGCGGCCTGTTCGGGATGCCGACCGTCGTCCAGAACGTCCAGACCATCGCAGCCGTGCCCTGGATCATCCGGAACGGCGCCGAGGCATTCGCGACGATCGGTTTGGCCGACGCGCCGGGAACGATCCTCATCCAGCTCCGAACGGCGGCCGGCGATGGCATCGCCGAGGTCCCGCTCGGAACACCACTCCGAGAGATCGTCGGGCTCGGTGCGACGTTGCCAATGGGTCGATCGCTCAAGGCGATCCTCGTCGGCGGGCCGTCTGGGGGGATCCTGCCGGCCGAACTGCTTGAGACGCCGTATGCCTTCGAGCCGCTGCGGGCGGTCGGCGCCCATATCGGGTCGGGATCCGTGATCGTCGCCGACGATCGGACGTGCATCGTCGACCTCGCTCGACTGCTGACCCGCTTCTGCGCTGGTGAGGCCTGCGGCAAGACGATCCCGTGTCGGATCGGCACGCGACGCCTGACCGAGATCGCCGACCGGGTCGTCGATGGCCGGCCGCGCCCGACCGATCCGCAGTTGCTGATCGACCTGTCCGAGGACATCGTGGCCTCCGCCCTGTGTGATCACGAACGCCTGACGACACTTCCGCTCAGCACCGGGATGCGATACTTCCGTTCCGAGCTGGACGACCACATCCTTCGGAGTGCCTGCCCGGCCGGCGTCTGTCACCCGATCGCGGTGGCCAGCGGTGCGATCTCATGAGGCGACCATGGCTGACCTGATCACGCGCCCCGAAAGCCGCCCCGAAAGCGCTCCGGACGACCGTGCGCCGGTCGAGCCGGCGTCGCTGGCCGAGCGCCTGCTGGACACGCAATCGCCGCAGCGGCCGCACTCTTCGCCGCGGATCCGGATCGAAGTCGACGGTCGCATCCTCGAAGGTTTCGAGGGTCAGACCATCCTCGAGGTCTGTCGCGACAACGGCATCGAGATCCCGACCCTCTGCTACGAGCCCAAGCTGCCGGGTTTCGGTGCTTGCCGGATGTGTGTCGTGGAGGTCGAAGGCGAGGAACATCCCCCGATCTCGTGCTCGCGCGCGTGCGAGCCGGAGATGAAGGTCCAGACCCAGACCGACGAGCTGCGCCGGCTCCGGCGGACCAATCTCGAATTGATCTTCTCCGACCACAACGCCTATTGCCTGCCACCGTGCCAGAACAAATGTCCGAGCCACATCGACATCCCGGGCTTTCTCAAGGCCAACGCCGAGGCTGACTGGCGCGAGAGCACCCGGATCTTCAAGCGGACGATCCCATTCCCCAGCATCCTGGGACGCGTCTGCCCTGCGCCGTGTGAAGAGCACTGCCGGCGTGACGAGGTCGATGAGGCGATCGCCATCCGGGACAGCCACCGCTATGCCGGTGACCAGGTGCTCAAGGCGATGCTCGACGAGGGACAGGACCCGCCGCTGCCATACGGGCGCCAGGCTCCCTCCGGACGGAAGGCCGCGGTCATCGGGTCCGGTCCGGCCGGGATGGCGGCCGCGTTCTATCTGCTGCTCTCCGGTCACGATGTGACGGTCTTCGAGCGCGACCCTGCACCTGGCGGGATGCTCCGCTACGGGATCCCGCAGTACCGCCTGCCCAAGGTCGAAGTCCTGGAGGCGGAGTACGAATCGGTCACCCGGTTGGGCGGCAAACTGGTCTGCAACGCCGGCCTCGGCCGGGACTTCACGCTGGACGATCTGACCTTCCAGGGCTTCGACGCGATCGTCCTGGCGATCGGCTGCTACGACACGAACAAGCTGGGTATCCCAGGCGAGGACGCTGTGGAGGTCCTCGACGGCCTCGAGTACCTGCGCACCGCCACCCTCGGGCTGCCGTATCCGGATCACGTCGGCAAGCGCGTCGTCGTTATCGGCGGCGGGTTCACCTCGATGGATTGCTCGCGGACCTCGATCCGCCAGGGCGCCGCCGAGGTGACCCTCGTCTACCGTCGTGACATGAAGGATATGCCCGCCTCGAACGAGGTCCACGAGGCGATCGAGGAGGGCGTGACGGCCATCTTCCAGGCCGGCCCGGTTCGGGTGATCACGGACGAGAATGGCGCGGTCACGGGCGTCGAGTTCATCCGTATGGCCCTCGGTGAGCCCGACGCGTCTGGCCGGCGTCGCCCAGAGCCGGCACCGGGCACCGAATTCACGATCCCCTGCGACCGCGTCCTGCTCGCGATCGGCCAGGGACCCGAGCTCGATTGGCTGGATCAGCCGGGCAACGAGGGACCCGAGAAGACCAAGCAGTGGCGGCTCAAGGCCGACGCGGTCACCTTCGAGACGGGTCGACCCGGGGTCTTTGGCACCGGCGACGTTCGGATCGGGGCGGCGACCGTGGTCCAGGCCGTCGCCGAGGGTCGACGCGCCGCCTACGCCGTGGACGCCTTCCTCAAGGGCATGGACCTGACCGCCATCCGGACGCGCCAGACGCTCGCCGAACCGCAGCCTGAATTCCTCTCGATCGTACCGTTCACGAGTGAGTCCAAGACCCCGCGTTACCGGATGACCGCGCTGGAGGCCGAGCACCGCAACGATTCGTACATCGAGTACGAACTGCCGTACACCCGTGAGGACGCCGTCGCGGAGTCCACGCGCTGCCTGCAGTGCACGTGCGAGGCGATCGGGTTCTGCGACCTGCGACGGCTGGGAGTCGAGTACGGCACGACGCTGCCCACGCTCGAGCCACAGCATCACGCCGGGGCTGGCTACCGGAGCGTGACCGAGAACCGCTTCACGGGCGTCAACCACGACTACGTCCGAGACGATTCGCATGCCTTCATCCTGCGCGAACCGTCGCGCTGTATCGACTGCGGACGCTGTGCCCAGGTCTGTTCGGAGGTCGTCGGCGCGGCCTGCTACGACTTCATGCGGATCGGCTTCGACACCCTGGTCACGACCCCGCTGGATATGAGCCTCAACGACACTCCCTGCGTGTCATGCGGTCGCTGTGCTGAGACCTGCCCGACCGGAGCGCTGATGCCCAAGCCGCGCGTCCTGGAGAAGTACGAGGTCGATGAGAGTCGCTGCATCTTGTGCGGCATCTGCGTGGATGCCTGCCCGTACGACGCGCTGCGCGATGGTGCGGACTTCGAGCTCGCGCATACGAGCCGCTCGGAACCGATGATCGATCTCATGGCGATCGCGGCCGTGGAGCGTGAGACGGAGGTCACCTACATCCGGCGCGAGCGCGACTGGGCGACTCGTGCCGCCGCCGAGGGTCGGTTCAGCGACAGCTCACGCATGTTGCCGATGCTGCCACCGTCAGTCACCGGCATCGCCACCAACGGAAACGGACACGATCACGGTCATGATCACGGCGACGGGCATGGACATGGCGGCGGGGCGGCCATCGCACCGAGCCATCACGAGTAGGCCGAGATGCTGATGCATCGACTGGTCCCGATCATCCTCGGCCTCGCGGTCATCGGGGTCGTGACCGCGGTGGCGGCGGCGATGCTGGTCTTCCTTGGTCAGAACTGGGCTGATGCCCTGTTCTGGATCTTCGCCGCAGTAATGATCGGCTCCGGGCTGATGGTCGTGACCATGCGCGACATCATCCGCTGCGGGCTGGCCATGATCGTCTGTTTCGGCGCCCTTGCGGGCATCTACGTGATCCTCGGGGCGACCCTCCTCGCGGCCGCTCAGGTCATCGTGTACATCGGGGCCATCAGCGTCTTGATCCTGTTCGCGATCATGCTGACCCAGACCAAGGACGCACCGAGCCGACTGGTCTTCCAGACCCAGGCCGTGCCGGCCGCGATCGCCTCCATCGTCATCGCGATCATCATCGCTCTGGCCGTCGTGGCGACCGATTGGGGCGAAGCTGCCCAGCGATTCCGTATCACGGCCGATGCCCTTTCCAAGGTTCTGTTCGAAAGCTACGTCCTGCCGTTCGAGGTCATCAGCGTGCTCCTCCTGGCGGCGGTCATCGGTGGCGTCTACCTGGCCAAGCGCGAACCGGGTGGGCCGTCATGAGCGGGTCGCTTGATGCCTATCTGATCCTGGCCGGCCTGTTGTTTGCCATTGGCTCATTTGGCTTCCTCGCCCGACGCAACGCGATCAGCATGCTCATGTCCATCGAGTTGATGCTCAACGCCGTCAACCTCTCGATCGTGGCCTTCGGAGCATTCGGCACAGACGCCGCGATGGCCGCCCAGGGTTCGGTCGTGGCGCTCATGGTCATCGCCGTCGCGGCCGCCGAGGCGACCGTGGGGCTGGCCATCGTGATCGCCATTTACCGGAACAAGCGAACCCCGCTGGTCGACGAATACGACGCGATGAGCCAGTGAGCCTTGAAAGTCTGATCCCGGCGCTGGTCGTCCTGCCCATCTTGGGTTTCGCGGTGACGGCTCTGATCGGGCGGCGTCTGGACAAGCAAGCCCACTGGATCCCGGTTCTGACCATCTTCGCGGTGTGGGTCATCGCCATGGCGCTCGTCGTCGACGTGTTGTCCGGGACCGCCCCGCTCCTGCCCGGCTCCGAGGAGTCGCACGGCTATGCCGTGACCTGGTTCACGTGGATCCCGGCCGGCGCGTTCCACGTCGATGTCGGTTTCGTGGTCGATTCGCTGACAGCCTGCCTGCTCATCGTGGTCACGACCATCGGCCTCCTGGTCCACGTCTATTCGATCGGCTACATGAGCCACGACGCGGGGTACTGGCGGTTCTTCGCCTACCTCAACCTGTTCATGTTCTCGATGCTGCTGCTTGTCCTGGCCAGCAACTTCCTGGTCGTGTTCGTCGCCTGGGAACTGGTCGGCCTGTGCAGCTATCTGCTCATCGGCTTCTGGTACCGAAAGCGCTCGGCGGCCCTGGCTGCCAAGAAAGCCTTCATCGTCAACCGCGTCGGCGATATCGGCTTCGCGCTTGGCATCATGCTCATCTTCGTCAGCCTGGGCACGCTGGACATCCGCGAAGTCATCGAGCGGATCGGTGAACTCGACGGGACCACGATCATGGTCATCTCGTTGCTCATCTTCGCCGGGGCGATGGGCAAGAGCGCCCAGTTCCCGCTGCATGTCTGGCTGCCCGACGCGATGGAGGGCCCGACGCCGGTTTCGGCCCTGATCCATGCGGCGACCATGGTCAACGCGGGGATCTACCTGATCGCCCGCTCCAACCCGATCTTTGCCCACGCCCCATCGGCGCTGGTGGTTGTCGCCGCGGTCGGCATCTTCACCGCGATCCTGGCCGCATCGATCGCGATGACCCAAACCGATATCAAGCGCGTGCTCGCCTACTCGACGCTGAGCCAGCTGGGCTACATGTTCGCCGCGTTCGGGGTCGGGGCCTGGACCGCGGCGATCTTCCACCTGATGACCCACGGCTTCTTCAAGGGCCTGCTCTTCCTTGGCTCGGGGTCGGTCATCCATGCCGTCCACGAGGAGCAGGACATGCGCAACATGGGCGGCCTGTCCTCGAAGATCAAGATCACCTACTGGACGATGCTCATCGGCTCGCTGGCGATCTCCGGGATCCCGCCGCTGGCCGCCTTCT
>Ga0307380_10005253_pt1 | contig 17221 bp, 17 predicted proteins | sample UN3MG_FD_202239 | JGI IMG/M metagenome (GOLD analysis project Ga0307380, IMG submission 202239) | Soil microbial communities from Risofladan, Vaasa, Finland - UN-3 | ecosystem: Environmental > Terrestrial > Soil > Coastal area > Acid sulfate soil | place: Finland: Risofladan, Vaasa | collected...
CCTGAGCCGGAAGTCCGCCTACGTCCTGTGGCTGATGTTCGACGACACCGGCGGCTATCCCGTTTCGGTGCTTGCACCGAATCAGAACGGGCGTGTGCTGGATCGCCTCGAGGTACCGGCTCCTATCAGGGACACGGTGGTCGGTCTCGCTCGCTCGGTCCGGATAAGCCAGAGCTCCGTCAAGAGGCTCCGTGATGACTCCATACAGGCCGCCGACACGGGTGTGCCGCTGGTCCCGTTCAGCGGCGAGGGCCTGGCGATCGGCCGTATCCCGCTGGTTGAAGGCGGCCGGGGAACCGGCGGCGGCGCGGCGGGTGGCGGCAATGGCGGCGCCGGGGGCGGTCAGTCCGGCGGCGCCGGTACGACGACGCCCGGCGGCTAGGGACCCCCTTCGTCCCGACCGAGGCCGTCCCCCGGGCTAGGGCCCGAGTCAGTCGGGCAGCAGCTTGCCGGGGTTCATGATCCCGGCGGGATCGAGCCGATCCTTGACCGCGCCCAGGGCGGCGATCCCCAACTCCCCGACCTCGGCGGTCATGTACCCGGCGTGATCGCGGCCGACCCCGTGGTGGTGGGTGATCGTCCCCCCGGTGGAGACGATCGCCTCGCAGGCAGCCGACTTGACCGCGTGCCACTGGTCGATCTCGCCCCCCGGCCGGCGGGCAGAGAGGAAGGTGAAGTAAAGCGAGGCGCCGTCGCGGTAGAGGTGGGAGACGTGACACATGACGATTCCCGGCGCGCCCTGCCCGGCCATCGCCTCGTGAAGTGCCGAGCGCACGGCGGTATAGAGGGCATCGATCCTCGAGTAGGTGTGGGAGGTCTCGAGCGTCTCGACCATGACGCCGGCGTCCATCAGAGCGTCGCGCATGTACGGGCCCTCGTAGCGGCCGTGCTCCCAGGAGTTCCCGACCGACCGGCCCAGCGGCACGGCCCCTCCGCTGCGCAGCAGCGCCGCCGAAAGCTCACGGCGCCTGGCGACGGATTCCGGGTCTCCCTCCCAGCCGACGATAACCATGCAGCCCTCGCTCCGGCGCCGGATGCCCAGGTAGCTTTCGAGAGCGCGCTTGCGGAGGCCTCCCAGCCCGGCGAGGGCGAGCGAAACCCGCGTCTCGTCGCGATTGGAGAGCCGAAAGATGTCGGGCTCGACGCCGCCCTGGGAGAGCGCTCGTCCGATCTCGATGCCTTCCTCGAAACCGGGCGCGAACCATCCCTCGTAGCGCCGCGTGTCCGGGTTGGGTCGAATCCGCACCGTCACCTCGGTGATCACGCCGAGAGTCCCCTCCGAGCCGATGATCAGCTCTCGAAGCGCCGGCCCGGCGGCGGTGTGTGGGGTCTGCAGGGTCGAGACCGGCCCCTCAGGAGTCTGCATCGTGACCGAGGTGACGAGCTCGTCGAAGCGCCCGTATCCGGTCGAGGCCTGACCGGCGGAGCGCGTCGCCGCAAAGCCGCCGATCGTCGCGTACGGGAAGGACTGGGGGAAGTGGCCGAGCGTGTACCCACGAGCATTCAGCGCGGCCTCGGCCTCGGGGCCGCGCAATCCGGGGCCTAGGGTCGCGGTCTGCGACCGCTCGTCGACGCTGACGGCTCGCAGACCGGTCAGGTCGAGCGAGACGAGACGGCCGAAGTTCGCCCGCAGCGGCTCGACGCCGCCGACCACGCTGGTGCCGCCGCCGAACGGGACGACGGCGACCTGTTGGGCGCTGCAGGTCGCGAGCACCGCCCCGACGGACTCCGCGGATGTCGGTGCAAGCACCGCGTCGGGAGCGCCGCTCGGCGAGCCCGCCCGCACCCGGACCAGGTCTGGGTAACTCTTGCCGGCGGCATGGCGAAGCCGGTCCTCGGCGTTGGTGCTGACGGCGCCCTCTCCCCCGGCCGCGTCGAGAACGGCTTCGGACAGAGGCTGGGCAGCGGGTAGTGCGACTGACTCGATCGGCACCGCCTCGACCCCTTTGGTCTCCCCCAGCTCCTCGGTGAGCATCTGTTTGGCGCCGGCCCCCAGCGTCGGTCGCCCGTCGGTGCGGCCCCAGCCCCACCAGACGCTGTCGCGCCGCAGGTCGGCGGCGCTCACCCGGGGCCGTCCCCCGGGTCGCCGATCAGGGCGTGCTCGATTCCGTCCAGCGCTTCCTCCAGCGACCGCTTGGTGGCCCGGCTCATCATCGGCGCGCCGAGCCTCGAGAGGCCTCGCAACGCGCGTCGACCCTCGATCCTGACGGTCGTCTCAGCGCCGCTGCCCTCGAGGCGGAGTTCCAGTTCGGCTCCACGCAGGAACTTCTCGAATGGCGTTCCCTCGATCTGCTGCTCCCAGACGAGGCGCTGCTCGCGGGTGGAGTCCGTGCAGCGATAGTCGGCACGGACCGGCGCGCCGTCGCGGGTCTCGAAGACCTGCGTGAAGCGGCTGCGCCGGGCACCGGGATCCCCCTCGACGGACTCGACCCGGATCGTCCCCGGCCACCAGCGCGGGAGGTTGTGCGGATCGGCGAGCAGGTCCCAGATGCGGTCACGGCCGACCTCGATCGATCGGGAGCGGACGACGGTCGGCATCTGCTCACGGTTTCCCGTCCGCTACGAACGGAGTCGGCGCAGGTCGCGCACCAGCAGCAGATGCTTGAGCTGAGTGCAGGTCGCGGCCAGGCCCTCGAGGCTCTCGAGAGCCTCCTCGCGTCGGGACTGACTTCGCGACCGCAGGGACGGTCCGAGGATCTGCTCGAGCAGGGTCGATTCGCGGTCCGCGGCTGAGCGGAAGACCCGCAGATTGCGCCCGTGCACGCCGAAGCGCGCCAGCTCGGTCGCCGCGCGGACGATCTCGAGGTCGGTTTCGTCGAAGGACAGCTTGCCTCCCTGCTGTCGCGGCTGCACGATTCCATACTCATCGAGTTCGCCGACGAGCTCGGCCGAGGCGCCGGTCTGCTCCATCAGGTCCTCCATCGAGATCATGCCGCCGGGTTCCTCGAGAGCGATCGCCCGACGCTGGGTCGCCCCCTGGGCGTTGCCGTCGCGGATGCCGCCAATCTTGCCGGCCGCAAGCTCCTGGCGGATCACCTTGAGCGGCAGGAACTCGTCCCGCTGCATGCGCAGGATCGAGCGCAGTTGCTCGACGTCGGCCTGGCTGTAGAGGCGGTAACCACCGCGCGTGCGGCGCGGAGAGAGCAGCTTCTGGTCCTCGAGGTAGCGGATCTTGGAGATCGAGATGTCCTCGAACTCCTGACGGAGGATCTTGCAGACCGCGCCAATCGTCAATGCCTTGCGCGGGCGCGACGGCGAGTCGTCGTTGCCGCGCGACGTACGAGGCGGGGACTTTGTCGCGGAGCTGTCGGTGCGGACGGCCACGGTCAGCGCTCCAAACAGCTGAGCCGGAATTTGCCGATCTGAATCTCGTCACCGTCAGCCAGCAGATGCGACTCGATCCGCTTGCGGTTGACGTAGGTCCCATTCAGGGAACCGAGATCGTCGATGTAGAGCCCCTCCCGTCGCCGGACCAGCAGCGCGTGGTTGCGAGAGACGGTGACGTCGTCGAGGAAGATCCCGGCGTCGGGTGTGCGGCCGATGCTCGTCCGCTCCTCGTTGATCGGAAAGCTCTCGCCGCTGCGGCCGCCGCCCGCTCGAATCACCAACGCGGCGCCCTCGGATTCGACCAGCTCCTCGAGGTCAACGCGCTCGAAGTCGCCCGTATCGTCGATCCTGTAGGTCAGTGTGGTCGGCTCGTCCTTACCCTCCGGACGAGCCAGATAGGCGCCGCACTTCTGGCAGTAGTTGGCGCCTTCAGGGTTGACGAAGCCGCACTCGGGACAATGAAGGGCCATCTGCAGTCGATCCCCTCGGACGCCTCAGGCGACCGGGTCCTCGCCCCCCGTGACGCGGCCCGAGAGAATCTCGGTCAGCTTCTCGACGTCGGCACCGCTGATCAAGGCGTCGCCGGACTCACGGTTGGCACGGAGCCGGCTGACCAACTCGGCCCGGAGGATGTCGATCTTGCCGTGCAGGATGCGGCGCCGGAATGAAATCTCGCGCTCCTCCTGCGTGTACTCGTCGATCACTTCCCTGAGCTCCTCGTCGTTCATCGCGCCGATGTCGGGAAACGTTTCGTCCATCTCATCCTGTCTCTCTCGGTCTCCCCGTGCGGTCGCGCGGGTTACGCTGGGACCAGTATAGGCCGAGTTCGAAAAGGTTCAATCCAGGGTTGAAGGTTGGGAGCCGCGCTGCAGTTGGGCCACGGTGGCTCTTGCTGCGCGGGCGTACATCACGGTGGCCAGAATCGAAACAAACACCCCGATCGCGAAGCCGACGTCGATCACCTCCCAGTCGAGCACCTGCGCCCAGAAGATCCCCCCCATGATCAGGAAGACGGCGATCCGGCCGACCCAGTTGATCTCGATGTCGGCGCCCTTGCGGAGGCCGACCCGCGCGAGGATCAACGTCAGCACCTCGCGCAGGACGAGCGCCGCCAGAGCCCAGCGCGGCAACAGCTCGAAATGCCAGCAGACGGCGGCGCCGGCGAGGATCGTCAGCCGGTCGACGACCGGGTCGAGCAGCGCTCCCATTCGGCTGTACTGGCCGGTGGCACGGGCGACGAATCCGTCGAGCAGGTCGCCGAACGCGATCGCGAAGAAGAGCAGTGCGGCGAGCAGGTCGCGGCCGTCGCCCGAGTTGAAGGCGATGATCAGGTAGACGGGAATTGCGGCGAGCCTGATATAGCCGATCAGATTCGGCAGGGTGAACGGGCGCAGTGGCTGGCCGGCCCTGGTCTGCTTTGGCTCCGGCCCGGTGCGATCGATTCCGAACAACCGCCTGCGGCTGAGTCGCCGGCGCGGAGCCGGTACCCGGGGCATTCTCACTCCAGCCTTGTGAGGATCGCTCCGACCCGCTCAGCGGCCTCCTGCAACGGAATCTGCTCCTCGCTGCCGTCGGCGCGGAGTTGGGCCTCGGCGACGCCATCGGCCAGGCCCCGTCTGCCGATCGTCAGCCGCAGCGGGCATCCGAGGAGCTCGGCGTCGGTCAGCTTTTCTCCCGCGCCGGCGGATGGCCGGTCGTCGTAGACGGTCTCGACCCCGGCCGCGGTCAGGGACTCATAGATCTGATCAGCGGCGGCGCTGACCTCATCGTCGGCCTTACCGAGGCTGACGAGGTGGACCTGCCAGGGAGCAAGCGGTCGCGGCCAGACGATCCCCTTCTCGTCCGCCAGTTGCTCGATTGCGGCAGCCATGATTCTCGCCGGCCCGATGCCGTAGCTCCCCATCACGATCGTCTGCTCCTTGCCGTCGGGATCGAGGTAGGTGGCTCCGAGCGGTTCGGAGTAACGGCTGCCGAGCTTGAAGATGTTGCCGATCTCGATCGCCGGCTCGATTGTGATTGGCTTGCCGCTGGGCGTCTTGTCGCCGGCCTCGACCGACCGCACGTCCGCCTCCTCGAAGCTGAAGTCGCGCCCGGCCTCGACGCCGATCAGGTGAGCGTCGGCGCTGTTCGCACCGCAGACGAGGCCGCCCCCCGTGATCGCCGCGTCCTTGATCAAGGGCACGTCGGCTCCGACCGGGCCGATGTAGCCGACCGGGCCGATGCTGTCTTCGATCTCGTCCTGTCGCGCCGGCCTGTACGGCGCCCCAAGGTGGTTTTGGAGCTTGATCTCGTTCAACCGGTGGTCGCCGCGAATCAGAACCATGACCAGCCCACGCTCCTCGACGATCACCGGCATGGCCTTGATCAGTGCGCCGGCCGAGACGCCGAGCGCGGTGGCGACATCGGCGACTGTGGTTGCCCCCGGGGTCGGCGCCTCCCGGGGGGCGTCGAGGGCGGGCGGCCGATCGATCGCCTGTGGCTCGGCACTGGCGACCTCGACGTTTGCGGCGTAGCCGGCGGCGACCGCGACCTCGTTCTCGCCGGCCGCGCAGGGCGCCATGTACTCATGGGCGCCGGAGCCGCCCATCATCCCAACGTCGGACTCGACCTCGTACCACTTCAGTTCGCAGCGGTCGTAGATCCGGGAGTAGGCGCCCCGGTGCTTCTCGTAGCTCTGGGCCAGACCGTCCTCGTCGCGGTCGAAGGAATAGGCATCCTTCATCGTGAACTCGCGTGTCCGCAGCACCCCGGCCCGCGGCCGGGGCTCATCCCGCTCCTTGGTCTGCAATTGCCAGAGGATCAGCGGCAGGTCGCGGTAGGAACGGACCTCGTTGGCGACGTGGAAAGTGAGGTTCTCCTCGTGGGTCATCGCCAGCACCATCTCGGCACCTCTGCGGTCCTGGAGCTTGAACAACTCATCGATCTCGTAGCGGCCGGTCCGCTTCCACAGCTCTGCCGGCTGCAGCACCGGCAGCAGTACCTCGAGCCCGCCGATCCCGTTCATCTCCTCGCGGATGATCGCCTCGATCTTGCGGATCACCCGGAGGCCGGCGGGAAGGTATGACCACATGCCGGCGCCGACCTGGCGGATCAGCCCGGCGCGGACCATCAGCTGGTGGCTGACCGCCTCTGCGTCGGCGGGCGGGTCCTTCAGCGTGGGCAGCAGATATTCGGAGAGGCGTGTCATCGGGGGCGAGGATATCTGTCGGGCCGCGGCCCGCCGCGCCCGCCACACGTCGGCCGGCCACGGCCGCCTCGATGCCGGCGGCGTAGGATGGGCCAATGACTTCGAACGGGCGCCTCGCGCTGCTCATTCTCGGCGCCACCGGCGTCACCGGCAGCCAGGCGGTCCCCTATGTCAGGGAGCGAGCTCGCGCAGAGGGCTTCGATTGGGGAATCGCCGGACGCTCCCCGGAGCGGCTCGCGGCCCTGATCGCGGGCTGGCCCGAGGATGAGAGGCCCGAGATCCTCAGCGTTGACACGGCGCTGCCGGCTACCGTGGCCGCCGCCGCCGGGAGGACGGACGCGATCGTCAACTTCGCCGGACCGTTCGCGCGGATGGCGCCACCGGTGATCGAGGCGGCCGTCGAGGCGGGGATCGCGTACCTCGACGTCACCGGCGAGATCGACTTCGCCGCCAAGATTGTCGAACGCTGGCACGGTCCCGCTCAGTCCAGCGGCGCGCGCATCGTCCAGGTCTGTGGCTTCGAGGCCCTGCCGTTCGATCTGATCGCCGCGGCCGGGATCGAACGCCTCGCTGCCGAGCACGGGCAGGAGCCCGCCGCGATCGAGTCGATCTTTGCCGGCTCACCGCCGCCGGGCATGCCCCTGCCCTCCGATCTCGTCTCGCACGGCACCTTCGAATCCCTCCGCGAGGCAATGGCCGGTGAGGGCGCGCTGGTGCTCGGCGACCCGGCGGCTCTGCTCGGTGATCTCGGATCGGCCGATCTCGTGCGGGAGATCAGCCCGATCCGCAACCGGCCGCGCTGGAAGCGCGGCGTCGGTCCGCTGGCGCCGATGATCCCCTCGCCGATCATCAACCCGCCGGTGATCCAGCGGTCTCTGGCGCTCTCGGGGCGAGCGCCGATTCCCTACCGCGAGGCGCTCGCTGCCGAGTCATTGGTGCCGACCCGGCCGCTGCAGGCGATCGTCGCCGGATCCGCGGCCGCGCTCAACGGCGGCCTCAGTCTTCTCACCCGGGCGCCGGCCTCGATTCGCCGAGCGGGAACCGGGGCGATGAAGCTCTTCTCGCCTTCCGGTGGCCCCCGCGCCGATCGCCTCGAGGGCTGGCGCTGGAGCATCGATACCGTCGTTACGGGCAGCGGCGGCGCCGCTGTCGCCGTCCGCCTCGAGGCGGACGGGCATCCCGGCTACCTGGCGACCAGCCGGATGACCGCCGAGGCCGGCCTGATCCTCGCCGACCCCGAAGCGCGGACCCCGGAGGCCGCAGGGGTTCTGACTCCGTCGGCCGCGCTCGGAACCGCTGAGCTCGAACGCTTCGCCGCCGCCGGGCTGAGGTTCAGCGCCTACCAGGCGTCGAGCGAGTAGATCTTCCAGAGCGAGGATTCGGCGCCGGTCGAGTCATAGAGTCGCTGCGCGGTCTCGTTGTCGGGGGCGGTCTCCCAGACGAGCTTGCCGACTCCGCGTTTACGGCAGGCGCCACGACAGGCCTCGATCAGCTTGCGGCCGACGGCGCGACCGCGCGCCTCGGGGACGACGAACAGGTCGTGCATGATCCCGGTTCGAACGGCCTCCGTTGTGTCCCAGGACCAGAAGACGGTCGCGAATCCGAGCGCCGTCCGATCCTCGCCACGGGCGATGTATTGCACCCCCTCGCCGGGGTCACCGAGCAGCGCCTTGCTCAACGCCACCAGGCGGTCGTCACGGGGGTTGGTCGCATAGAACTCGCAGTAGGCCCGCATCATCGGCAGCAACTCGGAGAGGTCTATCTCAGTGACCTTGCTGATCGTCGTCTCGACATCGTCTGCCATCGGGACCGGATCCTACGCCCGCCGGCGTCTCGTCGTCCGGGGGCGGCCGCCGCGGCGCCCGCGAAGAAGCAATAATCATCGGCGATGGGCAAGGGACCACAGGGATTCAAGGAAGGCCAGGCCGTCTGGGTCGAGGACGGCGATGGTCGCCATCACGCGGGAATCTTCGTCGGTGACAACGAGGCGGCCGGTTGGTTTGGAGGCGGACCGTCCGCCTACGTGGTCCACCCTGAGGCCCACCAGGCCGAGGTCGTCTCGCTGTTTCGGATTACACCCCGAGACGAGAAGTAGCCCGCACCAGCCAACTCGGCTGACTAGCCCTCGCGGCTGAGGATGGCCGGCCCGGGCTCGGGGGCCTGCGCCGAACTGCGTTTCGCCTTCGGGCTGACGCCGCCGCCGCCGGAGCCGCCGCCGCCCTGCAGATTCGCCTGCCAGAAACTGGTCCGCAGCTTCGAGGCGGGCTTCGTCAGCTCGACGTGGATGTGGTCGATGTGGCCCTGAGTCGGGTCCGCCTTCTTCTTGCCGCCGCCGCAGGCGCTGTAGGTGCTCCAGCCTCGATCACCCGCCTGCCACCAGCGGCAGTTGTAGATGATCAGCTGGATTCCCATGCGACGGGCGAGCGCGTTGGGTCGGCCGCGCTTGTCCTTGGCGAGCCAGGTGTTTATCACCGTCGTCGCGCGCCGCTTCTGCGCTTTCTTGCGCGCGTCGAGCATCCAGTCGAGGGCGCGACCGGTGCCGTGGACGCCGCCGTCGCAGCGGATCGTTCCGTAGACCGTGTTCTTCTTCGTGTTCCGCTTCATCCAGCCGATCAAGTTCTTCATCCCCTTGGGGTCGCGTCGCACGCAGCCGCCGGCACCGTCGTAGCGGTTCGGGTCGAGCCTCTTGCCGAGCAGGGTCGCATCGTTCGCCGGGTTGGGGTCCAGCGTTCGCTTTGCGGCGAAGGCGGTACCCGCGACCATCAGGAGCGACAGGGTCAGCGGCAGGAGTATGCGAAAGCTAGAGCGCGTCTGCATAGAGGCTGATTTGGATCCGATCCGGGCAGCGACGATCGTTCACACAACGATTGCCATGCCCTCACAGAAGGCTCATAGGCTATCGGTTCAGGCGGCGGGATGCGTCTCCGGCCCGATCGGTGGGCGGGTTCAGGCGCGGGTGAAGCGGCGGCCGGCGGTCGGCGAGGCGTCCTCATCGAGCTCGACCTTCTTGCCCTTGACGGGCTTCAGATAGGGCTCGGCGTCGCCGGGAGCGGTGATGTCCTCCCCCTCTTCCACGGCCGCGGCCTCCATCGCCGCGATCTTCTCGGGGGTGAGGTCGTCCGCGTTCTCCTCCTCGATCCGCTGCAACCACTCGGCCCCCTCGGCCGACTTCGCGTCGTCGAAGGCGATCTCCCCGCCGCGCGTGACCGACTTGTCGATCTCCTCGAACAGGGCCTCGACGAGATCGTCCTGGGGCACCTTGCGCAGCGGCTTGCCGTGGGCGAAGATCAGCCCCTCGTTGAGCGCCCCTGTGATCCCGAAGTCGGCGTGCGAGGCCTCGCCGATGCCGTTCACGGCGCAGCCCAGGACCGCGACTTCGATCGGGTCGGTGTAAGCCTCGAGCCGCTGCTCGATCTCGGCGACGACGGTGTCCATGTCGAACTGCAGGCGCCCGCAGGTCGGGCAGGCGATCAGGACCGGGCCGCGCTCACGCAGCTTCAGGGCCTTGAGGATCTCCCAGCCGACCTTGACCTCCTCCTCGGCGTGGAAGGTCGAGAGGCTGATCCGGATCGTGTCCCCCACCCCATCGGCGAGCAACGTACCCAGGCCGACCGCTGACTTCAGTGATCCCGACCACTTCGTCCCGGCCTCGGTGATCCCCAGGTGCAATGGGTAGGGGATCCGATCGGCGAGTAGCCGGTTGGCGGCGATCGTGTTGGGGACGTTCGTCGACTTGATCGAGACCTTGAAGTTCTCGAAGTCAAGCGACTCCATCAACTCGACGAACTCCACCGCCGCGGTCGCCAGAGCCTCGACCGGGCTCTCGCGTTCGAGTTCATGCAGGTGTTTGGGCAACGAGCCCGAGTTGACGCCGATCCGCATCGGAGTGCCGGCGGCGGTAGCGCGCTTGGCCACCTCGGCGACCTTCTCGCGGCCGCCGATGTTGCCGGGGTTGAGGCGGATGCAGTGAGCGCCGGCGTCGATCGCCTTCAGAGCGAGCGTGTGGTTGAAGTGGATATCGGCGATCACCGGGATCGGCGAGTCCTTGACGATCGTCTTTAGCGCCTCGACGTCCTTGTCGCGCGGCACGGCGACGCGGACGAGGTCGGCCCCCGCCTCCGAGACCGCATGGATCTGTTTCATCGTCGCCTCGAGATTGGCTGTCTCGGTCTTGGTCATCGTCTGCACGACGACCGGGGCGCCGCCACCGATCGGCACGCCGCCGACAAAGATCTGTCGCTTCGAAGCCATCGTCTACAGGCTAGATCACCCGGTGCCGCCCCACTTGCTACCCGCCCCGACGGCGGGCCGGCGGGCCCTCGTCCCGCCTAGCCGCGAGCGCCGACCAGTTCGAGTAGCTCGCCGCCGAAGGTCGTGACGTAGAGGTTGCGGGGCGAGAACTCACCGCGCTTCTTTCCGAAGGCGAGGTCGCTGGGGCCGCTTGGGAAGGGGTCCATCTCCGCAAGCACGCAGGCTTTGCGCGGGCCATCAATGCGCCAGATCTCGCCGGCGCCGTTGGCGGCTGTGTAGAGCCTGTCCTTGCCGTCGCGGGTGAGCCCGTCGAGGCCGGCCGCGGAATCGGCGGGCCCGGCCGCGTAGTAGGTCTCGGCGCCGGCCGGGTCGTCGAACGGGACCCGCTGGATCGCGGCGGCGGTGAACGTCTGGTTGACGAACAGGCTCCGCTTGGCACTGTTGGCGATCATCCCGTTGGCGGTCGGCACATTGGCCCAGTTGAGCCCGACCCTGTGGTTGCGGATCCGGTCGATGCCGCTACCAATGTCGATCGAGGCGTAGATCGTCCTCCCCGGCCCACGGGCGACTCCGTTCGCCATCTGCAGACCCTCGGTGTGGACCTCCGAGGCACCGGTCTTCGGGTTGACCCTCAGGAGTCCGGCCTCCGGGTTCAGTGGCCCGTCGGTGGCCTGAGCGATGCTGTCGCCGAAGCCGACCAGAACGTTGCCGCCGTAGCGCTGGAAGATGATCCCGCCGGGTGCCTCGATGCCGTCGAGGACGAGCTTCGGCTTGCCCCCGGGTCGACGGAGCATCAACAGCTGGCCGGCGGTCGAGTCGGTGAAGAAGAGGCGGCCTCGGCGGTCGACGCCGATCGACTCGAGGGCTCCGAGGCCGGATCTGAGGACGTTGACCTCGGCCTGCTTCGCACAGGGTGGAGCGGCGCCGGCGGGCGCCGCGGCCAGGGCCATGAACAGCAGCGTGAGCAGTGCGGCCAGCGGGGCTCGGAACTCGATCATCAACGCTGATTATGCCGCCCAGCCAGGAAGACTGCTCGCGGGTCGCCGACGGTCCGCCCGGCGAGCCCCCTGAGGCGTAATCTTGGAGCCCATGTGCAGAAACATCAGAACGCTCTACAACTTTGACCCGCCGGCAACCGAGGAGGAGGTGCATGCCGCCGCGACGCAGTACGTGCGGAAGATCAGTGGTTTCACGAAGCCCTCGCAGGCCAATCAGGAGGCCTTCGATGCGGCGATCGACGCTGTGGCCGAGGCATCATCCGGCCTGATCGGCGAGCTGACCACCGCTGCCGCGCCGAAGAACCGTGAGGAGGACGCGGCCAAGCGTCGTGCGCGGGCGGAGAAGCGCTTCGCCCCCCAGGCAGCGGCCTGAGCCCTGGCGGGCCTGTGGGCGGGCCGCCCGTAGGGCTGCAACACTGCCTGCTCGAATGAGAGCAATCGGGAGGTTGGGATGAGGCTGAGGGTCGCGCTGCTGGTGAGCTTTGGGGTGATGCTGGTCGTGCCGGCGGGCGCCGCCGCCGCCTTCCACCTGACGTCGATCCGCGAGGTCTTTCCCGGGGATACTGCTCGGCCGACGTCGCAATACGTCGAGCTGCAGATGTACGCCGCTGGCCAGAACCAGGTCGGCACCCACAGCGTCACCGTCTACAACGGCCTCGGCACCGCGAACTCGACTGCGACCTTCCCGGGTCCCGTCGCCAACGGCCAGAACCAGCGCTCGATCCTGATTGCCTCGCCGGACTTCGCCGGCGCCTTCGGGATCACCCCCGATCTGGAGATCACCGCGCCGATGATGGATCGCTCCGGCGGCGCCGTCTGCTTCGATTCGATCGATTGCGTTTCCTGGGGCAGCTTCGCCGGCTTTGCCGGCCCCGCTCCCTCGCCAGTCGGTGCGAGCGCCGTCGCAATACCGGACGGTAGCTCGCTCGAACGCTCGATCGCTCCCGGTTGCGAGACGCTCCTCGAAGCCGGCGACGACGGCAACGACAGCGCCACCGACTTCGCCGCCGCGCCTCCGTCGCCACGCAACAACTCCACGGCCTCGACCGAGACTGAGTGCGATACAACGGTCACGGGCGCGAAGCTGAGCGCAAAGTCGACGCAGCGCCCCTCCCCTAAGAAGCCAAAGATCGTCGCCAAAGCGACCCTCGGCGAAGACGGGGGGGTCAGCGTGGTCGCCAAGGCCAAGCTCCGGAAACAGACCTACAAGCTGAAGAAGTCGGTCTCACTGAGTGCCGGCAAGCAAGCGAAGGTCACGCTCAAGGCCGCCGGTAAGGCCAAGAAGAAGATTGGTAAAGCCCTGAAGCGAGGCAAGAAGGTAAAGGCAAAGGTCGTCGCAACTTTCACCGACGAAGCCGGCAACACCGCCAAGGAGACAGCGAAGGTGACGCTCAAATAAACCGTTGGGCCCGGTCGGCCCGTCCTGCCCTCAGCCCGCGTACAGGCCCTCGATCTCGTCCCCGTACTTCTCGCCGATCGGCTTGCGCTTCAGCTTCATGGTCGGCGTCAGCTCGTCGCCGCCCGGCTCCCAGTCTGCGCCGAGCAGCTTGAACTTCTTGATCTGCTCGACCCGGGACATCTTCGCGTTCGCGGCCTCGACGGCCTCCTGCACCGCGGCGAGCAGTGTCTCGTTCGCCGCCAGGGCCTGCAGTGAGTTGTCCTCGATCCCGTTCTTCGCCGCCCAGACCGGCGCGTACTCGGGGTCGAGCGTCAACAGCGCCACGTTGTAGGAGCGCTGGTCTCCGATCGCCACCGCCTGGCCGATCAACGGACTCGAGGTCTTCAGGTTGGCCTCGATCGACGCGGGCGACATGTTCTTGCCGGCAGCGTTGATGATCAGCTCCTTCTTGCGGTCGACGATCTTCAGGTAGCCGTCGGAGTCGAGCTCGCCGATGTCGCCGGTCAGCAGCCAACCGTCGGGGTCGATCGTCTCGGCGGTCTTCTCGGGCAGGTTCCGGTAGCCGGCCATGACCGAGTCGCCGCGAACGAGTACCTCGCCGTCCTCGGCGAGCTTGATCTCGATCCCCGGTGTGGGCGGGCCGACCGTGCCGAGCTTGACCTTGCCCGGAGGGTTGAGCGTGGCCACGCCACAGGTCTCCGACATCCCCCAGAGCTCGCCGATCGGTACTCCGATCGCATGAAAGAACTCGAGCACCTCGAGTGGCGTCGGAGCGGCGCCGACATTGACCGCCACCGCCTGGTCGAGCCCGAGCTTCTCTCGAAGCGCCTTGAACATACCCTCCTCTGCTGCGGCCGCGCCCTTGGCGATGGCCTCGGGAACCTCCTCCCCGGCCTGCTCGGCGCGGACCTTGGCGAGCGCCGCCTCAATGCCCTGAAGAGCCGGCTCGCGCTGTCCGTCGGGTAGGTTCGAGATCATCGTCTCGAGTCCGGCCTTGAGCTTCTCCCAGATCCTCGGCACGGCGAAGAACCAGGTCGGGCGCACCTGCGGCAGGGTCTCCATGATCTTGCGCGGATCGCCGCAGATCGTCACCGAGACACCCATCACGACCGGCAGGTAGAAGTGCGCGCCGCGTTCGGCGATGTGCGCCGCGGGCAGCCATGAGATCACCCGGTTCTCCTCGTTGTCGGGGAACGGGATCATGTCCTCGACCGAGGAGACGAGGCTCATCAGGTTGCGGTGGGTCAGCTGCACCCCCTTCGGCGGTCCGGTCGTGCCCGAGGTGTAGATCAGGGTGAGCAGGTCGTCGGGGCCGACCTCGGCAGCAACCGAGTCGTCGAACTCCGGATCGACCGTGAGCAGCTCCTCGTAGGTCATCGTGCCGCCGCCACCGTCGAGCGTGATCACGTGCTCGAGCTCGGGCAGATTGGCCTTTGCCTCCATGAAGATCTCGAGGAAGGCGGCCTCGACGATCGCCACCTTCGCATTAGCGTCCGAGCAGACGTAAGTGATCTGCTCCGGCGAGGAGGTCTGGTAGATCGAGAAGGGAACGGCGCCGAGGGTCACTGCGCCGAGGTCCAGGCCCATGAACTCCTCGCGGTTGTTGAGCATGATCGCAACGGTGTCGCCCTTGCCAACCCCGAGGCTCGCGAGGCCGCCGGCGGCAGCCCGCGCCTGGGCACGAAGCTGGTTCCAAGAGGTCTTGCTGTCACCGGAGACGGTCGCCGTCGCATCGCCGAGGCGATCGGCCGTTGCCTGGAAGGCCAAGGCCAGGTTCGGGGCCACCATCTTGGCCCCCGGCCCGCCGCTCGCGTAGCCCTCAGACGTCGTGACTTCCATTCCGATCCTCTCCTCGGTCTGCTCGGTTGAAGTTCGCACTGAAACCTACCGGACCTTCAGCGGACGTTGAAGCCTTCCCCGGTGATTCGCGAGATGTCGTTGTTGAGCCCGATCGCGAATAGAGCGAGGACGAGCGCGAAGCCAACGAAGCTGGCGCGCTCCATTGTCGCCAGCGACGGCCGCCGCCCGCGGACCTTCTCGACGATGCTCCAGAAGATATGACCGCCGTCGAGCGGCAGGAACGGCAGCAGGTTGATCAGCCCGAGAGAGAGGCTGATCACGCCGAGCACGAAGAACGCCTGGCGGGAATCGAACTCGAAACTCTGCCGGGTCACCTCCGTCGCGCCGACGACGCCGGTGATCTCCTTGCGTTGCTCGGCGTCGAGAATCCGGGAGAAGGTCTCGGCCGTGCGGGTCGCGATGAACCAGGCCGTGTCGAGCGAGTAGTTCGCCGAGTCGGAGACGCTCTGATCCTCCCGCACGCCCGTGTACCCGAAGCCGATCCGCATCGCCGGCTCGATGCCCGCTTCGCGCTCAGCGTCGGTTGGCACGTCGAAGATGGGAGTCACATCGGCGCTGACACGGTCCCCATCGCGCAGGATGGTCAACTTCGCCGGCGTCGTCCCCTCACATCCCGAGGTCGGCTCTCCCGCGCAGGCGTGATTGCCGATCAGCTTGCTGACCCGCTCGGTCAGCTGCTCTCCGCGCAGATTCGCGACGTCAGTGCCATCGACGGCGACGAGCACGTCGCCTCGCTGCAGCACCTCGGCCGCCGGTAGGTCGCCGGCGACGCGGCCGATCTCGTTGGTGTTCTCACCGTCGAGGCCGAAGCCACTGGCGATGATGAAGAAGATGACGAGCGCGAGCACGATGTTGACGAAAGGACCCGCGGCGATCACCACGATCCGCTTCCAGACGGGTTGGCGGTAGTAGGCCCGATCGGCGACTTCCTCGGGGATCTCTTCCTCCGGGTTCATCCCGGTGATCTTCACGAATCCGCCGAGCGGGATTGCGCCGATCCCGTACTCCGTCTCACCACGCTTGATGCTGAACAGCTTCGGCGGGAAGAAGAGGAAGAAGCGCTCGACCCGCATCCCGACCGCCTTGGCTGCGACGAAGTGGCCCGCCTCGTGCAGGACCACGAGCATCGCGAACCCGGAGATCGCCAGGACCCAGGCGCTCACGAGGGGCCCCCGTTGCTGGTCGCGCTGCCGGCGGCGCCGAGCTGCGTCGCCTCCGCGGCGGCCCTCTTGCGGGCCAGGGCGTCGGCTTCGAACAGGTCTGCGAAATGGCTCGGCCGCTCGGGCGGGATCGCCTCGAGCGTGCGCTCGACCACTTCCGAGATCGCGCCGAAGGGGAGCTGGTCGCCGAGGAAGGCGCCGACGGCAACCTCATTGGCCGCGTTGAGGACGCAGGGAGCGATGCCGCCGGCCTGACCGGCCTCGCGGGCGAGGCGCAGGCAGGGGAAGGTCTCGGTGTCGGGCTGCTCGAACGTGAGGGCGCCGACCTCGGCGAGGTCGAGGGTCGGGACCGGGACGTCGGCCCTCTCGGGATGGTGCAAGGCGTAGGAGATCGGCACCCGCATGTCCGGGTGACCGAGGTGAGCGAGGGTCGCCCCATCGTTGAGGTGGACCAGGGAGTGGATCAGCGACTGCGGGTGTACGACGACGTCGATCCGCGGGTAGGGAACGCCGAACAGGTGGTGGGCCTCGATCAACTCCAGGCCCTTGTTCATCAGCGTCGCGGAGTCGATCGTGATCTTGCCGCCCATCTCCCAGGTTGGGTGATCGAGCGCCTGCTCGGGGGTCACCGAGCTGAGGTCGGTCCGACCCCGGAAGGGGCCGCCCGAGGCCGTCAGGACGAGGCGCGTCACGGTCCCGGGCTGCTCGGCCCCGATCAGCTGGTGCAGGGCGGAGTGTTCGGAGTCGACGGGAATGATCTGAGCCCCGGTCGCCTCGGCGAGTGCGGTAACCAGCTCACCGCCGACGACCAGACTCTCCTTGTTCGCCAGAGCCAGGTCGATCCCGGCGGTCAGTGTGGCGATCGTCGGTCCCAGCCCGGCCGAGCCGACGATCGCGTTCAAGACCAAGTCCGGCTCGGTTCGCTCGATCAGCGCCCGGACCCCCTCCTCACCGGCGAGAACCTCGCCCTTCCAGGCGCTCCGGGCTTGGTTGGCCGCGGCTTGATCGGCAAGGGCGACGAGCGGCACGCCGTACTCCC